>Ga0265327_10000439_pt1 | contig 75504 bp, 63 predicted proteins | sample 41621metaG_FD_202089 | JGI IMG/M metagenome (GOLD analysis project Ga0265327, IMG submission 202089) | Rhizosphere microbial communities from Carex aquatilis grown in University of Washington, Seatle, WA, United States - 4-16-21 metaG | ecosystem: Host-associated > Plants > Roots > Rhizosphere...
TGGAATGGAGAAGAGGCGGCACTGGCAAATCAGGTGCTGAACCCAAGCTGTAGTGAGCCTCTATTTACCTGGAGGGCGTACACATGAAAAAACTAAAGAATGAGGGAGCCTTATTTAAGGAGGCGCTGCTTGCCGGGGTGAAATATGCCGAGGGCAGGGGAGTGGTTGAGTTTGAAGCAACAGACTCGGCGAGTGAAAAGCTTTTGTACATTTACCGGTTGCTGGTTCACGACAAGGTTATCCAGCCCTTGCCGGAAGATCAGGTTGCCGAAAAGACTTTGCGCCACAAACTGGCAATCTGGTATTCAAAGCAGTTGCCCAAAGATCACCCGCTGCTGAAATAATCGAGGTTGCCCCAATCATCACGCGCCTGCAGGCCAGCCGATTGCAGGCGCGCTTTAGCGTACCTGGTTTTGCGGTGTTCCGGCCATGAATGCTTCGATATTTGCAGTCAGTTGATCGGCCAAAGTTTGCATCGCTTCTCTTGATGACCACGCAATATGCGGAGTCAGGATGAAGTTGGGTAAATCCAGATCCAGCAGGGGATGTCCTTCGCTCGGCGGTTCTTTTTCCAGTACATCAAATCCCGCTCCCCCGATACGTCCGGAACACAGTGCATTCAGTAAGGCGGCCTCATCCACCAGGCCCCCGCGGGCGGTATTAATCAACAGGGTATGCGGCTGCATCAGCGCAAATTCTGCCGTGCCGATCAAGTGGCGGGTCTGTGCGTTCAGGGACAAATGCAGGCTGATAACATCGCTTTGCCGCATCACCGTGTCGAACGCGGTGTAACCGGGGCGTATTGCTGCCGCTCCCTTATGTTCGGCGATCAATACATTCATGCCGAAAGCCAGTGCGATTTTCTCCACTGCCTTGCCTATCGCGCCATGGCCGACAATACCCAAGGTACTGCCGGACAGATCGCGCACCGGATGCGTGAACAGGCAGAACTGGTTGGCACGCTGCCATTCCCCCTTGCTCAAATCGGAGCGAAATGCAGGCAGGTTGCGCCGTAGTGCCAGCATCAGCATGAAGACATGCTCGGGCACGGTCTTGACCGAGTAGTTGCGAATATTCGAAACGATGATGCCGCGTTCACGGCAGCAATCGATATCCACGTTGTTGACGCCCGTGGCCGCGACGGCAACCATTTTGAGTCCGGGCAGTTGCTCCAATACGTCGCGGCGCAACAGTACTTTATTGGTGATGGCTATGCCGGCCTTCTGCAAGCGTTCCACAGTCTGTTCGGCACGGGTTGACGGATATTCTATCCACTCGTGAGCCATAGCAGGACGCCGGATGTCGGCAATGATGCTATCGCGGTCGAGGAAAACGATTTTGTGCATTTGATTGTTCCGTAGAAACGGACGTAAATAGTTTCGTACACATGACGAATATTGGAATCTTTGGGGTATTGGCCTCTAAGATGTTTGTTCCCGTTTCAGTCCATACCGGACATGCGGGCTATAACCTTAACGATGGCAGCCGAATCCAGATGGGTGTCGCCGGTACCCATCAGTGCGTTAAGATGCTGGGTAACCATGGCCGCAGCGGGTAGCGCCAGTCCCAACTGGTGTGCGGTTTCCATCACGATACGCATATCCTTCTGGTGCAATCCGACTTTAAAACCGGGTTTGAAATCGTTGTCCAGCATGCGTTTGCCGTGCACTTCCATGATTTTGCTTCCGGCAAAACCGCCCATCAGCGCCTCGCGCACTTTGGCCGCGTCGGCACCATTCTTGCGGGCAAAGGTCAGTGCTTCGGCCACCGCCTCGATGGTGACTGCCACCACGATCTGGTTGCAGGCTTTGGCTACTTGCCCGTCGCCGTGGCCGCCGATGTGGACGATGTTTTTTCCCATGCATTCGAACAGCGGCTTGACGCGCTCAAACACCGGGACTTTACCGCCCACCATGATGGACAGGGTGGCATTGATCGCACCGGCTTCCCCCCCGGATACCGGGGCATCCAGCATTTCCATGCCCAGTCTTTCCAGCCGGTCGGCGAAATCTTTCGTCGCGGTGGGGGAAATCGTGCTCATGTCCACGATCACCGTTCCGGGGCGTGCCTGACGGGTAATGCCCTGCTCACCGAAGATTACGGCTTCCACATCCGGCGTGTCGGAGACGATCGTAAAAATGACCTCGGCGTGACGGGCTACTTCCATTGCCGTGGCGCAAGCGGTTGCACCCGCTGCCGTCAGCGGTTGCAGGGTTTCGGTTCGGCGCGCATACACCCACAGTTTGTAACCGCCCTTGAGCAGATTCAGCGCCATGGGACGTCCCATGATGCCGGGGCCTATAAATCCAATATTGATCGTCATAGTATTTCTCCTTAAAGTATCAACCCAATGTCGGCATGGTCAAGGTGGCGGTACTGCGTTCGGCCTCTTCCGGCCATCTCGTGGTCACGGCTTTGGTGCGGGTATAAAAATAGACGCCTTCCATGCCGTGCATGTGCAAATCCCCGAACAGCGAAGATTTCCAGCCGCCGAAAGAGAAGAAAGCCATCGGTACCGGAATCGGCACGTTGATGCCGACCATGCCGACTTCGATTTCATTCTGAAAGCGCCGCGCGGCAGCGCCCGAGCCGGTAAAAATCGCTGTGCCATTGGCATAAGTGTTGTTGTTGATCAGACTGATCGCCTCATCAAGACTGTCCGCACGCAACACGATCAATACCGGTCCGAAAACTTCCTCGCGATAAATGGTCATCTCCGTAGTGACCCGGTCAAACAGGGTCGGGCCGACGAAGTATCCCTGTTCATGTCCGGGCACTTTGATCCCGCGCCCGTCCGTGACCAGCTTTGCCCCCTGGGTCACGGCACCGTCAATGTAAGCCACGATTTTGTCCCGATGGGCTGCCGAAATGACCGGCCCCATATCGACGCCTTTTTGATTGCCCGGACCGATTGCCAGCTTTTCGATTCTGCTCTGCAATTTCGCAACCAGCGTATCGGCAATATCGCCCACGGCAACCACCACGGAAATCGCCATGCAACGTTCGCCCGCCGAACCGTAGGCGGCACCCATGATGGCATCGGCGCTAAAGTCCAGTGCAGCATCGGGCAATACCACGGCATGGTTTTTCGCTCCCCCCAGCGCCTGCACGCGCTTGCCGTGACGCGCTGCTGTCTCATAGATATATTTCGCTACCGGTGTCGAGCCGACAAAAGAAATTGCGCGCACATCGGGATGCGTGAGCAGCGTATCCACTGCTTCCTTGTCCCCCGGCACCACATTGAACACACCGTCGGGCAAGCCGGCCTCTTTTAATAATTCTGCCATGCGCAGACTGCAGGAAGGAACCTTCTCGGATGGTTTGAGGATGAAGGTATTGCCGCAGGCAATTGCTATCGGAAACATCCACATCGGCACCATCGCGGGAAAATTGAACGGGGTAATGCCGGCACATACTCCCACGGGTTGCAGCAGGGAGTGGCAATCGACGCCGCGTCCCACATTTTCGGCATGTTCGCCTTTGAGTAAGTGCGGGGCACCGACGGCGAATTCCACCACCTCAATACCGCGCTGCACCGACCCGGCTGCATCTTCCAGCGTCTTACCGTGTTCTTCACTCGCCAATTGCGCTAATTCGGCTCGATGTGTTTCGAGTAGTTCGCGGAATTTGTTCAAAATACGACTGCGCCGCAACGGGGGAGTATCACGCCATCCCGGAAAAGCGGCCTTGGCACAGGCAATCGCACTTTCCACATCTTCGCGGTTGGACAAAGGTACTTGGCGTATGGTTTCTCCCAGCGCCGGGTTGGTCACTTCGCCCAGACGACCGGAGCGGCTTCCGGTGTACTGTCCGTTGATCCACAGTTGTAAAATTGTTTTTGACAAGATTCTCTCCTGATGTGCCGAATTATTTTTGTGAAATGACGATGTAGCGACAATGAGTTTCGCGTATGGTCAGTGCCCCGAGCAAACCGACAGCGGCAAAGGCCAGCATGATACCCAGACCGGTTTGATAATTCTGTTCCGAGTAAACCCGCGCACCCGCCACCATCTTACCCGCCCAGCCCTGATCCATGACCCAGCCCACCAACGGCTGCAGGATCGCCGCACCGAGGAATGATCCAGTGTTGACGACACTGGTCGCCATGCCGGACAAAGCCGGAGGGTTGACTTCTTTAACGCTGGCCCAGGTCAGCGTGAAGCCGGACGCACCCAACCCCATTAACCCGAACAGGGTATAACTGAGGCTGAGCGGCAAATGCCAACCCAATACAATAGGCAGCCAGCACAGGACATACACGGCAATGCCTCCGACGATCACCGGAACGCGCTTGCCGATCCGGTCGGAAAGCGTTCCCATCAGCAACGCGCCCACCGCGAAAGAGAACAGCAGCAGCATGGTATGGTTGGCAGCCACATTACGTTCCATGCCGTAAACATCGCGCAGATAAGGCACGCCCCACAGTCCGGCAAATGCGAACAGGCTGCCGCCGACTCCCAGATTGGGCAGAAAGCCGGGCCAACTGGCGCGGTTTCGCATTACTGTACGCAGCCCGTCGAACCAGTGTCCCTGATGGCGCGGATGGGGTTTTTCTCCGTCCAGTTCGCGCATCGAGGGTAAACCGGCCTCCCCCGGATGGTTGCGCACCAGCATCCAGACCAGTACTGCCAGCGCAATAGAAAACACGCCGACCGCATCGAACACATTGCGCCAGGAGGTATGCGTGACCGCCCACACCAGCGGTGTGGCGGCAAGCACCGAGCCGAGATTGCCGAGCATCAGCGACAGGCCGCCGATGGTGCCGAAGTGGCGATCATGAAACCACACTGAATTGAGCTTCATCAGGGAAATGAACATCGAGGAAACCCCCAGCCCGATTAACACTCTGCCCACTGTGGCGACAGCCAGCGTATCGGCCATCCCGAACAGAAGTGAGCCAATACCGGAAAGGGCTGCGCCGATGGCAACGATCTTGCGTATGCCCAGCGTGTCGGCCATCACGCCGACCGGAATTTGCATCACGGTATAAGTATAAAAATAGGCGGCGGCCAATGCCCCCAGCGATGCTCCGCTGGCTTGAAAAGATTGTTGCAGATCGGTGGCAATTGCCGCCGGTGCCATGCGATGAAAATAGGCCAGCATGTAACACACCACCACCAGCGTATAGCTGGTCCAGCGTAAACGGCGCATACGACGATGGACGGGTGTGGTCATCTTGGGCTTAAGCAATCAACCTATTTTAAATATATGGCAAAATTTCCGTCATTCCGGCGAAGGCCGGAATCCGGCTGTGTAAAAATCCCCACTCAAGTGGGACAACACCGTGGTTTTGTCCGCTTCGCGGAGTACTTTTTATGACTGGATTCCGGCCTTCGCCGGAATGACGACATAATGGTTTATCTGGAGTTAGTGAGCCGCGCCCAAATAGGCCGCCTTTACCGCAGGGTCATTTTTCAACTGCTCAGCCGGGCCGTGCACCGAAATACGGCCGTTTTCCAGCACGTAACCATAGTCGGCCACATCCAGCGCGGCAGCGGCAAATTGCTCGACCAGCAGCATGGTGATGCCGCGCTCTTTTAACTCGCGAATGATGCGAAATACTTCTTTCACCAGCAACGGGGCCAGTCCCATCGAAGGTTCGTCCAGCAACAGCACATCGGGGTTGAGCATGATCGCGCGCCCCATCGCCAGCATTTGCTGCTCGCCCCCGGACAGCGTGCCGGCCAGTTGGTTTTCACGCTCCCTGAGGCGCGGGAATAATTCGAACACGCGCGTCAGATCGCCCGGAACATCACCGCGTTCACGTCCGAAAGTCAGGCGCGGGAAAGCGCCCAGCAGCAGGTTGTCGGTGACCGACAGTGTGGGAAAAACGCGCCGTCCTTCGGGTGAATGGGCCAGCCCGGCGCGGGCAATCCTGTTCGAGGTCATGCCGGTGATATTTTTACCGTTAAGACTGATATTGCCGCTCACCGGTTTGATCATGCCGGAAACCGCACGCATGGTGGTGGTTTTGCCCGCCCCGTTGGATCCGATCAGTGTGACAACCTTGCCCTGGGGCACATCTACCGAAATGCCATGCAGCACTTCCACTTTGCCGTATGCGGCATGCAATTCTTTAATCTGTAACATGCTCCCTCCTCACTCTGCCTTGGCGCTGCCGCCAAGGTAAGCATCGATCACTTTCTCATTGGACTGGACAGCTGCGGGATTGCCTTCGGCGATTTTTTGGCCGAAGTCCAGCACCGTGACAGTGTCGCAAATGCTCATCACCACATCCATGTGATGTTCGATCAGGATCACGGTGATGCCGTGGCCGCGAATCTTGTTGATCATCACGATGAGTTCCTTGATGTCCGGTGCAGTCAGGCCTGCCGCCGGTTCGTCGAGCAGCAGCAGGCTGGGGTTCAAGGCCAGTGCACGGGCGATTTCGAGCAGCCGCTGTTTGCCGTAGGGAAGATTGCGCGCTTCCTCGTTGGCGAGGTCGGCCAGACCGACAAATTGCAGCAGGCTGGCGGCACGTATTTCAGCCGCGTGTTTCTCTTTGCGGCAACGCGGGGTCTGAAACACAACGTCGATCAAACGATGACGGAAGGTATGATGCAGCCCGACCAGCACGTTCTCTATTGCGGTCATTTCGCCGAATAACTGCACGTTCTGAAAGGTGCGCGCGATGCCTTCTCCGGCAATCGATGAGGGGGTAGTGCCGGTGATGATTTTACCGTTGAACTCAATTTCGCCCGAGGTCGGTTTGTAGATACCGGTCAGCACGTTCATCATGGTGCTTTTGCCGGAACCGTTCGGCCCGATCAGTCCGTGGACAGTGCCTTTGGCTATCTCGAGAGTGACTTCGTTCAGCGCCTTCAACCCGCCGAACTGCATCACAATGTTGCGTGCTTCAAGCAAATGGCCTTGGGCTGTAACCGGATGATCCGGCACCGACCAAATATGCTGCTGGTCGCCGTGTTCCAGAATAACCGCATGCCGGTGTACCCACTGGGGACGGAACTTTACCACCAGGCTGCGCAGGAACCCCATAATGCCATTCGGCAGGTAATACACCACGAACAGGATCATCACACCGAATATGGTGAGGCGGTGCTCGGTAATGTCTTCCATGAAAAAGCCCGACACAGCCAGGGCGATGGTGGCGACGACCGGCAAAGCAACTTGTTTCAGGCTGCGTTGGCCGGTTGTGACGGCATAAGCCGAATACGCTGCCGCAATGACTGCGATGCCGATCGAGATTTCACGGAACAACGCTATATCGGAAAGCACATTCGGCAACATCACGATGATAACAGCCCCCAGAATCGGTCCGGTTCGTGTTTTGCGTCCGCCCATGATGACAGCCAGCAAAAACAAAATGGTCAGCTCGAAGTTATAGGTACTGGGCGAGATATATTCTTCCGAATAGGTAAACAAACTGCCAGCCAGGCCCGCGATGCCCGCGCTCAGAACAAACGCGTAAACCTTGTAACCATAAACACTTACCCCCATGCAGTCGGACGCGATAGGGCTGTCGTGCAGGGCTTCGAATGCGCGTCCCAGATGCGATTTGAGTATGCGCTGGATCACATAGACCGACAGCACCAGCGCCAACAGTACGATGTAGTAATAGTCGGTTCCGGTGATTTGATGCTCGAAGAATATGGGCTTGCGCACGGACAGTCCGAGTGGTCCGTTGGTGAGAAAGGTCATCTCGTTGATCAGAATCTGGATGATGGTGCCGAACGCCAGGGTTACCATCGCCAGATACGGCCCGTTTACGCGCAATGCAGGCAGGGCGAGCAGCGCACCAAACAAACCGGTGACCGCGATACTCGCGGGTACGGCAAGCAGGAACGGTACCCCCAGCTGAAAGTTGAGCACTCCGGCGGTATAGGCGCCGATGCCGAACAATGCGGCATGGCCCAGCGACACCTCACCCACATAACCCACCACGATATCCAACCCGAGCAGCAGGATCGCGTAAATCCCTATGACCACCATCAGATGAATGTAATAAGGATTGGGCCATATCGTCGGCAGTACCGCCGCTGCGACGATGCCGAGAACGATGGAAGAATTTTTAATCGCACTCATGCTAAACCTTTTTGATAACAGACTTGCCAAACAATCCGGACGGCTTGATAGCCAGAACCAGTAGCAGAAGCAACAACCCGGGCACATCCTTGTAACCCGTGGAAATGTAATAACCCGTCATGGTTTCCACGATGCCCAGAATCAGGCCGCCGACTATTACTCCCATGCCGCTGTTAAGGCCGCCAATGATGGCAACTGAAAACGCTTTGAGACCGAGTACCACGCCCATGGTGGAGCCGGTAAGCGTCAACGGGGCAATCAACACGCCGGCAAATGCCGCAGTCATTGAACTCAGCGCGTAGGAGAAGGTAATCACCACGCCGGTATTGATGCCCATCAGTCCGGCTGCATCGCGGTCATTCGGGGTTGCTATCACCGCCTTGCCGTAAATGGACTTGCGGTTGAATAATTCAACCGCAAGCATAATAGCCAGAGCCCCCACCACGACCAATATTTCCATCGGCAATACACGGATGCCGAAGAACTCTATCGGCGAGGTGGGAAGGGGGGAGGGAAAGGTAATGTCATCATGTCCCCAGACATTTTCCGCGACATTTTTGAATATGATTGCCAGCGAAATGGTGGTCATGATCCAGCCGAATTCGGATTTTGTTTTAAGTGCGGGCAGTACGCCGACCCGCTCCACAAAGATCCCCTGCAATGCACCAAATATCAAAACGAGCGGGATCATAAGCCAGTAACTCATGTGCCCGACCAGGGTAAGGCCGACCAGTGCGCCCAACATCAGTGCTTCACCCTGGCCAAAATTCAATGTGCCGGAAGTGGCAAATGTCAGTTGATAGCCAAAGGCAATCAGGGCGTAGATCATGCCCAGTGCGATACCGCTTACGATAAGCTGTGCAAGGATTTCCATGAGAAGTGTCCATCTGTTTGCTGTTTGGGCCGGGGATCTTCCCGGCCCAAAAGCCAATTAAAAACAATTGCAGAAACGGCCAATATTTCTTATTTTTACTTGGCTTTCTCGCGCACCACGTTAGTCTTGTCGGACGCGTTGGCGTACACCACATGCCCATCCTTGACCACACCCATCACCACCATATTCATGGTGATTGCTTCGTGGTCGTCATGGGTATAGGGATGTTCATAGATAGTCACCACACCTTCGACTTTGCCCTGCAGATTTTCCAGTGATTGACGGATCTTCACGCCGTCGGTATTCCCGGCCTGTTTGATGGCGGCTGCCAACAGGTACATGGAGTCGTAACCCTGTGCGGCTGAAACGGGGGAAGGAATGCGGCCATTGGGTGGATTGTAGGCTTTCAGGTACGCGTCAATGAAGGCTTTGCGCTTGGGGGTATTCGGCTCCTGAATGAAAGTTTGCGGCATATGCGCTCCTTCACCGTTCTTGCCGGCGTTGTCGATGAAGTTCCCCATGGACAATGTCCAGCTTCCGATCATCGGGACTTTCCAGCCCAGTTTTTCCATGCCATTGGCGATCTGCGCCAACTCCGGCCCGATAGCATAGGTCAGGATCGCCTGCGCACCGGCTTCTTTTGCCTTGAGCAACTGCGCGGTCATGTCCACATCCTTGACGTTGAATTTCTCCTCTGCGACAGGCGTGATATTTTTTGCGGCCAACGCCTTTTCCAGGTCGGCACGTCCCAGCTGGCCATAGTTGGTGGAATCGGCCAGAATCGCAACCTTGGTGTATTTGTTAACATCAATGGCTTGAATGACAATCATCGCGGATTGAATAGTGTCATTGGCGGAAGTACGGAACACATAGTTGTCAGGATACTCCGGGGGCAGAAACTGCTTGGTTACGGCTGATCCGGTGGCAACGTTGTTGAGTACGGGGATCTTGGCTTCCTGATAAAAACGCTGCGATGCCAAAGAAACACCGGTATTGATGTAACCCACCGTGGCAACAACCTTTTCCTTGTTGATCAACTCCTGCGTAACCTGCACGCCACGCTCGGGCTTGGCTTCGTCATCGCGCTCCACCAGTTCGATCTGCCGTCCGAGAACCCCGCCCTTGGCGTTGATTTCGGCGGTCGCCAGTCTTACCCCGTCACGCATCGAAGCGCCCATCGGACTGGAACCTCCGGTGTAGGGGCCGGAGACACCAACTTTAATTGTGTCGGCAGCGAATACCGAGAAAGATGCGCTTAAAGCCAAAGCAATGACGATTGATTTAATTTTATATTTCATAATCTCACTCCCCGATCAAGTTAAATAAACAAAACAAGCTTATAACAGAAACACTTTCAGCCACAATATTAAACACAATAACAACCGCACTTAAGACGATAATGATACACCTGACGCAGTGATTCTGTGGAAGGCAAATGAAAGCATTTTAAATTTGTCTCTGCAAATGCCGGATATTCAGTTAATACAGTTATGCATTCGATCTTGTCAGTCTGCCATAGACCGTCGCCAGTGCCTGATCATCGCCAACATTGCCCGGAAAAATGACCACGGGCAGATTCGGATAGCGCGGATGATCAGCAGGGCAACGTACCACTGAACACCCCGGCAAAATTTGCCCGACCACACGCGAAATGCGCAATGCCAGACCGAAACTCAACACATCGTTTGAAGTAATGCCTCCTTTGCTGATAAGAAAACCCAAAGTCTCGGGCATGTTACGTACTACATCCACCAGAAAGGCAGACACACCACTGCCAAATGCCAATCTTGATGCCAGGTCATGAAAAGATTTTTCTGTGCGGCTGGTAAAAACCACAGGTGTGTTGCCGGCCTCATGACTAACTTTGCACCCGCGGATAATTTCCGCCAGCAGCGCATCACGATTCCCGGGTAATTGTTCCACATCAACTTCAATAGGCGCAATACCCCGCATCATGATTAATGGCCCGAGCTGTGAAGTGGTTTTGTTCACATGGGAACCGACGATTATGGCCCCGGGGCGGCCCGCGCGAACATATTGCGCCATGTCTTGTGCGGCCACGGGTTGCTTGGGCAGGTTCGCCAGCGCTGTGATGAGGCTGGCCGCGCTGCGGAACAAAAAATGTTTTCCGCGCCTGGCAGCCTCGCGCAACTGGGCTGCGAAGTGATCAAGATCGTCTTGTGTTTCGGCATCCACTGCGCAGCAAGCATTGCCGCTTAGTTGCAGCAGACGCGGCAAGCTGTTGCCGCGCACATCCGCCAACAAAAAGCGCTCAACCTGCGTTGCTTTGATTCGACCGGCTGTCTTCTGTTCAACATAATCCGGTAAATAGCTGTGGCGATATCCGAACACCGAATCCCGGGCGAACTCTGTTTCGTGCACCGGAGTTTCGTGTCCGTTTGCCAATAAATAATGGATGCTGTTCCGGGTAATTCTGCCGCCCTCAAAAAATGCGGGGATTAGAAAATGTGCATCGAACGGCCCCAACTCTTCGGCAATCACATCGGTCTCCACGGGGTAGTGGCCGCGTAAAGTCGAATCGGAACGGCTGACCAGAATGGGATTGATGTCACGTCCAATTTTATTGAGCGAGGCCAATGCCAGTTTAAGATTTTTACAGACTTCACGCGTTACATCGGCAGCGGCGCGGGCGCCCATTCCGCGTGTGTTGGTTAGCACAAAAAACAGCGGTGCGTGATCGGTAAGCGCCTCTTGCAAAGTTCCCTCATCCCAGCGCGTCAACAGCAAACAGCTGTGCACCGTTTGCGAGCCGGTCGGGTCGTCGTCCAGAACGATTATTTTAGTTTCAGTCATGGCCAATTTCCGGGAAGTCTCATCATGACCGGGCGGACAGTGCATTGACGCGCTTGACCATTGCATGGGCAGTCAGCCCGTTGAAATCCATAATTTCAGCCGGACTGGCCGTCGTTTCCCCGCGCTTCCATGCGAAAGTGTCGCGTTTTGCAGCGCGGGTGCGCAGCAGGACCGGCTCCAGAACTGCACTGGGGCCGCCGCTGACGGCCAGTAAAACATCGCCATCAAACAGGGCATTAAAATGTGTGTCATTCATGAATTTACCGTCCGGCTCCGCTACTGTTTCCCATGCAATATCGGCAGGCCGATAAAGGCGGCGCGGGTTGACGACGGCGACTATACGCACCTTGTAGCCTTCCGCTTCGAGCTGGTTTCCGGCCTCGAATACCGGCAGATAAATCATGTCGCCGGTTACTGCAAATACCACGGTAGCCTTGCCGCTGTTCTTGCTTTCATAAATGGCGGCGGCGCCTTCTTCCAGCGCATTTCCGGCCTCATCCACACTCAGGTAAACCGGCAACGGACTTTTTGAGGCGATGATCACCATGCATTTGTTATAGCTGTTGGTGGCATATTCATAGGCGACCTGAATGGTATTGGCATCACACGGGAATAGCGGATACGTGTTGCCATTGCGCATTTGTGCGGCAAAGTAATTCTCAATTTCGGGCCGCTGATGCGTCCAGCCGTTGCGTCCCTGCTCCAGAGCTCCGGCTGTAAACATGGTAACTATCGAGGGGGTTTTTCGGCGTAATTCTGCCATTGCCTGTGCCACGGTCTGCACGATAGGCCAGCCGTTGATTGCGAAACTTTCGTAGGATAGCCATAACGCACGCGAACCAAACAGCGCCAGGGCGGCTGCCAGGCCGGCGCAGGCGTCCTCATTTAGCGGTTCGTATACCCGGCCTTCCGGTTCCTGGTTGTAAAGCGGATCAGGGGTTGGATGACGGATTTTTAATGCGTCATTAATGTTCTTCATTGCCGAGGCTTCGTTGCCATCGGCATTGCTTACAATAAAACGCTTGTCCCGGGTTCCCACACAAGCTACCAGCGCTCCCATTGCCGTTGCAGGCACAACCTTCTCGCCTCTGGCAAATTCCTGCACAGGCAATGCTCCCAGCGGGGCCAAGTCCAGCACCTGCTCGGTAACCGAAGTTCTGGCTGCCGGGCCGCCGCCGGCACGCACAAAATTCTCGCGCACAATTGTCCAGGCTTCCGGATTCAACGCGCGGCGCTGCAAGCCTTCAATCATATGAGGCTTGTCCAGCGTATCGGCCGGATACAGGTTGTGCGATTTGGCGCCGACGGTATGTACTCCCGTGCCCTTCATCTGCTTGATGATAAAAGCGGTCAGGGTGCCATCCAGCGCAGACTTGGCCGCTTTGTGCATTGCACTCAATATGGCCGCAGCAAAAGCCAGACGCTGCTTGTGTGAGAAGCGGGAGCTGTCTGCATAGGCTCCGGCCTGATGAGTGTCGTCAAAATCCTTGGCGTCGATCAGAATCACTTCTTTGAAGCCATGCCCCTTCCAGTAAGCGATCATGCTCTCATTGGTAAAACGCGACACCATGGAGTGATGCTCCTGGCTATAACCGTTCCAGACCAGCACAGGCAAAAAATTGGTCACTTTTGGAAAGGCGGTATTAAAGTGCATCATCGAGTTGAGCACGTAGGGCTCACCCATCCCCCCATCCCCGATCGTGACCGGAAACAATTTCCCGGGATGCAGAAGGGCGCCCGCCATGGCGAAATGCTGCCCCTGCCCCAGCGGGCCGGCGGGTGCCAGCAAACCGGGAATGGCACCGGACAGATGGCCGAGCAAACCATGTTTCTCACGGAAGCGTGCCATCAAGTCGTTCACCGTCCTGATGCCCATCTGTTCCAGCGAAGTGTCGAGAAACATGGCGCTGTAGAAACCGGGAGCATGATGCCCCACTTCGGTCACAATATTGGTGTGTCCCAGCATGACCAGCGAGGCATAGGCTTCCGCGCTGCTGGCAAATCCACCCGGATGGCCGGAGCCTTTGGAGCCGCAGGTTTGCAATGTCAGATATCGCAGTGCGTCGGCCATGAGCAGAGTTTGATACACGGCTTCGGGTGAACGCGGGTCATGGATTGCGGAATCCCCCGCTTTGATCGCAGGCGATTGGGCGTGCTCGTAGAACCCCTCCCAGGCTGCACCGTAATGTTGTATCCCCTCGCAAAATCCAGGTGCATCCGATACGCCGGTCATTTTTAATTGCTCCTTAAGGAAATATTTTGCAACTGGGCAAACCCTTTTAATTGTAGGGCTACGGGGCGGCTGCAAAACTGAATTGCCTGCAGAATACTGGTTGCTATATAATTTCGCAATACACAATCGATTTCACAATGCGAAATATGCTAACGAATACAAATTCCATACAGGTTATTGAGCGGCTGTCACGAATCCTGGATGTTATTTCAGGGTATGAAGAACCGATAAGCTTGAAAGTAATTGCGGCTGAAACAGGATTGCACCCCTCTACCGTTTTTCGTATTCTCTCTTCGTTGGCCGACCAGGGGTTTGTGGAACGCAGCGCGAGAGGAAACTACCAGTTGGGTATTAAATTGATGCAGCTTGGAAATCGCGTCGGCGTCAGAATCGACATCCGCAAAATCGCGTTGCCGCTCATGGAAAATCTGCGCGATCTACTGGGTGAAACCGTCAATCTGACGGTACGCGAGGGAGATGAAGTGGTTTATATAGAGCGCTCTCTGGCGAAACGCATGATACGGGTGGAACAGGTGATTGGCAGCCGCGCACCCTTGCATGTCACCGCAGTGGGGAAAATGATGCTGGGCGATATGGGGGAAGCCGCGTGCCGCAGTTATGCCAAGCGCAGCAAGTTGCCCGCATATACGGTCAACACGCACGCCAATGTTGCATCACTGCTTAAAAACTGTATGGCCTCCGTAAAAAGGGGCTACGCGCTGGACAATGAAGAAGCGGAACTGGGAGTAGGATGTATTGGAACTTTGGTGCGGGATGCCGGAGGCCATGTCGTCGCCGGATTATCTGTATCGGCTCCCATAGAACGGCGCCAGGTTGAATGGGCCGGACAAGTATTGCAAGCCGGTCGCGAGTTATCGAAACAACTGGGTTGCCAAATTTTGAAATAACGAAAAATCAAACACAATCGTAGAGTCGTTCTGAAAGTATCAAGCGGGGGTAGAATGAAATCCATGAATTTTCGGCACCTTTTATTATTCTCGCTGGTGCTCATTTCAATGTTCAATAGCGCCTGTGCCAAAGGATGGAGTGCGGGTGACGAAAAGCTTCAGGATTTCGACTCGGAGGCGGGCAAACAAGCCTTTTCACTGCTCAAAGAAGCTGCGCGCGCGGATCAAATCGGGGACGTCGGCAAGATGCTTGCGCTGTTAAGGCAGGCAGCGGCTATTGAAACCCTGACCGACGAAACGCGCATCACGATATTTCAGAAATTGGGAGCTGCCGAGAGTACAGCCGGAAATCTGCGTGAAGCTTTGGCTGCGCGTAAAACGGCTGCAAGCATGAGCGGTTGGGGTAAACAATTGGCCGGGAAGCGCCTGGTGGCTCTTGCGTTTCAAGTTGACCTATATCTCAAGCTCGGTGACAACGCTGAAGCCAAAAGAAGTCTTGCCGGGGCGGAAGAGGCTATGTCCAGTTTGGCGGGGAGTCGCAACTGGCAATTCTATCACTCAAAGTGGCAAGGCAATCTGGAGCAGGCACGCGGTGACATTGCACAGGCCGAAGGACACTATGTTGATGCCGAGTCCTCGTTTCGGCGCAGTCTGGAGGCATTTGAGGACCATCGCGCCAACGGGGCGACCCTGGGTTCGGCAAATGACAGGCTGATCGAATCGGAAAGCGCGGAACGGCAAGTCGAGAATGCGCTTTCGCTATTGTCAAATATATTGCTCCTGCAGGGGCGCATAGTCGAGGCCGAGCTTTATGCACGCCAGTTGCTCGGGCGGGCGCAAGCGCGACAAGGTGAGAATTCATTTGCCGCCGGGCGCGGACATCGAATGATGTCCATGATTCTTGCCGAGCGCGGGCGCTACGCGGAAGCCGCGCGGGAAGCGCAAGCCGCAATCGCCGATCTGAAATCTGCGGGCGTATTACCCGTTGCATTTAACATGATTCATGCGCAACAGGCCTTGGCAATTGCTTTGGCCGGGCAGGAAAAATGGGAAGAAGCGGCAACGGTATTTGCGGAAGCGGCCGATGCGGTCAAGGTTGATCCTCTTTTGCAGGCCAAATTGGGGTTGGGGAATCTTCATTGGGCGCTTACCTTGATTCACATCGGGAAGCAAGAACGTGCAATCGGCATGCTTGAAAAGATGCTGGCAAAACAATTAATTTTGCAGCCCGAAAGCGCATTCCAACCTTCGATTACGCGCGGACTATTGGGGTTGGCGCAGTATGCGGCGGGCCGGGAGGAACTGGCAGAAGCCTCGTTCCGGATTTCCGTTCCGGCCATGCTGGAAAATATGCACCAGCAAGACTCGGAAGAGCAGGGGACTTCAGCCTCTCAAATCATGATGCGCCAAATAGTGGACGGATATATTGATTTGCTGATGCACCGGTACCAGAAGCGGATTGGGGTGCCAAACGGAGACCCGCTTGATCTTGCCTTCCGTTACGCGGACATGGCTGCCGCCGGCTCGGTTCGGCGATCTCTTGCCGCTAGTGCCGCGCGATCATCATTGGGTGATTCCGATCTTGCCGAAATGGTTCGGAAAGAGCAGGACATGTCCCAGCGTATCAGTGCGCTTGGCCAAACAGTTGAACGGCTCAGCGATATGCACGATCAGCAGATGATCCGCAATACAATTGATACACTGCGGCAGGATATTCAGCAGACCCGCAATGCGAGAGCAAAGTTGCGCGGTGACATCATGCAAAAATTCCCGTCTTACGCGAATCTTATTAATCCCGCCACGCCCGGTTTGTCTGAAATTGCCAAGTTGCTAAAACAGGATGAAACTTTCATCAGTATTCATTCATCGGACAACAAAACATATGTTTGGGCGGTGCGTTCGGGGCAGCCAGCGCAATATGCAATCGTTGATATGACGCGACAAGATCTCGATGACGCAGTAACAGAATTACGCAAAGCTCTTGACCCCGGAGCAGTCAGTTTGGCCCAAACCCCGGCATTTGATGTAAAAGCGGCTCACCGGCTCTACCTGCGCTTGTTTGGTCCGATTGAAAAACTTCTGGCCGGATCAACGCGATTAATCGTTGTTACGCCGGGCCCGCTTGGTCGGTTGCCGCTCGGCTTGCTGGTTACACAGACTCCGCCTGATTTAAAGCCGGCACAGCCGGGCAATGTATGGTTTGACGAATACAAAAAAGTGCCATGGTTAACGCGCCGGTTTGCCCTAAGCAATTTACCTTCCGCCGCCAACTTCAAGGGATTGAGGCTCAACCAGGCGCCGTTGGCAAAGAAAGCTTTTGCCGGTTTTGGCGACCCCCTATTTTCAGCCAGACAAACTTCAGGTGCCGGTATGCGGGGGGCATCCGGTTTGCGCAATTTGGAGGTCATAAAAACGGGCGATACCCTGCCCGGTGCGGCACAATCCGGAAATACCGCAAACGAGATTTCCCTGTTGCCGCAATTACCCGAAACCCGCGACGAGATTCTTGCCATGGCAGAAGCACTGCATGCGGATTTGAGTCGTGATGTTTTTCTCGAAGCCGGTGCGAATGAAGTGTCTGTTCGCCGTGCGGAACTTCTGGACCGGCGTGTGATTGCATTTTCCACGCATGGTCTGATACCAGGAGAACTTTCCGGACTGGATTCTCCGGCGTTGGCACTCAGCGCGCCGGAACTTGCAACGGCACGCGAGCCGAATGACACGGGATTTCTGACGCTGGAAAAGATATTGCCGCTCAAACTTAATGCCGAATGGGTGATCCTTTCCGCATGCAACACTGCGGCCGGGGAAGGAGCGGGAGCCGAGGCATTTTCCGGGCTGGGCCGCGCATTTTTCTTTGCCGGTGCGCGCTCCATATTGGTAAGCCACTGGCCGGTGGAATCCCGATCCACTGAAAGACTCATTACAACAACGCTGCGCGACTATGTTGCCAATCAAACTGCAGGCAGGGCCGAAGCGCTACGCCAGGCGGAGCTGGAATTGATAGACAGTGAACCGGTGTCATACGGAGGGCAAATGATCTCGCTCGCGCACCCGCTGTTCTGGTCGGCATTTTCACTTGTGGGCGAGGGCGGGGTTCAATAAACCTTAGACGAAAGAGAAAAAGAAGGGAGGGGGCAAGGGGTCAGGCCTTACGTTTGACATTTGCATCCATTTTTTCCGCTTGCTTTACCGCTCGACTCACGGTGGCGTAGCTGACACCAAAATATTCGCCCACTTGTGCAAGCGTATAGTGTCCGCTCCAATACGCCTGTACCATGCTCTCGTCGCGAGTTGTATATCGTTCGGCAAAGTAGTCCAATGGTTTTATGGGGGCCTGTTTTTGTTTCTTTGGTATGTCCTTGAGTGATTGTTCTGGATCAAGTTTTTTTTGCATGTCGTTAACAAAATCATCATCACCCAGATATATCTGATTCTTCAACTTTTGCCATGGTGAAGGCTGCCCCTTGCCCTGTTTAACAAAATCACGATAACGTTGCTGCGCGACCCCCTTGGTATTTGCAAATCCTGCGAGTATCCATTTGGTCGTGAGGCATGCATCGCCCTCATCATAACCAGCCGTTGCCCGATAACTGCTCCACGGCCAGTCACCGGCGTTATGCACCATGCGCGCCCTCACCGGATTTAACGCAATGTAACGCGCCAATTCCAGCAGATAGGAATCCTTCTGCACCAATATGCCCTTAAATCGGCCTTGAAACACATGACCGACACGACCGTGTCGCCTGTTGAAATATTGAGTGTAAGTCCCATTGATAAACTTCATGCCCTTGGACAAGGTCGGCGCACTGGTTTCAATCAACAAATGATAATGGTTGTCCATCAAGCAATAGGCATGGCAATACCAGCCGTAACGATTGACTGTATTTTGCAGCAACAACAAAAACTGCTGCCGATCATAGTCATCACTATAAATGTCTGCACGGGCGTTGCCCCGGGCAGTCAAATGATACAGCGCCCCGGCAAATTCGATGCGTAAAGGCCTTGCCATCGCGGAGTCCTATGCAATTAAATTTGGCATAGGATAAAACGGCAAGGCGGGGGTGTCAAATGTAAGGCCTGACCCCTGATCTTCTGTCGAGTATTTTACGTGCAATCGACATACCCTCTTGCAAACGGGGTTGCTTACTTCCTTGCAGGGTTGTATAAAGGAGATTGCTAAAGTCAGTGTAATGCTGTGGGCGGTATTCGTGAATGCCAATATGGTGATGATTTCGATCATCAGGCAGGGCTGCAGTCTAGCGACACTCCAAACACTCCGGAACCATCGGCTACAGCAAAATAGCTGATTACGAAAGATTTATACAGACAACTTGTCACCGCTGAAATCCTGACAGACAGCCCGGTACGATAAAGGGCGTGGTGTGAAATAATGAACGAAATTCTTCAATACCTGAAAACACACGGCGAACAAATGGACACGGCTATTGCCAAAGCAACCGGCCTTTCACTTCAGAATGCACGCCTCCATTTGACCGCTCTTGCCGCCAAAGGCGAGATCATGTACTGCGACTCCATTCGCTATGAGAAGGGCATTAAAATCGAGGGGATGCTTTGCCGGATATCCGGATATATTCCTCCGGCCAAACCCGGTGCCAAGTCGAAGGCGCAGCTAACCTTGTCGTAGGGATCGTTTAATCACGGCTGTTTACGGTGGTAAAATGCCCCGCTGATTCCTCCCCCCATAGACCCGGCTTTATGCAAAACTTTTCCATCCCCGTGACAGACTCGCAGCTGGACGCGATCAAACTTCCCCCGCATTCTGTCGAGGCGGAACAATCGGTGCTGGGCGGGGTTTTGCTGGATACCAGCGCGTTCGACAAAGTCACCGACCTGATCGAAGAATCGGATTTTTACCGTTTCGAACATCGCCTGATTTTCAGGCACATCTCGCGCCTGACCGAGCAGGCCAAACCCGTTGATGTCATTACGGTCGCCGAGTCGCTGGAAAGTAATGCCGAACTCGACAAGGCGGGCGGGTTGGCGTATTTGGGTTCATTGGCCCAAAATGTGCCTTCTGCCGCCAACATCCGGCGCTATGCCGAGATCGTGCGCGAACGCTCCATCATGCGCAAGCTGGCCGAAGTCGGCAGCGATATAGCCACCAGCGCGTACAACCCGGGGGGGCGTGATGCGCGCCAGTTGCTGGATGAGGCGGAAAGCCGCGTATTCGAAATTTCCCAGGCCGGTGAACGTGGCAGCCAGGGGTTTGTACATATACCGCCGTTGCTGGCGCAAGTGGTCGAGCGCATTGAAACTCTGTATAGCCGCGACAACAATAGTGATGTTACCGGCATCGCAACCGGTTTTACCGATCTGGATACCATGACTTCCGGCTTGCAGCCCGGCGATCTGGTGATCGTGGCCGGACGCCCCAGTATGGGAAAAACCGCCTTCTCCATCAATATCGCGGAACATGTCGCGCTCGAAGTCAACAAGGCAGTCGCCATTTTCAGTATGGAAATGGGCGGCGCCCAGTTGGCAATGCGCATGATAGGCTCGGTCGGGAAACTGAATCAGCACACTTTGCGTACCGGCAAACTGGAAGACGATGACTGGTCACGGATGACCCATGCTCTGGGCCGCTTGAACGATGCACCGATCTTTATCGACGAAACCGCAGCGCTTAATTCCCTGGAATTACGTTCCCGTGCACGGCGACTGCACCGGCAGAACGATGGTTTGGGCCTCATCGTAATCGACTATATACAGCTTATGTCCTCCACTTCCGCCAAGGGCGGGGAAAATCGCGCCACGGAAATTTCCGAGATATCCCGTTCGCTCAAAGGTCTCGCGAAAGAACTTCAAGTGCCGGTAATCGCCCTGTCACAGCTTAACCGCAGTCTGGAACAGCGCCCCAATAAGCGTCCGGTCATGTCCGATTTGCGTGAATCGGGGGCCATAGAACAGGATGCCGATTTGATTCTGTTTATTTATCGCGACGAGGTTTATAACCCCGACTCCCCCGACAAAGGCAAGGCGGAAATCATCATAGGCAAACAACGCAATGGCCCGATAGGTAAAGTCGAATTAACCTTCCGGGGCGAGTACACGCGTTTTGACAACTATGCTCATGGAGGCCAGTATCGCTCGGACGAGTAGCGGCGTATTTGCATCAAGACCGGATCCAACCCTGAGAGGATCTTTATGAATTTGCAGCAACTTCGTTATTTGAACGAGATTTCGCGTCGCGGCCTGAATATCACCGATGCCGCCAATGCACTGTACACTTCCCAGCCGGGCCTGAGCAGGCAAATCAAAGTGCTGGAAACCGAACTCGGCATTGAAATTTTCGTGCGCAATGGCAAGCGCATCACCGCTATTACCGAACCGGGCAAGGCAATTCTCGAAATAGCCAGGCGCATGCTGCTCGATGCCGACAGCCTCAAACAGGTCGGGGCAGAGTTTCGCAGTCATGACAGCGGCACGCTGACTGTTGCCACCACCCACACTCAGGCACGCTATGCGCTTCCTCCGGTGGTAAAGCAATTCATCAAACGTTATCCCAAAGTTAAACTCAATTTGCATCAGGGCAGCCCGACGCAGCTTGCGGAACAGGTGCTGGGCGGAGAGGTGGATATCGCCATCGCCACCGAGAGCCTGGCTTTGTATGACGAATTGGTAACGCTCCCCTGTTACGAATGGAACCACTGCGTTATTGTTCCTCCGCGACACCCCTTGCTGGCCGAGAAAAAATTGACGCTGGAAAAGATCGCCCAATATCCTGTCATTACTTACGATTTTGCTTTCAGTGGGCGGGGGAAGATCAACGCGGCATTCGAAGCCCGCAAACTCACTCCCAATATCGTGCTTACCGCCATTGATGCCGATGTCATTAAAACATATGTGGAACTGGGTTTGGGTATCGGTATCGTTGCCCGGATGGCGTTTATTCCGGATCGGGACAGGCGTATCCGCATGATCGAGGCGGTGCACCTGTTTCAGCCCAGTACCACGCGTATAGCCGTGCGCAAGAATGAATACCTGCGCGGTTATACCTATGACTTCATCGAATTATTTGCACCCCACCTGACGCGCGAGGTTGTGGCCGGGGCGCTGCATCTCAAGAACCGCTGATAGCTCGTGGCATTAAGTGTGAAATGCAAATTATCCATGATTAACATTGTGTTACATAATACCTATCCAACCTGAAGCTATTCTTTCCGTTGTATGGGAAGATTTGACTTGCCCTTGACAATAAATCGTAAAAACTCTTTTATTGCCCTACTACCTTTATTTGCTGCAAGCATTATGGGGCTTTTGTAACAATATTTGACATTAAAGTAACTTGGTCAGTTGCCGCAAACAAGCTGCCTGTTACATTTGCTCTGACAAGCACATTTACTTGTGTCCAGGCGAAAACTTTCCCGGTGAAGTGCGTACCCGCTCCAATAGACGTGAAACCGCCAGTCCTGAAATAAACGTTTTTAGCCAGCGCGCCATTCATAAGGACGATGCTACCGCCTGGTGCTCCGGTGGTAAGGTTGCCGGCAATCGAGAATAGCGGAGCTGCATCATGAAATAGAAATGCTCCCCAAAAATAAGCGTGATTTTCCGATTATGCTAGATACTCCGTTGGCGGTAGGGGGTATGAAGGTGCTTCAACTGACCAACCCTATGCAATTGGCCGAAGAGGGAGTGCGTATGGGTAATTGTGTTGCCACTTACAGCGCACAATGCGCAACCGGCAACGCATACATATTTTCAATACGAGACGCGAGTGGGAAGTCCTGCGCTACTATCGAGTACCGATTATCGCGCTCCGCTACAGGTTTGCCAGAATTTATTTTGATCCAGAAGAAAGGTTTTCAGAACGCGTCTCCTGATACTAAGTGTGATGAAGCACTCCATGCATTACACCGCTATACGAAATCCCCAGAGTCCAGACACAAAATGTTGACATTGGTTGTTTACCAAAAGGCATCAGAGTTTGGAGGGGCAGACATGGCAAATAAATATCTAAGATCATTGACGTTCATGAAATTCCTTGAAAAGGAAGCTGCTGGGCGCATCAATTTTGAACAGCTTGTTACAAAGGCGATCGAGCAGGAAAAGATATTTCAGCAGCTATAAACCAAAATACTTACAAATTAAGCACGGGCAAAATCTTGTTAACTCGCTGCACGACAACGGCCATTCGTAGTGTCCCAAGTTGGCCGATAGGGTGAGTTCGCCAGTGTCCGTTTCGGAGCATCCAAAATATCACATTTCTTATGGCAGCACGTAAGAGAGTTGCTGAAGCTAAAGTCCGGTGTGGCCGATTAAGTGGCATTCATTTGTCTGCAGTTCGCAACCGTTCCTAACCCGAAGACTACATCCATTAAATTTATGCATTAAGAATTGCACGAATATCCCCGAAGGCCAAAGCCAGAATTTCATGATGAACGTGGCAAATGCTGATTTCGCAGAGTGGGATGGACAACATATCTTCCATGATCTGGTCGATGACAAAGTTAATGAATTGATGGCCGCCAACAATATCGGTATAAAGATAATGATAGCCCAACTCCTCGCACCTTAATTATTTCTGCTGCCTTACGTAGTAAAATTCCTCTTACTTACTCATTAGCCTCTGCACTCGATTCCGGTTGATCTTCTATATATTCAAACAATTCTCCAACTGAGCAATTGAAATACAAGCAGAGTGAATTAATCACCTCAAAGTCCACCCGCTCTGCTGTCTCATGGTAAAGACGCGTAGCAGTACCTCGATTTATCCCCGTATCCCTAGCTAAATCAGAAATTTTAAGTTTGCGTTCCCCCATTAGGCGGGACAAGTGACTTTTTATCAAAATAACCTCCTGTAGATCAAAATATATTAAATGCGGTCGAAATGACTTGCAAATGATCATTATTCGTGTATAATGACCTACAGCAGATCAAAACGGTCTCTAAAAAGCATTAATGGGTAATTTTAGTATATTTTTTTCTAAAGGAGTAATTATTTATGTCATTAACATTTTTATCAGCAGCAAAGCTATCGCAACGCATTCCTTACAGCGAGCGTCACATCCGTGAATATTTAAAGGATCGTGTAGGGCTTTGCTAAGCGCTCAAGAGTGTCAAGACTAGCGTGAAAAATCAGAGCCGAGTAAATATCGTCGAGGGGTGCGAATCTGTCCACTTCGAATGCATCGACAACCATTACCGGAACCTTTTGATCGGGTAAAATTTTCGCACGTGCAACATGATAACTTCTCTTTCCTGCAATTATCGTGAATTCATCGTCTCCCTTATCTTCACGCTTATCGTTAATCTTTTTAATGGCAACTATAGGGAAGATGGTCAGAATGTCGCCTACAGCATCTTTATTAATCCTCGATAAAATTTCAACAACATTTCCCAATTCAGAAACCGTCCTGAGTTCTTGATCTTCTATCTTTAACTGCGAGAATAAAATCTTTCTTAAAGTGGCTGCCATAATATTTGATCTCCTTTAAAAGCTCTTCAACAGGAATGAACTCTGAATGAACAGCAAAAAATAGTAGTGTTCCGATCTGCCATAACCAGAGATGCGTTAATAGAATTTGTATTGGCATTTGTCGTCATTGAACCATCTGATGATTTTCAAATATAAAAAGCTGTTGGTCAATATAAATATTATTTGTATCTTTCTGTTTTAGTAGTGATTATTTTGATTGCTCAACAATGGTACGCACATCAATTTTCCCTTTATTTATAACGAAAAATATCGAAAAACTGTTGGGAATGTGCTCTGATTTGACGAGCCCTTGACAATAACTCGTAAAAAACTATTTTATTGCCCTACTGACAATTTCTATTCAATCTGAGGAATTATTTTTGTGAATGAAGGTGAAGTGGCCCATCTTCTGACAGAATGAGTGGTGTTCATTGCTCCTCTGGCACTCATTTTTTGTTGGGCCACCTTTAGGCCACTTTTGGGCCACTTTTGGGCCACCAGCAAAATCCCAGCTAAATCTGCGCTCAATGATGAAGCTATGCAACTTCCGAAGCAACCTGATTCAGTACTCTACCAGACAGGCTACAAGCCTTGATTTACGTGCGTTTCAGAAGATTTGACTTGTTTCGTGGTACAAGGGATAATTGCGGATTACAAGGCAACAGGCGCGTAGCTCAGCTGGTTAGAGCACCACCTTGACATGGTGGGGGTCGTTGGTTCGAGTCCAATCGCGCCTACCAAAATATTCAATTTCGCCAAATCGTCACCGCGTAATTGGTTTTTGGGGGAATCAGGGAAGATTTTTGCCGCTCATGGCATTCGCCAATATCAGTTGTGTGTTTTTCTGATTGTTTGGCCGTATTCAACGGCGTGTTTGTCGAACATCATTAGCACATGATGTCCCCGTCGCATGGCAATGTATGCTGGCGGCACTTCTGTCATCAACGCAACAGCCGCATAGGTGTGACGAGTGTTACACCGCTATTTCCGGGCGCAAACAAATGGGTAATGCGCAGAAAAAATCCTTGAGTTTCCTGAGTGGCATCCTCGACATTATCCCCAACCCGGTTTTCGTCAAGGACGGGCAACACCGGTGGGTGTTCCTCAATGACGCTTTCTGCAAATTCATCGGTCATCCTCTGGAGAGCTTGCTGGGCAAGTCCGATCACGACTTTTTTCCCAGGCATCAGGCCGAAGTGTTTTGGGAAAAGGACGAGGCCGTTTTCAATAGCGGACTGGAGAATGTAAACGAAGAAGAGTTTACCAATGCTGGCGGCATCAAGCATACGATACTCACCAAGAAGACCCGCTACATTAACGACGAAGGTCATCTGTTTCTGGTTGGAATTATCACCGATATCACCGAGCGCAAGCGCATGGAGGCCGAGCTGTCCGGCCAGGCCGATTTTCAGCGCACCCTGCTGAGCGCCATGAGTGAAGCAGGCTTGCAGTTGATGGTGATTGAGAACGCCAGAGTCATCCATGTCGGCAATCGCGAACTCGCGCGCCAATTCGGTTTCACGGACGCGCAACTCGACGCACATCCCGCGCTGCTCGACTTCATCCACCCAGACGACCGGGCGCGGGTAGCGGGTACTTACCGGCGCAGGATCGCCGGAGAACCCGTGCCCACCAGCTATGAGCTGGGGCTGATTACGCCCGGCGGAGAGCGGTGCGAATACGAAACCTCCGTCGCCATCGTGCCGGACAGCAATCCCGTTCGCGTTGTCACCATCGGCAAGGATGTCAGCGCGCGCAAACAGGCAGAGAAGCTGGAACAGTTCCGCAGCCATACGCTGGAACTTTTATCTTCAAGTGTTTCGCTCGGCACTATTCTGGAAAGTATCGTGCGGGGAGTGGAACTACTCAATTCCGGGATGATATGCAGTATCCTGTTGCTGGATAGCCAGGGCAAGCAACTCGTTGACGGGGTCGCTCCAAGCCTGCCGGATTTTTATAATGCGGCGATTGATGGACTGAAAATCGGCATGGGGGTCGGCTCTTGCGGGACGGCCGCCTTTTCGGGCGAGCGAGTCATCGTCGACGACATCAAAACGCATCCCTATTGGGTATCCTTCAAGGAACTTGCGGCCAGAGCCGGATTGGGGGCATGCTGGTCGCAGCCGATTCTTTCTTCGTCCGGTCAAGTGCTGGGTACCTTCGCGATCTATCATCGCGATGCGCATTCGCCCTCGAAATCAGACATTTCCATGATCGAAAAAACAGCTCATCTGGCCAGCATCGCCATCGAGCGCAAGCGAGCGGACGTGTTGTTGGCAACACGCGAACGCGAGTACCGCACTCTGGCGGAAAATTCGCCGGATACCATCGCACGCTATGACCGCGAATGCCGCTTTGTTTATGTCAACCCGCTGTTCGAGAAATTGCGGGGGGTGAGTCTGGACGAATTGAGCGGCAAGACTCCGATGCAAGTTCCCGGTTTGCCGGACGCGGAGCTTTTTCAGCAGCGCTTGCGGGAGGTGATTGCAACGGGAAAGACGGATGAGTTTGAGCTGTCTATCGTGAATCACGATGGAACGGCTGACTGGAGAATGAGCAGCATTGTCCCGGAATTCGATGCGCGAGGGCAGGTCGTCAATTTGCTGGTGTTGTCGCGCAATATCACCTCGCTCAAGGAGGCCGGGCTGAAACTGGAGGAATCGCGCGCACGGTTGCGCCAATTGTTGGAGCATCATGAAAACACTCATGAGCAGGAGCGCAAGATAATCTCCTGGAACCTGCATGAGGATTTGTTGCAGACTCTGGCGGCATTGAAAATGTGCATCACGATGTTGCAATCCAGTTCCGGCGATCTGCCCGCGCACTTCGCGAAGACCCTCGAGACTATGCTTTCCGGGGCGAATCAATCCATTTTTCTGGCGCGTGAAACAGCAACCGCGTTGCGTCCGACGGTGCTTAATTTGGGCATCCGCGCGGCTCTGGAATGGCTGGTGGATGAATTTGTCCGGCAATCCGGCAGGGCCTGCAAGCTTGAAGTTGGCAAGGAAACAGCCGAGATGGACGAGAAGTACAGCATTGCAATTTTTAGAATTGCCCAGGAATCATTTGCTTTCAGCGCAAAATACAAGTCGTCTGCCAAGATGAATATTTCGCTGAAATGTGATGAACGCAGTTACCTCTTGACGATAAGTGACAAACGCAAGCAGAGCAATATTGAGCCGACCGGTGATGATTTCCTCGGCTTGCATGGTTTGCAAGAGCATGTGATGGCAATGGGCGGTGAAATGGTCGCTTCCAGCCCGCCGAACTACGGCCTGATTGTTGAGGCGCGGCTGCCATTTTTGGCCGGGGGGCAGCAATGAACCATGGTATTTATTGATTTACCTAACTTCTTTTTTATCCCCAGGCAGCACGAAGCGGTATGGCCGCAAGGAATCAAGGTGCCGGATTGGAACCGGGTATTTATCCCAATCCAAGCGAGAGAGGTAGAATTCGCTCTTCCGGATAAATCCGGCATTCATGTAACTAGGCTTTATAGAACCGGTAATTATTGCGTCCGCTTTGCTTGGCAGAATACATGGCAAGATCACTAAATTTAAGCAGCGCCTCCATGTCTTTTCCGTCTTGCGGGAACAATGCTATTCCTATACTTGCGCTTAGGTTAAGCACATTTTCAAGAATATGGTAAGGTTCAGCCAGTGAATTGAGCAACTTTTGCGCAATTGCGCCCAAATCTTCTGCATGGGAAATGCCTGCAATCAAAATAATAAATTCGTCCCCGCCATGGCGGGAGACGGTATCAACTTGGCGGACACAGGATAACAAGCGCTTCGAGACCTCAATCAGCACGAGATCGCCGGCTTTGTGGCCGAATGTATCATTAATGGGTTTGAACTTGTCCAAATCAATAAACATCAGTGCTGCCTGGGTATTGTCACGACGACACTGCGCTATAGCCGAGTGAAAGCGATCCAATAGCAAGTTTCGATTTGGCAGTCCGGTTAAAGTATCGTGATGGGCAAGGAGAGACATGCGGTGTTCGTTACTCTTGCGCTCGGTGATATCTATCCGGATGGAAATGTAGTGGAAGATATGTCCATCCGAATCAAAATTCGGCACGATAGTGGAATCTACCCAGTAAAGCTCTCCTGACTTATTCCGGTTACAGCACTCTCCCCGCCAAATATTGCCATTTGAGATTGTTTTCCACATATCTTCGAAAAAAGATTTTGAATGGTAACCGGAATTCACGATACGGTGATTCTGACCGAGCAATTCCTCCTCGCTATATCCGCTAATATCGCAGAACTTCTGGTTGACTTTAATGATGCGTCCCTGAATATCCGCTACGGAAACGATGGCGTGCTGGTCTATCGCTTGAAGGTATGCGGAAAGTTCATTGAAAGCCCGTTCGACATCATGCTTGGCAAGCAGAAGCTCATTCGCGGCCTTTGTTTCATTTTCCGCTCTGCGCAAATCGCGCTCAACCTCCTCCAGATTTATTTTCTGTCTTTCCAGCCGGCGGCCGAACCAGATTACCAACAGCAGGCTGGCGAGCAAAATGCAAAAAATCAAAATAACGGTTTCGCGTACCCGCACCGCGGCTATTTCTTCCACTTTTTTAAGCGGGATAGTGATTGAAATGGCTCCAAGCAACTGGTGCTGCTTCCACTGTTTTCCGGCAGGGACATGTTCGGCTATTCGGCGCGCGATAACTTCCGCCTGGGCTTCGTAACTATTGTGGCAAGCAACGCAGCTTTGTTGCGAAGCCGCATCAGGCTTCAGGTAGCGCAAGACCTTTTGTCCCTCCTGCTCTTCGAAGCGCCAAACCGCTTTCCAGGCTATCGGGCCGGTCGGCGCGGGCTCGTCCTGCGACTCGATCTGCGGCCAAGCCCAGCGCAGAAAATCGTCATCCAATCCTTGGCTCGCTTCCAAATTCCATTTGCTCACCGGTTTGAAATGAAATAGCTCGGATGTGTTGGTCGATGAGGCAAGCCCGAGCATCTTCAAAAACTGGGCGGGGATAGGCACATACCCCTTCATATGTTGGTACTCGACATTGGGGCCGGAGCCGTCTTGGCGGAGTTTCTCGGCGATCTCTTTGGCATACACGGAACGGGCGGTGGTCGCCTGAACAGCGGCAATCTCGGCAAAAGCGACAGCCTGAGTTTCCACGGTCTTTTTCACAGAGTCTCTGATAACGAAATACGAAACCAGGCAAGTGCATATAAATACGCCAAGCAAAATAAACAGGGTGGTTTTGGGTTGCGGCATGAGGTTTTTTGCAGTCAAAGAAGGTTCACGAAAATACGGAAGGCTTTTTCTTTGTCGCCAGTATGAGTTTAATAACTTAACGATCAAATTGCGCGATACGATCAATTATACATCCTTGCAAAACTCGGCAATATCGTTAAATTTAACTCAGTAATAAGTTAATATACCCATTAACACGTTTCAGGTGAATGTTGCAGTTCTGTAATATTTCTGTAATCAATTTCGGCTATATTGGTTGTTGTGTGAAGCAATTCAGATTTCCGCCACTTTTAACAGTCAGTTTTACTTTGATTCATCCCGATATGTTCGCAGGTAGTTATCAAAGTGGTATCCTATATGTGCTTCGTCGCATACTTGATATTGTTGCATAACATCGCTATTTCATCGGTTTTCGGTTTAATAAAGGATCATCACCGTCATGGCAGTGGACATTAACTTTGAAGATGTTTCCGAAAATTTTCGTCGCATCTCGCTCTCGGGTCGTCTGGATATTCTTGGCACCGATTCGATTGAACTTAAATTTACTTCGCTGGCCGTGGCGACGCAACGGAGGGTGGTCGTCGATCTGACAGCAATCAGTTTTCTCGCGTCTATCGGTATTCGCGCTCTGATCAGCAATGCAAAGGCGTTGCAACAGCGCGGCGGTAAAATGGTATTGTTTGTCGGAGACAACGCTTCTATCATCAAAACCCTGGAAACAACCGGTATCGATACCTTGATCCCGGTGGTTACGGACGCTGCTTTGGCCGACACTATTGCCCTTGCTTGAAACAACGTGACACCATTTGCTGACAATTCGATTGCAGAGTTGTCGATCCGTGCTGAAACGGTCGAAGTGCGCCGGGCCTCTGCGTGGCTCGAGCAAGCCAGTCTTGACCGGGGGGTTCCCCCGGAAGAGATTGCGCGCATCGAACTTTGCCTCAACGAGGCGTTGGCAAATGTTATTTCGCACAGCGGCAACGAGGTTCTCTCATCTCCAATCAGCCTGCAATTCCAAGTGCACCGCGATCAAAGCGCTAACGCGGCCACACTGATGGTTTCCGATTCGGGCACTCCTTTTGACCCTTTTTCCATTTCTCCTCAGCCCAGGCCCAAAACGCTAGCCGAAGCCGAACCGGGCGGACTGGGTCTGCTGATGATGCGTAATCTGGCCGATAAAGCGAGCTATCGTTACCTCGACGGTCGCAATCAGATTACCTTTAGCGTGCATTGGGCAGAAGGTCAGTAATGAAAAGAGAGTCTATGGAGTGGCAAAGATTCAGCCGGAGTGCGGAGCGAAGAACACAGGAGTGCCCCGGCCATGCCAATCACCGGAATAACGAAAGGCGAACTGCGGGAATTGATACGATCCCGCTGTTTCGCAATGCCGCACCCGCTGCCGTTCTCGATGCGCTAAGCGACAGCGAAGTGTTGCTGCTGACTCCCGGCACACCGTTGCTCCGACCCGGTGAAATCAACCACAATGTTTACATCCTGCTTTCCGGTGAAATGGCCGCTTACCTGGATGCCAATCTGAGCCAAGAGTCTGCCATTCGAATTACATCGGGTGAATGTATCGGGGAGCTATCTGCAATCGATGACAAACCTGTTTCGGCACTGGTGCTTGCTTTAACCGATGCGCGCCTGCTCATGATGTCTCAGGAGGTGTTCTGGTACCGCGTCATGGCACTGCCTGCTGTTGCCCGTAATCTGATGATCAGTCTGACCGAGCGCATGCGCAGAACCAACGAGCAAACCCTGAAGGCACAGCGTGAACAGCTTGAATTAGTGCATCTCAGGAAAGAACTGGACGTGGCGCGCCAATTGCAAATCAGCATGCTGCCGCTGCAGCGGCCTTTGTTCCAGGAGCGTTCGGATATAGAGGTATGCGGATTTATGGAACCCGCCTCGGATGTGGGGGGCGATCTCTTTGATGCCTTCTTCGTCGACGAGAATCGATTGTTTTTTTGCATCGGTGATGTGTCGGGTCATGGTATTGCCGCCGCATTGTTCATGGCGCGTGCCATAGGCTTGTTGCGTATTCTGGCCATGAATACCCTGCAACCGGACAAGCTGCTGGAAACGCTCAACAATCGGCTGTGTATAGACAATGACACGAATATTTTCATTACGATGTTCTGCGGCTTCCTGGATTTGGAAAGCGGGATATTGCGTTATTCCAACGGAGGACATTGCGCTCCCATAATATCCAGGGGAAATGAAATGGAGTTTTTGCGTATCCCGAGAGGGCCGCTGATTGGCGCTTTTCCCGGCGTCGGCTACACTGCTCTGGAGCATACTCTGGGCAAGGGAGAACTGCTGTTTTGTTACACGGATGGTGTGACAGAAGCGCAAAGTCTGGGGGGGGAAGAATTTTCCGAAGACCGCTGCCTGGGCTTCATAGGCCAATCCGGCTCGCCATCCTTGCCGGAGCTGCTGGATTGTATACGCCGGGAAGTGTCAAGTTTTACCGCTACGGATTTGCTGGATGATGATTGTACGATGCTTGCCATTCGGCGGCCTGGCGAGTTTGCGCTTCAATGATAGTTGAAACTCGCAGGTTTTTATGATGCAACCTTCGTTTTTCGGCAGAAGAAATTCTGTGTTTGAAAACCAAAATACTTGTTCAGCAAATGAAACACAATAACGACTCACTTCGCCGGCTGCTAACCCGACTATTCCCGAATTTTTATACAAAACCGCTTGGTGAAAGTCCGTGGGGAGACCTTAATGGCGCATTTGCCGGAGCGCTGGCCTCTTTACCGCAGACTCTCGCGTTCGGATTAATAATCGGCGGAGCGCTGGGAGGAAATCTCAGCGGGGTAGGGGTGTTAATCGCTTTGTATGGCTCAGTGTTTCTTGGGCTGTCGGCAACCATCCTGGGGGGATGTCCCTTTCTTGTGGCAGGTCCGAGGGCTTCGACTTTATTGGTGTTCGCCGCGTTAATAACTCAACTTACACAATCTGCAGCGCTTGCACATTTACCCGACTCTGCTTTGGTCGCATTGGTTCTGGCTTGTACAGCAGTTCTGGGTTCCGGTGTGCTGCAATTTTTCTATGGCGTGCTCCGGCTGGGGCGACTCAGTAATTTCGTTCCATTTCCTGTGATGTCGGGTTTTGTCAACGGATCGGCTTTGCTTATTATCCTTAGCCAGATATGTCCGGCTATGGGCATCACTGAGCAGAAATCTTTATGGAGTTTCTTTAAGCACATAAACGAAATCAAACCGGCCACTTTGATATTGTCGCTTGCCACCGCTGCCGCAGTAATACTGATTCCGCGGTTTACCAAACGCGTGCCGCCGATACCGCTCGCCTTTATTGCAGGGACAGCGATTTATCATTTTTTCACTACTTTTGGCTGGGGGGATGCACTGGGCGGAACGATTCCGCCGCTGCCTGAACATTACGCCCTGCATTTCATTGGAGGCGAAGCTTTTTCAATACTCTCCGGCCCATCGGGTGCCGAGTTAATTCCCCCCATGCTTGCCGCTGCATTGTCAATGTCGATTCTGTCCTCGCTGGATACGCTATTCGCCACTGCGGCAACGGACGAAATAACCATGCGCCGTTCGAACACCGGCAGACAACTGATGGCAGAAGGGATAGGAAACACCCTGGCGGGAATGTTTGGAGTGATTCCGGGGTCGGGGGCGCTGGCGCGCACCAAGGCGGCGCTGAGCGGGGGAATGAGAAGTGCGGCTGCGCCTGTTGGTGTCGCCCTGATTACCCTGTTTGTGGCTTTGGTGCTGGGCCCCGCGATTGGACTCATGTCAAACGCAGTCATGGCCGGGTTGCTGCTCGCCCTGGGTATCGACCTGATAGACAAGTGGACCGTGACACGGTTGCGCAGATTATTTTTCCGGGGAGACGGCCCGGCTGCGGCGCGCAGTGACATGATCGTGGTGGTTGTGGTCGTGGCGACCGCGTTGATTGTAGATTTGACGACGGCAGTGGGCATAGGGGTACTGCTCTCTGTATTGCTATTTGTCACGCAAATGGCGCGCAACCCGGTACGCCGCAGCTATCGGGCAACTGCCCTTATTCCTCACATATATGGCGACATTGCGCGGCAACGTTCGCTTGAGCATTTCGGCAAGCGCATCGCCGTCATTGAAATAGAAGGGATACTGTTTTTTGGTACCGTCAGCGAACTGGAGTCGCGTGTCGAGTTGTTGGCAAACGACGGCATAGTCCACGTTGTTCTCGATATGAGGCGTTTAAAGCATGTTGATGCGACAGGCGCGCGGGCTCTTGAACGCATGAGCTCAAAATTGACTTTGCTGGGTGGAATGCTGGTACTGGGGCATGTTGAACAAGAGCGCAGGCAGATTAAAGAACATCAACCCGTTGAGGACAAGCGCGGGCAGTTCGTATCCCGAAAAATCTGGATCAAGCTGGCTGATTTTGGAACCATCGCCATTCTGGGTAAGGACCGATTCTTCAGCGACACCGACTCTGCAGTCGCCTTGTGTGAAAAACATTTGACTGAACAATCCGCAGGTATACCCCCGGCGTGCGTATCGGTCGCGATCCACTCTCCGCTGATGCGCAGTCTTGACCGTCATATGCTGCGCCGACTAAGGGGCTGCCTGACGCGGACTTCCTACAGACCCGGTGAGGTGGTGTTTTTGCAGGGAAGCGCGCCGGACGGGGCATACTTTGTTGCGTCAGGGCGGGTTGATGTCATGATAGATTTGCCGGGGACGGATCGTAAAAGGAAAGTGCAGTCTCTTGCATCGGGTTCGGTCTTCGGGGAAATGGCATTGATTGATCCTCATCCCCGTTCAGCCAGTCTCATCGCAGTGGAATCGACGAAATGCTATTACATGAGTTCAGGAACCTTCGAGCGACTGAAACTCGAACAGGCTGATATCGCGTTTGCCTTGCTTACTGCCGCCGCGATGATATTTGCCGAACGTCTGCGTGCCACTAATATGATGTTGGCGGAGATGGAAGCCTAGATTCCATTTTGGTTTTTGAAAGGTTCCTGCATTGATCCGGCTGAAACCCGAACACAATAAACCTAAAACCGTAATTCAAGCCACAGAGTTCACAGAGAAAGACAGGGTTTCCATTGTTTCACAGAGTCACGCAAAAGGTGCGCTGCATTTTCATTGCAACCGCCTGTTGCTCCCCGGTGATCTCTGTGTTCTCTGTGGCCAACTGGGATTTTTAGGATAAATCCCTGACCCGGGAAGTCATGTTGCCGGGCGATCATGAAACGTCAAGTGATGCCCGGTCAATATTCATCAGGAACGCCGCCGGAAAAAATTCATGACGGACTGCAGGAACGAGTCATTCTCATACTGGAATTTATAGGCTTCCCAATCTATCGAATCCTTCGCATTATGGTAGCGCAAATTAAGGGATGGAAAGGAATCGGGGGCGACCGAAAACAGCAGGCCATGTGAATAGTGTTGTTGGTTTTCCATTGCGCCCTCCCCTCAAAAAATTTGCATTAAAACGATATTACTATATATACAGTAATACTGTATAAGAGAATTGTTTCAGTTTTGTTAAGCCGTGCCAAGGAGAATATCCAAGGGGGGGCGACTTGGGCGGATACAGACTACCCCTGTTTAACGGGGATAGGATTTCGCATGTTCCGCCTGCCATATTTCTGCAACATACTTACCCTAATATCGGCTGAATATTAATAGAGGGTTGAGCGCATGAATCTTCGATATCGCGGCTTGCTGTTCGTTTTTTCTTTGCTTGTTACATCAACGCAAGTGCATGCAACAGAACCGGCACATAATGTCGTCCTGTTTGTTGCAGATGGATTGCGCGCCATGGTGGTGAATGCCGAAACTGCACCAACAATGAATGCAATGGGCAAGTCCGGGGTATGGTTCAAGAACAGCCATTCACTTTTTCCGACCTTTACCATGCCGAACAGCTCAGCGCTGGCAACCGGACATTATTTGGGTGACTCCGGTGTTTTTGGCAATACTATTTATACCGGCTTTCCAGTTTCGGCTGCCGCGAACAGCCTTACGCCATTCATAGAAAATGATCAAATTCTCGGTGATATAGACGAACATTTTGCCGGAAATTTCGTGAGCGAAGAATCTCTGCTTGCGGCGGCGGGCAAGGCGGGGTTTTTAACTGCCGCCATTGGTAAGTTGGGTCCTGTCGGCATTCAGGCCGGTGCTGACCGCTCGGGTGTGCAGACCATCATCATAGATGACTTGACCGGGCATAATGGCGGTATCGCGTTGAATGAGGGATTAATTGCCGACTTTCGGAAGGCCGGAGTTTCAACTGAATCTCCTGCACGCGGAGATAATGGCAAGGCCGGTGACATGAAATCAGCGGGAACCGTGATTGCCAATATTGACCAGCAGAAATATTTCGCCGAGGTGGTCACCCGGGTATTGCTGCCGCGCTTCAAAGCGGATGGAAGGCCTTTTGTTCTTGTATTCTGGTCGCGCGATCCGGACGGTACACAACACAACCAGGGGGATAGTCTCGGAAAACTGGTTCCCGGAATTAACGGGCCGACATCAATGGACGCGATCAGGAATGCGGATGCCAACCTTGCCGGCATCAAAGATGCCCTTGAATCTCTCGGATTGGATAAGACGACCGATATTTTTATCACGGCAGATCACGGTTTTTCCACAATTTCAAAACAAAGCGAGAGCAGTCCCGCTGCCAAAATTTCCTATTCTGATACCCCGGAAGGTTTGTTACCTCCCGGATTTGTTGCCATTGATCTGGCCAAGGCGCTTGATCAGCCGCTGTTTGATCCGGACAATAAGAATGAGCTCGTGGATTACAGGGCGGGTAAACACCCGAAAAAGGCCAATGGACTGATCGGCCCGGACACCTCGTTTCCCGAAGTGATCGTTGCTGCCAATGGCGGGGCCGACCTCGTTTACTTGCCCAAACAAAATTCAACCGGGTTGGCACGGAAGGTAGTCAACGCGCTGCTTGATCAGGATTATGTGAGCGGTTTGTTTGTGGATGACTCGTTTGGCAGCATTCCGGGTACGCTTCCGCTGAGTGCGATTAATCTGAAGGGATCGGCACTGACGCCTATACCCGCCATCGTGATTAATTTCAAATCTCATGCCACGGGTTGCAAAATACCGGTGCTTTGCGCGGCTGAAGTTGCCGACACCGGTTTACAGCAGGGACAAGGGATGCACGGTAGTTTCAGTCGTGCAGACACTTATAATTTCATGGCGGCAACCGGTCCGGATTTCAAGCAGGGATATGTTGATTTGGCACCGGCCAGCAACGCTGATGTCGGGAAAACGCTGGCGAAAATTCTGAAGCTTGATATTCCCTCCAACGGTAGTCTTGCAGGCCGGGTTTTAGCTGAAGCTATGTCCGGTGGCAAGATGCCAAAATTTGCAAGCAAGATCTTGAAATCGGCACCGGGCGCTCATGGCCTGCAGACGGTGCTTCAATTTCAGACCGTGGGGCAGACGCGATATTTTGATACGGCGGGATTCCCCGGACGTTCGGTAGGACTGGGAGCTAATTAAATAGTCAACAGAATACAAATTCTGCATAATGCCGGGGATTGATAAGAACAAAATTAATCCCATTAATGACAGACCAACTCGACGAAGCTCAACAATTGTTGGAGCAGGGGCGGCAAAAAGAATTGGGCACTGAGCCGGTCAATACCTTTTCGGCCAGGAATAATGCAGCTTCACATTCTGTTCCCGGTCACCGGGATATCAACAAACTGGCTGCCTTCTTTAATGAGGGAAATTTCACCCGGGCAGAGACGCTTGCGCGGGAAATGACCGTGCATTTTCCGCAGCACGGGTTTGGCTGGAAAGTGTTGGGAACGTTACTGAGCCAGATGGGGCGTCGTCTGGACGCATTGCCGGCACTGCAAAAAGCAGCAGCACTATCTCCGGGTGATGTCGAGGCACAAAATAATCTTGGGATTACCTACCATGCACTGGGGCGGCTGACTGAGGCCGAAGCAAGCTGTCGCCTGGCCCTGAGAATTCAACCGGATTACGCCGAAGCGCACAATATTCTGGGTATCATCCTTATGGAATTGGGGCGGCCAGCCGAATCGGAAAGCAGCTACCGGGAGGCGCTCAAGATCAAGCCGGACTTTGCGGAGGCGTACAGTAACTTGGGTAACACCCTCCATGCATTGAACCGGCTGGAGGAAGCCGAAGCAAGCTATAGGCAGGCACTACAGTTCAAGCCGAACCTGGTCGCGGCGCACAGCAGTTTGGGCGGCACCGTGCATAAGTCGGGACGATACGATGAGGCCTGCGCAAGCTACCGGAGGGCGCTGCAGATTAATTCCGGCTTTGTGGAAGCGCACAGCAATCTTGGCCTTGCTCTGTTTGAGATGGGCCGATTGGATGAAGCCGAGGCAAGCTGTCGGCATGCGTTAAAAATTAATCCGGGTTATGCGGGGGCGTACAACAATCTGGGCAATATTCTCAAGGAGCAGGGGCGTCTGGGCGAAGCGGAGGTTTGCTACCGCCAAGCTTTACAGCTTCAACCGGACTATGCCGAGGCGCACAGTAATCTGGCTTTTGTGCTGTTGGCCATGGGGCGATTTTCCGAGGGATGGCAGGAACATGAATATCGTTGGGAAGGATGTACCCCGAAACCGCCGCGCCCCGCCACTTGTTTGCCGCAATGGACCGGGCAAGATCACTCGGCCGGTGAGCGGCTGTTAATTTTTGGGGAGCAGGGGATAGGCGATCATCTTCAGTTTTCCAGATATCTGCAGTTGGCGGCAGAGTGTTTTGGGAATGGCGTAAGTATTGTTGTTGGGCAGACCTTGCAAGCGCTTTTCCTGCGTTCATTTCCCGGAATTGAAGTCTTGAATGCTATCCCTGCCGATCAAAGTCATTGGCAGTGGCAGTGCCCGTTGCTTTCTCTGCCGTTGGCGTTTGATACGTCGCCGGAAACAATACCGGGCAAAATTCCCTATCTAATTCCTGACCCGGTAAAAGTCGACATTTGGAAAGCTAAAATTGCAGCGCTTGATTTGCCTTCGCTCACCCAAAAAGTGGGCATCGTTTGGAAAACCGGGAAACTGACAAAAAATTCCCATCTGCGCTCGGTAACGCTACAACAACTGTCTCCCCTGTTGAATAAAAATGGGTGTGTCTGGTTCAGTTTGCAAATAGAACATGACCCGGACTCGACGCCCTGGATTTCGGCTGGAAAACTCATAGACTGGTCCGGCAAGTTTGCAGATTTTGACGATACTGCTGCCCTGATGATGAATCTTGACCGGGTGATTTCAGTGGATACTTCAGTCGTACATCTGGCCGGAGCCTTGGGTAAACCGACATGGCTGCTGAATCGTTATGCCAGCGAATGGCGCTGGATGCGGGAGCGCGAGGACAACCCGTGGTATCCCACCGTGCGGGTGTTTACGCAGAAGAAAGCGGGTGACTGGGAAGCTGTAGTGGAAAGCATGTCTGCCGAACCTTGGTTAAACACATAACTTGTAGATGCCCAAACTTGATCGGGCAGGCACCCTCGGTTTGCCGATCCATCATCGTGTAATTTAATCTATTTCCCGAAACCTGTTGTTCGTGACCAGCAGGTTTCGACCCGAACCGGCCTGTCGAAATTTCCAATAGCAGAAGCTCATGATAGGCCACGTCCGAAGGGGCAGTTTAAGATCATTAGAGTGGGTTGGCATTATTATTTTCCCGGTGGTTATGATGGATTTCGATAGTGGTATGAACAATTTCTTCATGCTGGGAAAGCTGCTCACGAATGCGCGTTGATGTCAGAGTCTCGTCCCGTGTTATCACGCTGAGCGCACATGAATACGAGCGTTTGCCTACGCGCCAAACATGAAGGTCGGTGATCTGTGTATCTCCGGCATGAGTGCTGGTTTCGACAGCTTCGCGGATTTCTTCAACCACTGGATGATCCATTTCGCGGTCTAGCAATACCTTCCCGGTTTCCGTGATTAAGTTCTTTGCCCAAATCGCCACCAAAGTCGCGCCAACGATGCCCATCACTGGATCAAGCCATGACCAGCCATACATCCATCCGCCAGCCAAGGCCACAATGGCTAGAACAGAAGTCGCCGCATCGGCAATCACATGGACATACGCCGACTTCAGATTGAGATCGTGGTGTTGATCATGTTGATGGCCTTGCTCATGCCCTTCGTGTCCATGCTCATGCCCGTGATGGTGATCGTGCGCCTTTCCAAGGATCATCGCGCATACTATATTTACAACAAGACCTACAGCAGCGACGAACATGGCTTCTTGATAATGAATGGGCTGCGGGGAAAATATCCTTTCGAGCGACCCTATGATCATCAGCGCTGCCACACCTAATAGAAAGATTGCACTGGCAAACCCAGCCAGCACTTCGATTTTCCAAGTGCCAAAGGAAAAACGTGGGTCACGGGCGTAGCGACGTGCCGCTGCATAGGCAAATGCACTCAATCCAATTGCGACAGCGTGTGAACTCATATGCCATCCATCAGCAAGCAGTGCCATTGAGTTGAACTTCCAGCCCGCGACAATTTCAATCACCATCATCGCGGCGGTAATCCACATGACCAAGCGCGTACCGCGCTCGGCGGCATAGTTGCCCTCGTCGAATACGTGATCGTGGGTTAATGTGGACAAGGTTTCTGTGTTCATGGTGTCATTTCCTTTCATCGTTTGAGTGTGATTACAAGATAAGTTACATACAACGCGCCGTTGATTAGCAACGCCCAGATCGGTAGTCCTTGGGATCGTGAGTTAAAGCGTAGCCATGCTGCGGCAATCAGTGTGACGAGGATGCCGCTCAGAACCTCGATACGGGGTTGCCACGGCGTAAGCATGATGCCAATGGCTGGAAGCAACGTGCCCTGAAACACCATCGCGCCAGTGATGTTGCCGAAGGCCAGCGTGTCCTTGTCTCGGCGAATCCAGAGGATGCTGTTCACTTTCTCAGGAAGTTCAGTCGCTATGGGAATAATCAGCAGCGACAGCAAGAGCGCGGAAATGCCAAGCATTTGTGATACCCCCTCAATTCCTGAAATGAAGCCCTTGGCACCCAACACTAGCAGGCCAAGTCCAACGCCCAGTTGAAGCAAAATCGTGGGCAGATTAGTTGGTAGACCGATCCTGGATAAGAACATCTTTTCATTCGCCTCGGTGCCGTGTCCATCCTCAACCAACTGCTCTGATGCGCGAAGGGTCAGCATTATGTAGATGAAGTAGGTCAACACAAGCGCCAAGCTGAGAACGCCACGGATGTAACGCGCTTCCTGAGGAATAAACATCGCTGCTGCGGCAAGCCCGAATGCAAACAGGAAAAAATTGAGGTCGCGCACGAATCCACTTCGTTCCGGGCTAACATGACCCGCTATTCCTCGTCGCGGCAGTATGGCGAGAGCCATGAGGCAAGTCGTTAAAGTCGATAACATCAAAGGTGCGCCGAGGATTGAACCAACGCCAATTTCCTCGTTCAAGTTGACATTGGTGGTTCCAGCGAATAGCGCAAGGAGTGGAACCATCGTTTCAGGAAGCGCCGTGCCAATAGCGGCGAACACAGAGCCGGTCACCCCATCGGAAATCTTTAGCTTCTGTCCCAGATGTTCCAACGCATTTGTGAAAAGTTCAGATGCCGCGAGAATGACAAAGAGCATCGCGACCAATTCGAGGACGAAGCCAGTCATAGATTCGCCCCCATAATTTTGCATCGGCAGATGCTTTGTCGGTTGTTACTACGAACAGAATAATGTTTTCGATATGGGAGATTGTGAATCGCAGTGTCGGCGAACGCGAAACATCGAGTCTTACCGCCGATTTTCGTAAGGGCGATGATGCCCGTTGAGACGAGGAAAGCTTCCATACGGTGCTCCTTGGCCGGAACAAAGACGAATGACCATAACGCTCGTCCGGCCAGTCCGAAGGCGATATGGTCAAAGGTCTTGCCAAGCTAAGAAACCGCTTGTGCCATGGCCAGGCGACCAAGTATGTTGACACAAGCCTCTTCGAGAGAAGAGCGACTACTCCCCAATGACGGTGCTGATTCTACCTAGCTTTTTTTCTGGCGTCCATACTTCGTTCTTTCGTATTACGCAGTAACAACGAACTTCCGCACCTGGCACAAAACGGTAAATCATTCTGCCAGTTTGGTTCTTTAAAAGCGGCAATTCGAGACGTTGGACGGAAGGCTTTTGGAATGGAATACAGATACCGTTTGCCAGCTTTAGTCTGAGCTACTACCCCCTTAAATATTTAATCTCGCGGAGTCGTGCGGCTGTTTGTGGTGCGGGTGAGCTTAGTTCAATGCCGATACTTTGATGAACTCAAAATGCCGCGTCCTATTCCCGATCTTGTTTGGGGCTGAAATCAATGGTTGTCCGGGTGATAAGAATAGCCCGGAAATCATTGACGTTGGTCAGTGTCGGGCCGGTAATTACCGGGTCGCCCAGGGCTTGAAAGAATCCGTGGCCATCGTTGTTGTCCAAACTGTCTTTGGGGCGGATGCCCAGGGCCCGGGCACGCGACAGCGAATCCGGCGCAAGATAGGCGCCTGCAATTTCTTCCTGTCCATCCACACCATCCGTGTCGCCGGCAAGGGCATGAACTCCGGGCATGCCGTCCAGCGCAATACCCAGTGCAAGCAAAAATTCCACATTGCGCCCGCCACGGCCTTTCCCCCGCACGGTCACGGTCGTTTCCCCTCCCGAGAGCAATACGCAGGGTGGTTCAAAGGGTTGGTCATGAAAGACGACCTGACGGGCGATTCCTGCCATGAACTTGCCGACCTCGCGCGCTTCGCCTTCGATGCTGTCACCCAATATATGGGGGGTGTACCCCGCCGTGCGTGCAACGTTTGCAGCGGCTTCAAGTGCCATTTGCGGGGTGGCTATCATGCGGATTTCAGCGTGTTGGAGTCGCGCATCATCCGGTTTTACCGATTCCCCCCGCCCGCTCTCAAGTGTCTCTTCCACATTTGCGGGAAGTGCAATCCCGTAACGGCGCACGATGGTTAATGCCTCCGCGCAGGTGCTCGGGTCGCCCGCTGTGGGGCCGGAAGCGATGTCGCATGGGTTGTCTCCGGGTACATCGGAAATCAACAGGGTAATGACCTTGGCCGGATAACACGCGGCAGCAAGCCGCCCTCCCTTGATTGCCGAAAGATGGCGGCGCACACAGTTCATTTCGCTGATGCTGGCACCCGACTTCAATAGTTCGCGACTGACCGCCTGTTTGTCTTCGAGCGTGATGCCGTCAAGCGGCAAGGGGAGCAAAGCGGAGCCGCCTCCGGAAATCAGGCATAGCACAGTATCATCCGGAGTCAGGTTGCTGACCAGATCAAGTATACGCCCGGCTGCGGTGAGCCCTGCCGCGTCGGGGACGGGGTGCGCCGCTTCAACGATCTCGATACGCTCACACGGCACGCGATAGCCGTAACGGGTCACCACCAGTCCGGACAGTGCTCCCGGCCAATTATCTTCGACTGCCCGAGCCATCGCTGCCGATGCTTTGCCCGCGCCAACGACGATCAGACGACCTTGGGGAACGTCAGGCAAATGCGGCGGAACACGCAGTGAGGGTTGGGCGGCGGCAATGGCGGCATCGAACATTTGCTTCAACAAATTCCGTGTATCCTCAGAATGCTCCATGCTTTCGGTTGAATTCATTGTCTGCTCAGCTCGCCATCGATTCGATGACAGAGGCAACGGCCTTGCCTACGTCGGCTGTCTTTGCTGTGCCGCCCATGTCAGACGTGCGCGGGCCCTCTGCGAGCACGGTTTCGATAGCGTGCATGACAGCAGCTGCGGCATCCGGATAACCCAAGTGCTCAAGCATCATGGAGCCCGCCCATATCTGTCCGATCGGGTTGGCGATTTCTTTGCCGAATATATCCGGTGCCGAACCGTGTACCGGTTCGAAGAGTGAGGGAAATTTACGCTCCGGGTTCAGATTGGCCGACGGTGCAATTCCAATCGTCCCCGTACAGGCCGGCCCCAGATCGGAAAGGATGTCGCCGAACAAATTAGAAGCCACGACAACATCAAACCAGTCGGGATGCTGGACGAAATGGGCCGTCAAAATATCGATGTGAAATTTGTCGGTGCGGATTCCGGGATAGGCCGCAGCCATTTCGGCAAAGCGTTCATCCCAGTAGGGCATGGAAATTGAAATTCCGTTCGACTTGGTTGCCGAGGTGACATGTTTCTTGGGGCGCGTCGCCGCCAATTCAAACGCAAACTTCATGATCCGGTCCACTCCGTGCCGGCTGAATACACTCTCCTGCACCACAAATTCGCGTTCGGTGCCCGTGAACATTTTTCCCCCGAGGGTGGAATATTCACCTTCGGTGTTTTCACGGACGATATAAAAATCGATGTCGCCTATTTTACGGTTTGCCAGCGGCGAGGGAACGCCGGGCATAAGGCGGGCAGGGCGCAGGCTGACATACTGGTCGAATTCCCGGCGAAACTGCACCAGCGAACCCCACAGTGAGATGTGATCCGGAACCGTTGCCGGCCATCCCGCCGCCCCGAAGAAAATGGCGTCATGCCCCCCGATGCACTTCTTCCAGTCATCAGGCATCATTTTTCCGTGCTTCAGGTAATAGTCGCAGCTCCAGTCGAATTCATCCCATTTGAATACCAGATTGAATTTACGGGCTACCGCGTCTAGCACCCGAAGCCCTTCCGGCATGACTTCCTTGCCGATGCCGTCTCCGGGAATAACGGCAATTCTGTTCACCTTCATATTTGCCACCCTTTTAAAATAGGTGGTGCAATTATCTACCAGCCGAACAATTTTTTGTTGGCGTTCAATTCTGGTACATTGTCATGCAAGATTATTGCCTATCATTCAGCCAGCAAGGAGTGTTCAGATGTTTCAGGGTTTTGACAGAATGACCGGGAGCATTGATGGAATCCGGATCAACTTCATCAAGGGAGGCAGCGGCCCTGCGCTACTCTTGCTGCACGGTCATCCCCAAACTCATGTCATCTGGCACAAGGTCGCAGGCGACCTCGCCCGGCACTTCACTGTGATTGCGGCGGACTTGCGGGGGTATGGCGACAGCGAAAAACCGCCAGGCCTACCCGGCCACAGCAATTACTCAAAACGCTCCATGGCAAACGACCAAGTGGGATTGATGTCCAAGCTGGGTTACGATCAATTTTCAGTTCTGGCCCACGACCGGGGCGCACGCGTCGCCTATCGCATGGCGCTGGATCATCCGGAACGCGTGAGCAAGCTCATCACGCTGGATATTGCGCCGACTTTGGCGATGTATGAGAAGACCACCATGGAATTTGCCATGGCGTATTACCACTGGTTCTTTCTGATCCGTCCGGCACCGTTCCCCGAAACGCTGATCAACGCCAATCCGGAAGAATATCTGAAGCAAAGCATCGCCACGCGCAGTGCGGGAATGATACCGTTTACCCCGGAAGCCTATGCGGAATATCTGCGCTGTTTGATGAATCCGGCGACGGTTCACGGTATCTGCGAAGACTATCGGGCCAGTGCAAGTATCGATCTGGAACATGAACGTGCCGACCGTGCAGCCGGGCGCATGATCGAATGTCCCCTGCTTGCCTTGTGGGGAGCGCACGGCGTTATTGGGAAATGTTTTGACCCCTTGCAAGAATGGCGACAGATTGCCCGAAACGTTTGCGGCAAAGCACTCGAATGCGGCCACTATATTCCCGAAGAAGTGCCCCGGCTTCTGCTGGCGGAGACCATGCCATTCCTTACTGCTTGAAATCGGGCAAGTGCCCAATGCAGAACCGGACTTGCCGACAAATTAACAGTGCAATACGGGGGCAGGTAATGCATCTCCGGCGGCGGTTATCCGCCAAACAACAGGCATTCAAGGTATGATTAATCGCGGGCACTGACTGGATCTAACCGGTTTCGGGGGGGTAATAATGAGAATTGAATTATTTTTAGTGTTGGCAATATTGTCGGGCTGCGACAATGTGTCTAGATCCGATATTTCAAACGCCATGAGAATGTGTGCGGAGCATGATGGATTGAAAGAGGTTCTTCCGTCGCGTTCCGCGGATTACGTGGATGTTTATTGCAATAGTGGTGCCCAATTCACCGGCGTCGCCAAAATCAGGGAGAGTGCAAACTGACGGACTGTTTGGGCAAGTTTGTACGTAGCCATAAGACCGTCACAAAATTTTGAGTAACGGTCAGGGCTTTCCACGACGCGAGGTAATCGACCAGATCAGCCCTCCTATTCCAAGCGTTCCAAATGCCAGCGTCCACGACCATGTACTCCCGAGGTTGTGCGTCCCGTCCAGCACCATGCCAAACACTATGGGCGCCAGGGCTCCGGCTCCAAAGCCAAACAACGAATACACCCCCAGAGCGGCTCCCCTTAGTTCCTTGGGAGTCGAATGTATTAAGCCGGTTGTCAATGCGGATGAGTCCGCCATGACCGAAACAAAATACACAGCAAGCACGAGCAACATGATCCACCAGGGCCACATTGCCGAAAGGCCGGCAATCCAGCAAAGCACGCCCGAGGTAAACATAATTCCGATAATCCAGCGCAGACGACCTTTGCGTTCTGCCGCATCATTACCCAGAATGCTGGAAGGCAAGCCGATCAGATTAATAATCGCCGCTGCCGTAGTCGCGCTGATTAGCGGAGTCGAGGCGGGTGATGCGGCGTACGCGAAAACGATGAAGGCGACCATCCACGAGCGCAGGCCGAATAGCTCCCAGCAATGGGCAGAGTAGCCCAGGATATAGCGGCGAATTTCCCGTTGCGCAAGCACGGGAGCAATACGGGGAAACCAGGGAGCGAGACGGGCTGCATGCGGTTTCTGGGCGTGCAAGCCCAGCAAAACAATCACGGCTGCCAGCAGCGGCCCCAGAGCCAAAATTTCGAAAGCCAGACGCCAGGGGGTCACTGTGGCCAGCCAGCCGGCCCCGAGCAGCGAGAGGCTGGTGCCGATGCCGAAACTCGAGGTATAGAATGCAATGAACCGTGCCTGATGATGGCCGGAAACCCGGTCGGTCAGCGCTTTCAATCCGGGCATATATGTGCCGGCCAGTCCGGCCCCGGCTAGCGCCTGGCACAATGCCGCACTGAATACTCCCCGGGCTGCCAGAGCGAAACCAATCGTTCCCGCGGTGGCCAGTACGCATGAGGCGGCAAATACGCCGCGGGCGTCAATCCGGTCGGTTATGCCGGAGAGAACCGGCACGGCAAGCATGTAACCGAAAAAGAATGCGCCGCTTACCAGTCCGGCTTCGCCCCCGCTCATGCCCCACTCTCCGGCAAGCATCGGCAATATGGCGGGATAAGCCGCGAATCCTGCCATGCTGAACATTTCAGCCAAACAGAGCAGCGCGACGATTCGGCTGTGTTTTGCGGGCTTAGCGCTCATGCGGGTCTGGGGGGGGCAACTGAAGAAGAAAGTAGATTGTCCGGTAATTCATTGTGCTTAGCGGATGACGTCGAAACCGGTATAAGCCCCGGTATCGGGCGAGACTTCCACCCGTTCCACATACGCAAGCCGCGGGCCGCGATGTGCCCAGCGCACAATGGCATCCACTACAGCGGATTCGCCATGTACCAAGGCTTCCACGGTTCCGTCTGAGCGGTTCTTCACCCACCCGGCAACGGCCAGATTTTGCGCTTCGAGGCGCATCGATTCGCGAAAATAAACACCTTGCACACGCCCGTAGATGACAAGGCGTAGCGTAGTTGTCTGACTTGTATGCCGTGTGCTCAAAATCTTAACCAATGTGACCGGATAATCGAATTTTCGGAGGGCTTCATCATTGTATCGGGCTAACTATACCCAAACTTGGCGCGCATTGCATGGCAGGTAGGAGTACAGTGTCTACTTTAATGCGTCCCCCGATGCGGAAATCCCTTCATGAATAAAATTCTGCAGTACCTGAAACAACACGGTGAACGGCTCGATACCGAGATTGCGGAAGGCACAGGCAACACACTGGACAACGTTCGTCTCCAATTGTCGGAACTGTCTGCCAGAGGCGAGGTGATGGCTTGTCATTCGATCAGGTTCGTAAAGGGGATAAAAACCGAGGGGATATCGTGCCGCTTGGCGGGGTATATTCCCCCTGCTTCGCCGGGAAGAAAATCGAAGGCGCAGTTGAAGTTGTCGTAAGCGTGCATAATTTTCACCCTTATTTTAAGGAGAACGATCATGGCTAAAGGTCAGCAAAGAAAAAATAAAGAAGCAAAAAAACCAAAAAAGAAAGCGCCGCCTGCAGCCTGATGCACGGTTAGAACCAGTTTATTCTGATGTTGTAAGCTCTTCCCGGAATGCTCAGGGGAGGGGTGATATATTCTTAAAATCACGCCGATTCGATTTTGCCCATACTGCTGTTACAATTCCGCATTCCACGAACAATTTTCAAAGAGAGTTGACATGAACCGCATACTGATAACTATCTTGCTGGGCTGTTTATCGACTTTTGCCCAGGCTTCAGGTTTTAAACTTGCCAGTCCGGAAATTAAAGCCGGTAGCATGATGCCGAAGAGTTTTGAGTTTAACGGTTTCGGTTGTTCGGGCGAGAACAAATCACCTGCTCTGGTTTGGCGTGATGCTCCGAAAGACACCAAAAGTTTTGCTGTAACCATGTACGATCCCGATGCGCCTACCGGATCGGGGTGGTGGCACTGGGTCGTTATTAATATTCCGGCTGACGTTACAGAGTTGGTTGCCGGGGCGGGTGCGTTAAACAGTACCACGTTACCCAAAGGGGCGGTGCAGGGTAGAACCGATTTCGGCGTGTCTGCCTGGGGGGGAACCTGCCCGCCACAGGGAGATAAGCCTCACCGCTATATATTTACTATCTATGCTCTCAAGACAGACAAGCTCGATGTTCCCGCCGATGCCACTGCGGCTCTGACAGGCTACATGATCCACGCAAATATGCTGGGCAAAGCCAGCTTCACCGCGAAGTACGGAAGGTCGAAATAATACTTGCTGATATGTTGACTTGAGGCGGGCAACCCGCTTCCTGCTTTTCTTTGTCGGGAAAAGAGTTTTATTCTTTATCTGACAAGGGAAAGGGGCTCGCGCATGTCTGCTCGTTCGGACCGATGTTCCACCTCAACGCGATTCCGGTTTCTTGTTGCGTTGCCTGATACGAGCACTCGACACCGATGCCGGGAATAGCCACCAGCGATTCGCCGCAATAAAGCAGCGGCAAGCGGTCGCGTTGCCACGGGGGAATAGCTTGCTCCTGAAACAGATTTTTCAGGGAGCGGGTCGGACGTTTCACATCGGGACGCATGCGTTCCACCCCCCGGCGCAACCTGATGGTAAACGCGGCATGGTCAAGTTTGTCCATTCTTAAGCCCGAACCGATAACGGGATCGAAATGCAGTGTTCCGCCCAGCGCGGGCAGGTTTATTAATTTCTCACCGCTCCAGAGGACGCAAAAATTCGCTTCGGGTTCGGGTAAAGTCGGAAAGGCATAAACTTGATCCCGAAAGCGCCCAAGCTGCCAATTGCCCAAAGCAAACTTTACCGCCGCGTCTTGTCTCGCGCCGCACAGCTGTTTCAGCATGTCTTCCAGTTGCGCCGCATGCGGCATGGGCGCATGCAGAGTGTGAAGGTAATATCGCAGCAGGTTTTTTGCGCGCGCAGTGCTTAACGCCCGCAAACGGTCAACCTGCAAACCTCCCTTATGGATAGCGTTCTGTGCATCCAGTTGTGCCAATTGATCCAGCAGCCCGGCGGCTTCGGCAAAGTGCCTGGCACTGCGGGCAAAAGTTTCATTGCATGCGGGGAAGCGCTGCTCCAGTATCGGCAACACGCGATGCCGCAGAAAATTCCGCGGGTAGGCATCGTCGGCGTTGCTCTCGTCCTCTACCCAGGTTAATGCGTGTTGACGGGCGTAGTCGAGTAATTCGCTGCGCGCAACATTGAGCAGGGGGCGGAGCTGGGCGGGAAGCGGGGGGCGGTACCGGATCGGGGGCATGGCACTCGCGCCGCGCAGGCCGGTGCCGCGCAACAGTTGCAGCAGCATGGTTTCTGTCTGGTCATTGCGGTGGTGGGCGAGTGCAATGAAATCCGCGGCTTGACGATCGAGAGCCGCATGCCGCAAGTTGCGTGCGGCTGCCTCGATGCCCAGATCGCGCAACGGTGCAATATCAACCTGTTCAAGCCGAAATGGAATTCCGTGGCGTGCGCACAAGCCGGCGCAAAATTCCGCCCAAGTATCGGCGTGGGGGCTGATGCCGTGATGCACGTGCAACGCGCTCAGTTGCCAGTGGTTGGCGGGAGCCAAGCGGTGCAGCAGATGCAGCAGCACGACGGAATCGACCCCGCCGCTCAGTGCAAGCAAAATGGTGCTGCCGGGTTGAAGCGCGGGCACGAGCGCGTCCGCGACGCGCCCGGCTAAATCAGAGACTGACTTCCTTGAATTTTCCATAGCCCATCAGGCGGTTGAAACGGGCCTGCAACAGCTCGTTCATGGGCAGGGACTGCGCTTGCTTGAGAGATTCCTGCAGGGCTTTCTTAAGGGTTTGCATCATCGCCGGATAGTCGCGGTGCGCTCCGCCCAGAGGTTCGTTTACAATCTTGTCGACCACACCCAGCGTCTTTAAACGGGTGGCGGTGATCCCCAGCGTTTCTGCCGCATCGGGAGCTTTGCTCGCGCTTTTCCACAGGATGGATGCACAGCCTTCCGGCGAGATGACCGAGTAGGTGGCGTATTGCAGCATCAGCAGCGCGTCGCCGATCGCGATCGCCAGTGCGCCGCCGGAACCGCCCTCCCCAATGATCGTGCAGATCATCGGTACACGCAATTCCGCCATGACATAGAGATTTTTTCCGATAGCTTCGGATTGACCGCGCTCTTCCGCTCCCACGCCGGGATAGGCACCGGGGGTGTCGATAAAAGTCATGATCGGGATAGAAAATTTTTCCGCAAGCCGCATCAAACGCATCGCCTTGCGATACCCTTCCGGACGCGGCATGCCGAAATTGCGGTACTGGCGCTCCTTGGTGTCGCGGCCTTTTTGATGCCCGATCACCATCACGCTTTCACCGTTGAAACGGGCCAGTCCGCCCACAATGGCGGCGTCGTCCGCATAATTACGGTCGCCATGCAATTCCTCGAAATCGGTAAACAGGTGCTGGATATAGTCCAGTGTGTAGGGGCGTTGCGGATGCCGCGATACCTGGGAGATTTGCCATGGCGTGAGCTTGGCATAAATGTCCTTGGTAAGCGTCTGGCTCTTTTTTTGCAAACGACCGATTTCCTCTGAAATATCGAGCGCCGAGTCATCCTGCACATAGCGCAATTGTTCGATCTTGCTTTCCAGATCGGCAACCGGTTGTTCAAAATCCAGAAATGTAACTTTCATATCTTAACTTGCCTGTGTTGATCCGGACGGGATGATACAGGAGAGCAGGGATCTAGCCAAAATACAAACCCCATTTTCCCAGTCGGGTTTCCCCATTGGACGATATTTTACACTGCATAGCGCTCCAATGGCTTGGGGCGTACCCATAACTTCCAGATTCCCGCGCGCGTCAGTTCAAAACGGCGCGATATCCCGGCTTGGGGAATATCCAATATCAGCCGGGCAATACGCTTTTTCTGAAGCGCATACACCAGAGGACGGAAACAGGACATCTCAAAGCGCTGCAGTTCTTCGCGCCAGTTATACAGATCACCGCGTTGCAGCGCTTTGCGCAGCCCTTCAAACACTACAAGTATATCGCCCGCGTCGGCCGTTTCACATTGCGGGACAACATCGCGAATGGGCGCGCAGGGGGTACCTGCCACCCGCGCAATGGCCGAAGCCAGATCGCTATCCCCCAACACCCGCGCATAGGGTTGCAACAAGGCCCCGCCGGCCTGTCCTCCGCCCCAAAGCCACACGCTATTTACCGGCAACTCGCCGCGAATTTCACGCAGGCGGTTTACCGGATGCTCAAACAGGAGCATCTGGATCTCGTTAAATACACTGTGCCAGCGCAAGGCATCCGGCCCCCGCGGCAGGTGTTCATGGATATTGCGACCTTCCACTTGTGCCGGCGGGAGGGTACTTATGTTCGGGGCGACATTCAGTCGCAAATACCAGCGCTGCGGATGCGCCGCAATAAAGTGCAAATTGTCATCGGCAAAATGCGCATTCAAGCCGGCGCACAACTGTGCCGCTTCATCCCCGGTCAAAGTTGCTTCAGATTGCAGCAGCAAGCGGTCACGGTCCAGGCGCAGATGTACCGGGTCGGCGCGCAACCAGTAAAATGCCCCCGGTTCCAATCCGTCCGCACGCAAAGTGACCGGTGCGATTCCGCAATCAGGTATTCCGAACGTCCGGCATAACCATGTTTCCAGTGATTCATCCGCCAGGGAAGTGTGCTGCGATCTGGCCAGCAGCTTTTCCAATTCGGGCAAATTCAAATCCGCGCACGCGGTAGCCGCAATTGACAGTGGCAGAAATAATTCAGGAATGACCAGTTGAACGTTTCTCATGCTGCCGAGTTTATCATTGGATGCCTCCCGCAACATTGCAATCAAATTCCTGCCGCGCCAAAGGTTGGGGGGGCGGATCGAATTTGAATTTTCCAAATTCCAATCACGATAATTGGGTAACATGTCGGGTATGTCTGAAATTCAGGCCCCCATAGCACAGTAAAACAGGTTTTATGAACGCCGCTCCATCTATACAACATTGTTCCGATCCGGATTCTATTGATTGAATATGCTTGCCTTCCGACGAATATCCCACGCTGCTTGCGCTTTTCTGCTGGCAATACAATTGACCGGCTGCAATACCCGCCCGATGAAACAGGGTGATGCAGGCCAAGCCCAGCCCCCCGTGACGCATGCAGAAGTCGCTCAGCCGCCCGAGAAGGTCAGGCACCCGTCCCCGCCCAAGATTGCACTGGTCCTGGGAGGCGGAGGCACGCGGGGATTTGCCCATGTCGGCGTGATCAAGGCTCTGGAAGCACAGGGTATCGTTCCGGATATCATTGTGGGTACGAGCGTCGGTTCGGCGGTGGGGGCATTGTATGCATCCGGGCTGAGCGGCTTTCAGTTGCAGGAGCTCGCCATACCGATGAAGGAGGAATCGGTTATTGACTGGTCCTGGCCCAACCGCGGAATCTTCACCGGCAAGACTCTGGAAGACTTTATCAACCGCACGGTCAATCAAAAACCGCTGGAAAAACTTCAGCGTACTTTTGCGGTCGTTTCCACGGATTTAAAGACGGGAGAGGAAATCGTTTTTCGCACCGGCAACACGGGAATGGCCGTGCGTGCATCTTGTGCCGTGCCCGGTTTGTTTCAGCCGATTGTGATTAACGGGCGCAGCTATGTGGATGGGGGGCTGATCAGGCCGGTGCCGGTCAGTGAAGCACGCTCACTGGGGGCCGATTTTGTCATCGCGGTGGACATATCGAACAAGCCGGAAAATAACCCGACCGAGTCTACAACCGATGTGTTGATGCAAACTTTCGATATCATGAGCCAGTCGATCAACCGCTATGAATTACCCAAGGCCGACATTGTTATTCACCCGTTAACGAAAGGGATTAATCAGGATAGTCTGGATGGCCGCCATACTGCCATACTGGAAGGAGAAAAAGCCGCAGCTGCCGAGATGGGCGCGATCAAGGACAAGCTTAAAAAACTACGTGAAGACTGGTGAGTAAAGGCGCTTATAATACTGCCTGCAGAAACCCAAATTCCGGAAGGATTCCATCTTGGACAAGACCGAAGAAAAACTTTTTGCCCAGCATGAGAAACAGACAGCACAAGTGATGAAAATAGTGGTGGCGGTATTGGTTGCCATCCTGATATTTACCCTGTATGACCTATTGCAGGAATAAGCGCTTATTCCCCGCCTTGGTGCTGTATAAGTCTTGATTACGCCATGACCAACTTTCATGTCTTGCCGGGGGTTAGGATGAGCCCCGGACTTCGCTCCCTCAGAATCACGCTGTTGACTATCGCCGGTCTTGTACTGGCACTTCTTTTATTCGGCTGGCTGGCTTTGCCGTCGATTATCCAGTCACAGGCAGAAAAATTCATTGCGGAGAAAACCGGTCACCGTCTCAGCATGAACCGACCGGAATTCAATCCAATGCGGCTCAGCCTGCATTTGTCAGGATTGCATCTTGCGCAGCCGGACGGAGAAGCGCTTCTTTCCTTGAATGATCTGACGGTCGAAGTCTCTGCTGCCGGAATTCTTCGCGGCGTAATTGCTGTCGACAGCCTCCGCATTGACGGGGTCGAGGCCACGCTAAACCTGCTGCAGGACGGACGCCTGAACTGGTCGGGGCTGATCGATGCGTTCGCCGGTAAAGACGCCCCATCCGGTTCGTCCCCCCCCAAACTCGAAATTCATCGTTTTGTCCTGTCCGGCGCCAAACTGAATTTTGCCGACAAACAAATTTCACCCAATTTTTCTGCCCGGGTTGAACCGATAGATTGGGAGCTGACCGATATATCCACGCTGCCGGATGACAAGGGCCGGTATAAGCTCACTGCGCGTACTTCTTTCGGTGCCCGCGTGGATGTGCACGGTGAAGCCACACTCAATCCGCTGTCGGTTAAGGGAAATGTCAGTGTGGCCGAGGTCAATCTGGCCGCACTTGCACCCTATTTCAAGGATCAACTTCCGATAGCGCCACCGCTCGGCATTGCGGGACTTTCGGCTGACTATCGCGTTGCTTTTTCCGGGGGAAAGCTGGAGCTAAATCTTGAACATCTGGCTGCGAAACTTTCCGATCTTAAATTACATGGGAAAAAATTATCGGATCCCGCTATCGCTATGGGTGTCATCGAAGCCAAAGAAGGCAGTTTTGATCTGGCAAAGAAAAGTGTTGCGCTTGGGCAACTGGTCATTTCGGGAACCCGATTGGAATTGCAGCCGGGTAAGGCCGGCGCGGGCGGCCCGCTGGAACTCGGTAGCTTTTCGCTTGAGGATGTACGCGTCAATCTTGCCGATCATCAGGCTACACTCGGGCGCGTGGTACTTAAAAACGGGCGTGTGCGCGCAGTGCGCAGTGCATTGGGGCGCATAGACCTTCAGGATGATATCCGGGCCGCTGCGCAAGTTGTAGCGGTCAAACGCGAAAATAAACCGGAAGCCGCCAATGCGGTTGCCGACCCTGTCTGGCACTATCGGGTGGGTAAAATAGATTTGGCGGAATTCAATACCCAATTTCGGGACGAAGCCGTGACACCGCCGGCTGAACTGGCACTGAATGATATCGCCTTGAGTCTGGAAGGCGTCACCGAAGATTTGAAGGCGAGCGTCCCGCTGCATGCTGCAATGAATGTCAAAGGCGGCGGGAATTTTGAAGCTACCGGAAAGATTGTTCCCGCAGATCCGGCCGCAGATATTCATTTAAAGTTTAGCGGACTCCGTCTCGCGCAAGCCCAGCCCTATCTCTCCCGGGTAGCCAACTTGAAACTGGCGGACGGGGTCGTCTCTGCCGAAGGACAGTTAATCTGCAACACGCGCGGAGCAGACTATAAAGGTGGCTTGTCAGTGCGCAATTTGCGCCTCAACGAAGCGGAGACAGGCAATCTTTTCCTCTCCTGGAAATTCCTGGGCAGCCGTTCCATCGAAGTTACCGGGAAAGATCTGAATATCGGTGAACTCGTGCTGTCAGGGCTTGATACCAAGCTAATTATTGACAAGGATAAAACGGTCAGCATCAAACGTGTTCTGAAGCAGGCTGCGACCGATGCAACACCGGCGGATAGCGCCCCGTCGACGCCAGCTACAGCGTTCAAAGCAGCACAACCGTTCACCTTCAATATAGACCGCTTGCTGGTTAAAGGCAGCGAAATGGATTTTGCCGATTACTCGCTATCCTTGCCTTTCGGCACCCGGATTCATGACCTTCAGGGCGTAGTCTCGGGAATTTCAACCCAGTCCGGCGTTCCCGGGCAAATTGAGCTGGACGGACAAGTGGACGAGTACGGCTTGGCCCGCGCGACAGGGCAAGCCGAATTCCTCAATCCGACGGACTTCATGGATATCAAGGTGGTATTCAGCAATATCGAAATGACCCGGTTGACTCCCTATTCAGCCACTTTTGCCGGTCGCAAGATTGACTCCGGGAAACTTTCGCTTAATCTGGAGTACAAGATTCATCAACACCAGTTGCAGGGTGAAAATCAGGTCATTATGGATCAGCTCACCTTGGGAGATCGGGTGGAAAGTCCGGATGCGAAGAATCTGCCTTTGGATTTGGCCATAGCTCTGTTGCAGGATTCGGATGGCCGTATCGATCTGGGCTTGCCTGTGTCCGGCAATCTGGACGATCCGCAATTCAGTTATGGCGGGATCGTCTGGAAAGCACTTACCAATGTATTGACCAAAATGGTGACGGCTCCTTTCCGGGCGCTGGGTTCAATGTTTGGCGGCAGCGAAAAATTCGAAAATATAGTGTTTGAGGCGGGTAACAGTCAATTGACCCCGCCCGAACGGGAAAAATTGCAACGGCTTTCCGGCGTACTTGCAAAGCGTCCCAAACTGGCACTCGAATTGCACGGAACTTATGCCGAGTCTGACCGGGCGGCGCTTCAGGACAGGCAGTTGCGCCGCAGCGTGCTTGAAAAGAGCGGGCAGCATGTCGAGGGGGCCAACGACCCGGGGCCGATTTCCTTGCATCAAGCTCCGATCCGTGCTGCTCTGGAAACGATGTACGCGGATGCGTTTGGCAAGGGATATCTGTCCGCGCTCAAGGAGGCTTCGCGTCTGGCCAATCCGGAGCCGCATGAAGAAAACACCCGGGGCAAGCCGGGACTGCCTGCACCGGGTTCAGGCAGTCAGCAGCAAGTATTGGGCGAAAAAGAGATGGCCGACTTGAAAGGGGCCGATTTATATAGCGTCCTGTACGCCCGTTTGCGCAATCGCATCACGGTGGACGAGGCGCAGCTTTTGGCATTGGCAACCGCGCGCGGGGAATACACGGCCACTGCACTGAAAGCGGCAGGCGCACCTGCGGATCGGGTAACGGTGATGACTGCGGAGAAGGCGGAAACCGACGGGGAAGAGGTGCCCCTGAAACTGGTGCCGGGCGCGGCGACCCGGCCTGCGGTTTCTGCCGTATCAGGGGTGCCTGCAAACTGACCTTGTGCCCGCGAGTCGACTCAACCGAAAAACCGTACTTCAATCCACAGAGAACACAGAGAAAGACAAGGTTTCCATTGTTTCACGGACTCACCCAAAAGGTGAGCTGCATTTTAATTGCAACCGCCGGTTTCTCCCCGGTGATCTCAGTGTTCTCTGTGGCCAACTGAGATTTTTAGGTTCAAAAAGGGAAATCATGCAAGTTGAAATCTGGTCGGATATTATTTGCCCGTGGTGCTACATCGGCAAGCGGCGTTTTGAAATGGCACTGGCCGATTTTGCACACCGGGAAAGTGTGCAGGTGATCTGGCGCAGCTATGAGCTCGACCCCGCATCGCCCCGCCAATATCCGGAGTCTCTGGAAAAGATGCTCGCGCGCAAATACGGTGTCAGCCCGCAACAGGCCGCAGCCATGAATGCGCGTGTAACCGGGCTTGCACGGGAGCTCGGTCTGGAATATCGTTTGGACAGCGCGCGTCCGGGCAATACGTTTGACGCGCACCGTTTACTGCACTATGCCGCATCGCTTCAGCTTGGGAATCAGCTGACCGAACGCATCATGCATGGCTACTTCAGCGAGGGATTGGCAGTGGGGGAGCGCAAGGCGCTGGCACGCTTGGTGCCCGAGCTTGGTATGGACGAAAACGGGGCGCTGGCGATGATGGAGAGCGATGCCTACTCCGCCGAGGTGCGTGCGGATGAATCGCGTGCGGCAAAATTGGGCATTAGCGGTGTGCCTTTTTTTCTGTTCGATGAAAAAACCGGAGTTTCCGGCGCGCAAACGGTGGAGGTTTTTTCCGGTGCGCTGCAGCAGGCGTGGGACGCGTCATAAAATCAAACCATGGACGCCCTGAAAAATCGCAGTTTTCTCATGTTGCTGGTTTTCCGCATACAGATCGTGCTGGCTTACCAGATCGTGGTGGTGGTAGTCGGATGGCATATCTACGAATTGACACACGATGCCTGGGCGCTGGGGTTAATCGGTTTGGCCGAGGTTATTCCGTATTTTTGCTGTGCGCTGTTTGCGGGGTATGCGGTTGACCATTATTCGCGCCGCATGTTCGGTGTGCTTGCCAGTGCCGTTACGGGTTTGTATGCGCTGGTATTGGCGGCAACCACTCTGGATGTGTTGCCGGGCAATCCATCCGGCTGGATATACGGGGCGATTGCCTGCGGCGGTGTTGCGCGCGCATTTATCGGGCCGACTTACAATTCCCTTTTTGCGCTGATCCTGCCGCGCAAGCAATACGGCCGCGCAGCCGGGGTCGGCAGTTCAATTTTTCAATTCGGGTTGGTGCTCGGGCCGGCTTTGGGAGGCGCACTGGTGGGCTGGGCTAATATGACGACCGCGTATGCGCTGTCCGCAGTTCTGGCCATGAGTGCAGCGCTCACGTTATCGATGTTGCGCGTGGTTGAACCGCCCTATGCCGAACCGTCCCCGGTGTTTACCAGTATCGGAGAAGGCTTGCGCTTTGTGTTCGGCAACCAGATCATTCTCGGGGCGCAGGCACTGGATATGTTTGCCGTCTTATTTGGCGGGGCGGTTGCCATGTTGCCTGCATTCATACGCGACATTTTTCATTACGGGCCGGAAGGGTTGGGTATTCTGCGTGCGGCTCCGGCAATCGGGGCCATATTGATCGGCGTTGTACTGGCCAAATATCCCCCCAGCAAACATGCGGGGCGCATGCTGCTGGTCGCCGTTGCCGGATTCGGGCTGTGTATTATTTCGTTCGCCATGAGCGCCGGTTTCTGGCTTGCGGCACTCTTATTGTTATTGTCCGGTATCTGCGATGGCGTGTCGGTAGTGATGCGCACCACCATTATGCAATTAATAACACCGGACTCGATGCGCGGTCGCGTTGCCGCCATCAACGGCATATTCATCGGCTCATCCAACGAGTTGGGGGCGTTTGAATCCGGGCTGGCTGCACGCATGATGGGTTTGGTTCCGTCCGTCATCTTTGGCGGCACCATGACGCTGGTGGTGGTGACAGCAACAGCCGGTCTTGCACCGAAACTGCGCAATCTGGATTTGCATAAATTGCACTAGCAGCGTGTAACACTAAAACCAACCTCCCCTCAGTCCCCCCTTGTCAGGGGGGAAGCGTTCAACTCCTCCCCCGACAAGGGGAGGTCGGGAGGGGCTTGCTAAGAGTCATAAGTTACAAGCCGCTTGCATAGCGATCCGGAAATTACGGAACATGCTACAAAGCCTGCAGGGCGAAAAGCTTGGCACCTGCGCCTGCATCTGCATACTTGTACTGTCATCCCTGCCGCGCTTATGGCACACTTACGCCCGTTCATCCTATCCAATTAGATATTTTGCAACCATTCGAACTCTTCATCGGACTGCGTTATACCCGTGCCAAGCGGCGTAACCACTTCATTTCCTTCATCTCGCTCATTTCCATGCTGGGTATCGCACTGGGGGTGGCCGCGCTGATTATTGTGCTATCGGTGATGAACGGGTTTCAGAAAGAAATCCGCGCCCGTATTCTCGGTGTAACACCGCATCTGCAGGTGATGAGCGAAGGGGGGCAATTGTCGAATTGGCAGCCGGTGCTCGATACCATTACGCGGCATGCCGAGGTGAGCGCCGCTTCGCCCTATGTAAACGGGCAAGGCATGTTGTCGCATGATGAAAGCGTGCAGGGGGTCATGGTGCGGGGCATTCTGCCCGAAGGCGAAAATAAACTCACCGGACTCGCACAAAAAATGAAGGCCGGCAATCTCGCGGATTTGCGCGCGGGCGAATTCGGTATCGTGCTCGGCAGCGACCTTGCCCGTTTGCTAGGCACGCATTTGGGCGACACCATCCTGCTCATCACGCCGCAGGGACAGATTACCCCTGCCGGAATGCTGCCGCGCTTGAAGCAGTTTCATGTGGTGGGGATTTTTGAAATCGGCATGGCACCGTACGACAACTCGCTTGCCCTGATCAATCTTGAGGATGCCCAGAAACTGTATCGCATGGGGGCGTCCGTTTCCGGTATCAGTGCCCGCCTGAAGGATCTCGATCTTGCGCGAAATGTCGCCATGCAACTGGAACGCGAATTGCCGCAGGATACCTATGCCACCGACTGGACGCGGCAGAATGCCAATTACTTCAGTGTGGTCGCGATGGAAAAGAAAATGATGTTCATCATTCTGTCCCTGATAGTGCTGGTCGCCGCATTTAATATTGTTTCCACTCTGGTGATGGCCGTCACCGATAAGCAGGCCGACATTGCGATTTTGCGCACGCTCGGGGTTTCTCCCTCCAGTGTGATGAAAATATTCATGGTGCAGGGAATTGTGATCGGTCTGGTGGGGATGGGGCTGGGCGTGCTCGGCGGGGTGCTGGTTGCACTCAATATCGGCACCATTATTCCGATGATCGAACACCTGTTCGGGGTGCAGTTCTTGTCCAAGGAATTTTACTATATCAGCGAATTGCCATCCGACCTGCAAGCCGGAGATGTGATTACGGTCGCATCCATGTCATTCATGATCAGCCTGTTTGCCACGCTGTATCCAAGCTGGCGTGCGGCGCAGACGCAACCTGCGGAGGCGTTGCGATATGAGTGAGCGGAACACGGAAATCGTCATCAGCTGCCGCGATTTGCGTAAAACATTTACGCAGGGCGCACTCAATGTGCCGGTGCTGAACGGGGTTAATCTCGATGTGGCGCGCGGGGAGCGCATCGCGGTACTGGGTGCTTCCGGCTCCGGCAAAAGCACGTTGCTGCACCTGCTTGGCGGGTTGGACAACGCAAGCGGCGGCAGTGTCTCCATTCTCGGGGAAGACGTGCAGGCCATGAACGAGCAGGCGCGCGGCAATCTGCGCAACCGTTTGCTGGGTTTCGTCTACCAGTTTCATCACCTGTTGCCGGAATTTACCGCGCTGGAAAATGTGGCGATGCCACTGCTGATCCGGGGCATGAAACACAACGAGGCGGCACCGGTTGCCGCCGCCATGCTGGAACAGGTCGGCTTGGCACAACGCGCGTTGCATTTGCCTGCGGAACTTTCCGGAGGCGAACGCCAGCGCGTGGCCGTGGCCCGAGCTTTGGTGACTTCACCCGCCTGCGTGCTGGCCGACGAACCGACCGGAAATCTGGACCGCGCCAGTGCCCATGCGCTGTTCGAATTGATGCAGGAACTTAACACCCGCTTGCAGACTTGCTTTATTGTGGTGACCCACGACCTCGAATTGGCAGGCAAAATGCAACGTCAACTGAGGCTGGTGGACGGTGTGCTGCAGACGGCCTGAGCGGGGAAGCATCGGATGAAATGCAATATCTCGCGACGCCATAGCTGTTTATCAATCCAATGTCGTAGCCAGGATGAGGCGTAGCGGAATCCGGGTGCGCCCGCCAGGACGCAGAGGTTGTCGCAGCATTTAATGGCGTGCCATGAATCCCGGATTCCATTTCATTGCATCCGGGCTACGCCCGCTGTACCCTTATTTTTTGCACACAGCAATCCCGTGTATCTTGAAAGGCTCGTACACGATCTTGATATTGTCAGGAGCGAAGCACGCGTAGGGCGCAATAACCAACGGGCATTGCGCCGTAAGTGTTTTCATCCGGTGCAATGCGCTATGCTTATTGCACCCTACGTGAACCATTTGAACTGACAGCTAATCAAAAACGAGGATTGCCCATCATGGACAATCCCCCATTCTTCTACGAAAGCAACGAAAGCATCACTTTACCCATTTCAGCCGGGTTGCGCGTGATGTGGATACCGCATTCTTCCATTACTGCCAACTTGTCTTCGGCGCCGCCCTGACCGCCGGAGATGATCGCACCGGCGTGGCCCATGCGTTTCCCCTCGGGAGCGGTGATGCCGGCGATGAATCCCACCACCGGCTTCTTCATGTTGGCCTTGATCCAGCGCGCGCATGCTTCCTCGTCACTGCCGCCGATCTCGCCGACCATGATGACGGCATCCGTTTCAGGGTCGTCATTGAACAGTTTCAAGACATCGATATGCTTCATGCCGTTGATCGGGTCGCCGCCGATACCCACGCAGGAAGACTGCCCCAAGCCCAGTGCGGAAAGTTGGCCCACGGCTTCATAGGTCAGCGTGCCGGAACGCGACACCACGCCTATGCGGCCTTTTTTGTGGATATGTCCCGGCATGATCCCGATCTTGATTTCGTCGGGGGTAATCAGTCCCGGGCAATTCGGCCCGATCAAAACCGTGCGCTTGCCCTGCATCTTGTAGCGCGTTTTCAGCATGTCATGCACCGGAATTCCTTCGGTAATGCAGATCACCAGATCGAGATCGGCTTCGACGGCTTCGTCAATCGCGGCTGCCGCATAGGGAGGCGGCACATATATTACCGACACGGTCGCGCCGGTTTGCTCTTTGGCATCTTTGACACTGTTGTAAATGGGAATACCCTCGAAGCTTTGTCCCGCCTTGCCCGGTGTTACGCCGGCAACAAAACATTGCGCGCCGTTGGCGTAGGCCTTGCTGTTTGTCGTATGGAACTGGCCGACCTTGCCGGTCATGCCCTGGGTCATTACCCGTGTGTTTTTGTTGATCAGAATTGACATGATTATTTACCCCCCGCAGCAGCTACAACCTTCTGAGCCGCATCCGCCATGTCGCTGCCGGAAATAATCGGCAGGCCGGAGTCAGCCAGAATCTTTTTGCCCAAATCGACGTTGGTGCCCTCAAGACGAACCACCAGAGGAACGCTCAGTTGCACCTCCCGTGCCGCCGCTACCACGCCTTCGGCGATCACATCGCAGCGCATGATGCCGCCAAATATGTTCACCAGAATCGCGCGCAAATTGGGATTCTTCAGCATCAGCTTGAAGGCCTCGGTCACTTTTTCCTTGGTTGCACCGCCGCCCACGTCGAGGAAGTTGGCCGGATTACCGCCATACAATTTGATGATATCCATGGTTGCCATCGCCAGTCCCGCACCGTTTACCAGACAACCGATGTCGCCATCCAGAGAGATATAGCTGAGGTCGAATTTTGATGCCTCGACTTCGGCAGGATCTTCCTCGTCCAGATCGCGATACGCGACGATCTCGGGACGGCGATACAGCGCATTGCTGTCGAAATTGAATTTCGCATCCAGCGCGCGCACGTGATTATCTGCAGTCAGCACCAGCGGGTTGATCTCCGCCAGCATCGCATCCTTTTCCACAAAGGCGCGGTACAAACCCTGCAGCGAAGCTCGCGCTTCCGCCAGCGCCGCTTCGGGGATGCCGATCTTGCGCGATACCGTATCGCACTCGGCATCGGTCAAGCCTGCCACCGGGTCGATCCAGACCTTGTGTATTTTTTCCGGTGTATGCGCGGCGACTTCTTCGATATCCATGCCGCCCTCGCTGCTGGCCATCATCGCCACGCGCTGCGTGCCGCGGTCGACCACCATGCCGATGTAATATTCTTTGACAATCTGCGCGCCTTCCTCGATCAGCAAACGTCTGACCTTCTGACCTTCCGGGCCGGTCTGGTGCGTCACCAGTTGCATGCCCAGAATCTGGTTGGCGTATTCGCGCACCTGATCCGGCGACTTCGCCACTTTTACCCCGCCCCCTTTGCCGCGGCCTCCGGCATGAATTTGTGCCTTAACCACCCACACTGCACCGCCCAATTCCTTTGCCGCAGCCACAGCCTCGTCGACACTGAAACAGGCAATGCCACGCGGAGTCGGCACGCCGAATTGGCGCAAAATTTCCTTACCCTGATATTCGTGAATTTTCATATTTAACCTTGTATTTATCTCTCACCCAAACTACCCCTGTAACTACCGGGGAGATTTTACAGAAATATTTTAAATGACGCAGAGGATTGTGGAAAACGCCCTGTAATTTTTGTCATTGCCTGTCAAAGCAGATCAAGCACGTTGTTTTGTAACAGCATAAATATTTTTAAACGATTTTCGATATTTTAGCGTCGTGCGCGGGCAAGAAAGACGGAAATATTTATATTATTCAAATGATAATCAGTGTGTTGCGTATAAGCGCCGGAGGCAAAAAAGTTGTGGGAATTGTGAACTGGTTCATAACGCTGAATTTTTCAGGCATATATTATTTGACCCATAGTGCAGCAAGTAATTGTTGCCGCCTGCTTACTTCTCCTCCTCCCTTGTAAGCGGGTGTTTCGGCTCTCCGCCGGAACTACCTTACCCCCGGGCCAAAATCCGGGGGATTTTTTTGAGTTAAATTTTCCCCGGCGACGAGTTCGGTCAGCATGCTACCGGAAATACTTGGACCGAAATAATCCATGGCAAACCGTTCCGTCCTTCGCCGGAATGACGGCAAAAAATTATACGCTTACACATAATCAGCGTCTTTCTGTCCACCATAGCATGGTCGAGGCGAAGAACAGGAACAGCACAGGCATGGCCGTTGCACTCAGCAAAGGTTGCCAGTCGTTGAGCGCGCCGAGGCTGGCAAACAGTCGTCCGATAAAATGGAAAGATAATCCCAGAACGATACCCAGAAAAATTTTTCCGCCGATGCCGCTCTCGCGCCGGTGGTACGCCGCAAACGGCAATGCCAGCAACATCATCACCAGAACGGCGAACGGATAGACCAGCTTGGTCCACATGGCAATTTCATAGCGTGCGGTTTTCTGGTGATTGTCGCGCAAATGTTCCACGTAATGATAAAGATTCCATGCCGACATCTGCTCCGGTACGACCAGCAGCACGCTGAGTAAATCCGGGTTCAGTACCGAGTGCCATTCCATACTGGGCTGGTTGTTTACGGTTGTGCCCCGCTCGCTGAACAGCGTTTGCATCACCTCTTCAAGCTTCCAGTGATCTTTTTCCACGAAGGTGGCGCGCTTGGCGGCTGTAATGGCGTGCAGATGATAAGTGTCGTCAAATTCATAAATACTGATATTCAGCAGCGAGGTGTCCGGCAGGACATTCTTGACGTTGACAAAGCTGCGCTCGTCTTTCACCCATACACCGGTACGGAATTCTTTCAGGGTGACTTCCGAATTTTGCGCTTTGAGCCGCAAACTTTGTGCCATGCGCTCACTGGGCGGTGCCACTATCTCACCGCAAACATAGCTCAGCAACACCAATGGAATCCCGATCTTGAACAATGCCAGAACCATTTGCTTGAGCGACGCCCCGGAGGATCGGTACACGATCAGTTCGGAGTTGGATGCCATCTGTACCAGGGCAAAAATAGTACCGATCAGAATCGCGACGGGGAACAAGTCATAAATGTGGCTGGGCACGGTCAGCAGCACGAATAGCAGTACATAGCCTATGTGATAGTTGCCGTGCCCCATCACGCTTAACTCGTGTATCAGATCGAGAAAGGAAAACAGCATCAGCAAGGCGGCAAACACCAGCGCGATGCTGCTGTATATTTCCCGTGCCAGATATCGGGTCAACAGTTTCATTTGAATAGCCGTTGCAGGGAGAATGTCGACATTCTGCGGTAGAACAGGGCTGCCATGAGCGCTAACATCAGTCCGTGGATACCCGCCAATCCCATTACAGCGCCCATTTTTTCCTGTCCGACCCACGTATTGGTCACGCTGATCATATTGTTGTAGATCATGTAAAGGACAATCGCCACGACAAAATTAAGCGACCGTCCGGCGCGCGGGTTGACGAAACTCAGCGGAATGGCCAGCAGCGCCAACACCAGCGCGCTGATCGGCAATCCGAGCCGCCATTCAAGTTCGCTCAAATTCCAGCTGCTTGGATTTTTCAAAAGATACAGCGTGGAAAACCCCTGTGGCAATGCGACCTCCTGTTTTGCTTCGGCTGCCTCGATGCGCATGGCATAACGCTCGAATTCCACGATCTTGAAATCGCGTTGGCCGGGCGTACCCTCGTAGCGGGTGCCGTTTAACAGCACCAGAAAGCGATCCCCGTTCGGTGCGGTTTCCTGCATTCCCTGTTTGGCCACCATGGTGCCCACTTTTCCGTCCTGCACGGATTGGGCAAAAATATTGCCGACGCGGTTTTTCCCCGCATCCACATTTTCAATGAAATAAACGCGCTCGTCATGTTTGGATTCGCGGAAGGCTCCGGGAGTGGCGGCAGACACATCGTCGCGGCTGTCCAGTTGATGCCTGAATTCCTGCGCCTTGGACATTGCCCAGGGGGACATGACCAAACTTAAAATAGCGATCAGGGCCACCACCGGCAGGGCATAGGCCATCACCGGTCGAATCCATCGCGTCAGTCCGATACCGGCGCAAAACCACACCACCATCTCGCTGTCCCGATAACTGCGGCTCAGCGTGAGCAATACCGACAAATATAAACTGATGGAGAGCAGTACCGGCAGGTAATTCAGGGCGCTGAATCCCAGCAAAGCCACCACCCCGTCCACCGCCAGCAAACCGCTGACAGAATCCCCCAGCAAACGGATCAATTGGGTTAGTATGACGATGCCCAGCAGGATGGCGAATATCGGCACACCCATGCCGATAAATTCCCGCACCAGAGCCCGGTGGAATATTCCCCCGGACTGGCTGCGCGGCGACTTGATTGGCTGCTGGTTTAAACTTTCCGGCTTTGACATTAGTATCCCGGTTTGCGGATAATCCGTTATCCAGCACTATTTTTAAGTGCAGAGATAATTTTATTGAAGGAGATGCAGGTGGAATTTAGCATAAAACAAGGTAGTCCGGATAAACAGCGTTGCGGATGTGCGGTGGTCGGTGTGTTTGAAGGCGGGAAATTGTCGGCTGCAGCGCAAGTGCTCGACAAGGCCGCCGGGAATTTACTCAGTGACGTCATCGCACAAGGCGACATGAGCGGAAAGGCTGCATCCACCCTGCTGTTGCAAAAAATACCCGGAATAGCAGCCGAGCGTGTTTTGCTGGTCGGTTTGGGCAAGCCGGGCGAATTGAATAACAAGGCTACCGTGGATATATTGCGCGCGACATTTTGCGCTATCAATGCCACGCCCGCCAAAGACGCCACCCTGTATATTATTGACGAAAACATCGGAAAAGATGCCGTGTTTGTCATCCGGCAAGCCGTGCTTGCCGCAACCGAAAGCGTCTACCGGGCCGATACACTGAAGAGCAAGCCGGCCAAGCCCGCCAATTTGAAAAGCATTACCCTGGCGACAGCGGAAAAACCTGCCGCCACTTTGAAGGAAGCGCTTAGCCAAACCGCGGCGATTGCGCATGGAATACAGCTGGCCAAAGATCTGGGCAACTTGCCGGGCAATATTTGTACGCCAACCTATCTTTCTGCCAAGGCGCTCGCGCTGTCCAAAGCGCACAAAACGATCAAGACCACCGTGCTGGAAGAGAAAGACATGCAGAAGCTGGGCATGGGTTCCTTCCTGTCCGTAACACGCGGCAGCGAACAACCTGCCAAGCTGATTACACTGGAATATCGCGGCGGCGACAAAAAACGGAATCCCATTGTGCTGGTTGGCAAGGGCATCACTTTTGACAGCGGCGGTATTTCGCTCAAACCGGGCGCCGAGATGGACGAGATGAAATACGACATGTGCGGCGCAGCCAGCGTGCTGGGAACGATGCAGGCCATCGCCGAAATGGGGCTCAAGCTGAATGTGGTCGGCGTTATTCCCACCTGCGAAAATATGCCCAGCGGCTTGGCCACCAAGCCCGGCGACATCGTTACCAGCATGTCCGGCCAAACCATTGAAATTCTCAACACCGATGCCGAAGGCCGCCTGATTCTGTGCGATGCACTGACTTATGCCGCCAAATTCAACCCCGAGACGGTGATCGATATAGCCACCCTCACCGGTGCATGCGTAATTGCGCTGGGCCATGTTGCCAGCGGCTTGTTCAGCAATCAGGACGAGCTTGCGCGCGAACTTCTTGCCGCAGGAGAACAGTCGCATGACCGCGTCTGGCAATTGCCGCTGTGGGAAGATTACCAACCGCTGCTGGACAGCAATTTTGCCGACATGCAAAACATCGGGGGGCGTGCGGGAGGTACGATTACCGCAGCCTGTTTCCTGGCGCGATTTACCAAGGAGTATCGCTGGGCGCATCTGGACATCGCCGGCACAGCCTGGAAATCCGGCAAGGAAAAAGGTTCCACCGGAAGGCCGGTACCTTTGCTTGCGCAATATCTGATCAATCGGGCGGCTGCAAAGTAAGCCTGATGCCACGGATAAACACGGTTTAAGGCAAAGATTAAATTTCTTCGACCCGCGAACTCGTACATCTGGCCTGGCCGGTGCTGATCGCGCAACTGGCGATGATGGCCAATGCGGTCATCGATACGGCCATGGCCGGGCGGTTATCCGCCATCGACCTGGCCGCAGTCGGCATCGCCGCCTCGATCATGGTCACCGTCCTGATGTCGCTGGTCGGCGTCCTGCTCGCGCTGCCGCCCATCATCGCCCACCTGTATGGTGCCGGGCAGCACGCAGACATCGGGCGCGAGATCCATCAGGGCCTCTGGATCTCGCTGGCGCTGGCGCTTGTGACGATCTTGCTGCTGTGCTTTCCCGGTCCGATCATTGCGATCTCGGATTTGCAGCCTGCGGTGGAAACCAAAGTGCGCGCTTATCTGTCCGCATCGGCCTGGGGCGTGCCCGCCGCTTTCGCTTTGCGCCTGTTCTTCGGTCTCTCGACGGGAATCAGTCACCCGCGTCCGGTCATGCTGTTCAACCTGCTGTCGCTGCTGTGCAAAATTCCTCTGAACGCTTTGTTCATGTACGGATTGATCGGCGCGCCCAAGATGGGAGCGGCGGGTTGTGCGGTGGCCACATCGCTGGATGCATGGCTGATGGCGGCGCTCGCCTGGGGGTGGTGCCTGAATCATCCTAAATATGCGGCGTTCGAATTGCGCAGACGCATCACCGCGCCGAATTTCGCCGCGATCCGCGAATTTCTGAAGCTCGGCATTCCTATCGGTTTAACTTTCGTTGCAGATGTCACTGCATTCACTTTCATGGCGTTGTTCATCGCGCGCCTGGGCCCTGTGATTTCAGGCGCGCATCAGATCGCCGCCAACCTCGCGGCTTTGGCCTTCATGATCCCGCTTGCGCTGGGCAATGCCACCTCGGTGCTGGTCGGCCAGGCGCTCGGTGCCGGACAACCCGGGCGTGCCCGCCAAACTTGCTGGAAAGGAATACGCCTCGGCATGGCGATTGCAATGGTGCTGTGCCTGATCTTCTGGCTGGGAGCGCCGAAGATTGCCGCGTTCTACACCACCGACCTGCAAGTGCAATCCGTCGCCATCCCGCTGATCATGATGGTCGGCCTCTACCATTTGGGCGACGCACTGCAAGCCGTCACCGTCAATGCCTTGCGCGGCTATAAAAATTCGGTGGTGCCGATGGTGATTTACACCGTCACGCTGTGGGTGCCGGGTCTGGGCGGCGGTATCCTGCTGGGCCTGACCGACACCTTCGGCAGCGCACGGGGAGCGCCCGGCTTCTGGCTTGCCGCGATAACCAGCATCTGGCTGGTCGGCGGAATGATGGCGCTTTATTTTAATTTTATTTCGAAGAAACAGTGCACTCTCTCGTAGCCCAATGCGAAAGTGCGGTGGTGCGCAGGCTGGCGGTGTACCCGCAAGGGTAGGCCGTAGCTGTAAGGGGCATTCGCCCCGACAGCATACGCTCAGCTCGCGAACCCCGGCGTTGAGGCCAAATGCCGTGCATCGTAAACTCAGCACCAGCCTACGCAGACAGCAACTCCGTTACAATTCAGCATGAACTTACGCTACGACATGCCCTTATTTCGGCCTCCCTCCGAGGGCGACAACCTGATCATCCAGGCCACGCTGGGGTGCAGCTTCAACCAGTGCAGCTTCTGCGCCATGTATCGTAGCAAGCACTATCTCGAACGCCCGCTGGCTGCGGTGTGCGCCGATATCCGCCAGGCCGCCGCAAATTGGCCGGATGCGTCACGCGTGTTCCTCGCCGACGGCGATGCGCTGGCACTGCCCACCGAACACCTGCTCGCCATTCTGCGCGAACTGGCGGCTGCGCTGCCGCGCCTGACGCGCGTTTCCTGCTACGCCACGCCCGGCAACCTCCAGCGCAAAAGCGCCGAAGAACTGGCCCTGTTGCGCGAGCACAAGCTGAACCTGCTCTATTTCGGCATCGAATCCGGCTCCGACCTTATCCTGAAGAAAATCACCAAGGGCGCCACGCAACGGCGCATGCATGAGGTGCTGCACAAGGCACAGTCGAGCGGCATGAAAGTCTCCGCCACTGTCATTTTGGGGCTGGGCGGCAACCAGCACCGCGATGAGCACATCGACGGCACCATTGCCCTGCTGAACAGCGCGCCCGTCACTTATCTCTCCACGCTGCAACTGCATCTGGAAGCAAGCATCGCGGAAGAGTTCCAGCACAAATACGGCGAGCCATTCGAGATGCCGGACGATCTCGCGCTATTGCAGGAACAGGAAAGGCTGATCAGCGGCCTCAACCCGCCGCAGCCGGTCATCTTCCGTTCCAACCATGCCTCCAATGCACTGGCACTCGCCGGAAATCTGCCCAAGGACAAAGAGAAACTGCTGAAGCAACTGCGCGAAGCGATGGCAGGGCATCGTCCGCTGCGGCCATATTTTATGCGCGGGCTTTAAGGGATGAAGGCCAAGCTTTCCCCTCGTTCAGTTCCAGCCTAGGCCGGGCCTTTATATTGCTTGATAACAATATATCCATTCTATACAATATAGCAAGATGAAGGCTCTCAAAATACTGGACTTAAAGCTACTTCATGCGAAAGGCCTCGTTCAAATGAGGATATGGCAACTGCCGGAGATCACAATAGAGCGGCCTCATGGTCTTAAGTATAGCCTTGTTATATCATTGATGGAACAAGGGTTCTGGGCTACGACAATGAGTTAGGCAAGGGCGATCATAAGCACATTCAAGGAAATGAATTAAGCTACCACTTTACAAATATCGATCAGCTCGTAGCAGATTTTAAGTCAGATATTGAAAGGCTAAAATGAACAAAAAGACGCTAAACATAGGCGTGTCAACACTGGACGAAGGACTCTCGCAATTTGCGAAAGCATGGAAAGACGCCAGTGCTGGCAAACACGTAAAAACATACGCTGGAATTGGCTTTGCATCCGGGGTGCAATTACTGACAACGCTTACTTCTCGCCGCTTTGAGCTTATTCACGCACTCAAAAAAACTGGAGCAGTAAGTATATATGCGCTTGCAAAACACCTTGGCCGCAATTACAGCAATGTTCACAGCGACATTGGGAAATTACTTGAGTTAGGAATTGTGGAGAAAGATGCAAAGGGAAGAGTATTTGTACCCTGGGATGAGATCGACGTGCAGATACCGCTGCAGCGCCTTGCTGCTTAATCTGCTGTTAACGCTTTCCATTTGCTGTTTATTATCGTGTCGCCGACGATGAAGTCATCGTATTCGCAGTGCTTGATTGCCGCCAAAATCCAAGCTGGATAAGGAAGATGCTATCCAAGTAATGAACTTGCCACGTATAGACCCCGAGGTTTCCGAACCCGGTGATGTGCTGAAATGCCGGACATCGTAAAGCTCTCCTGAGTTTGATGAAACTACTGATAGAACTACTAGCCATCTCACTAAGCTGCACAAATCGCAGCAAGTGATTGGTTATTGCCATTCGACTAAGCAGCCAAAAAACGCCAGCCAAGTCGCTGGTTATATCGAAGGACTCAGCCCAGCCTGCGTGTGTTGTTAGTATTGACACTACCCACCAAACTCAAATACAGTTCACCCCGTTTGCAGATCTGCCAGACGCACATCGCACCGCACGTACGGCGCGAGGCTCACGGCAGTACGACGCTGTGCTGATCGACGAGGCGCACGACTTCGAGCCGCAATGGCTGGCGCTGGCGGCGAAGATGGTGAACCCGGACACGAAGGCGCTGATGATCGTTTACGATGATGCGCAGGCGATCTACAAAGGGCGCAAACGCCCGGTGTGGAAGCAGCTCGGCATCGAGGCCGCCGGTCGCACCACGGTGCTCAAGGTGAATTACCGCAACACCGCGCAGATATTGCGCTTCGCGCGCAAGTTCGCCGCCGATGTGATTGGCGCACCGGGCGTATGCGCCGGAGACGAGAGTGCGATCCTGATGCCGGAAGACGGCGGGCGCGAAGGTGTGGAGCCGGTGGTGCGCCAATGCGTGAGCCATGACGGCGAAGCCCATACAATTGCGGAATGGCTGCTCGGACGCAAGGCCGCCGGTTACCAGTGGGGGCAGATGGCGGTGCTGTATCCCCGGCATTTCATCGGCGAGCGTTTCGGGAAAATACTGGCAAAAAACGGCATACCGGTTAACGTGGCAAAAGATCATGGCAACCGCATCCAAACGGAACGGGACGAGGTGCGCTTCCTCTCCATGCACAACGCCAAGGGGCTGGAGTTTCCCTGCGTGGCAATTGGCGGATTGGGCGAGCTGAAGAAGGCCGAGGACATCGAAGACGATATACGCCTGACCTATGTCGCCATCACGCGCGCCACGCACGAGGCCTTCATCACTTATTCGAACAGGTCGGAATTGGTCGGGCGGCTGGTGGTGTAGGTCGCACTTGGTATGAGGTGTTGTCAGCGTATTCAACAGCAAATCCCCCTTCGACCAGGTCTTTAGTCCTGAGCAAAGTCGGAGGAACAGGGCGAACGGAGTGTTTAATCAGCACTACCTTAGGTTAAAATCCATACCGCTTCCCCTCTATTATTTTTAACTTCACATTGAATCTCTCGTCTCACACGCCGATGCGTATCACTCATCTTCGCCAACGCCTGCGCGATCTCGGTGCCAAGCCGTGCCACGAAGATCGTCTGTTGCGCGGCTGGTGTCAGGTATGCTCGTACGATAAAAAGCACAGCCCAGCAGAAACTTTCTTTCCGCTGGCTTTGCGCAATCAGTTATCCGCCATTGAAGCGGAGCTGCAGGGGCTGGCCCGGCTGCACGGCAAATATTCCGCCGAAAATGAAGTTGCAAGATTGCTGGTGGAGCTGGCCGACGGACAGAGGGTGGAGAGCGTGCTGCTGCCGCGAGGCGGTTTGTGCGTATCGACGCAGGTGGGATGCGCCGTGGGGTGTGTCTTTTGCATGAGCGGACGCGACGGCCTGCAACGCCAACTCGGGAGTGCCGAGATCGTCGCCCAGGTGGTGCTGGCGCGCAAATGCCGCACCGTAAGCAAGGTGGTGTTCATGGGCATGGGTGAACCGGCGCACAATCTCGACAGCGTGTGTGATGCGATTGAGTTGCTGGGCACGCAAGGCAACTTCGGGCATAAAAATCTGGTCTTCTCCACCGTCGGCGACTTGCGCGTATTTGAGCGTCTGCATCAGGAAAAGGTGAAGCCCGCGCTGGCGCTTTCACTGCACACCACCGATGCGTCACTGCGTGCCAGATTGCTGCCGCATGCCCCGCGGATCGCTATCGAGGAATTGGTGGAGCGCGCCGAAGTGTATGCGCGCGTCACCTCCTATCCGGTGCAATATCAATGGACTTTGATCGAGGGCATCAACGACAGCGATGGAGAAGTTGAGCGGATAGCCCGGTTCCTCGCCGGGAAATACGCGGTCATGAACTTCATCCCCTTCAATCCGGTTGACGGACTCAACTATCGCCGCCCTTCAGCCGAACGGATTGCCTGCATGGTGCAATCCCTTAAACGGCACGGCATTCTCGCCAAGGTACGGGATTCGGCAGGGCAGGAGATCGAAGGAGCGTGCGGGCAGCTGCGTGCACGGGCAGTGAAAGACCTGTAGCCCGGATGCAGCGTAGCGGAATCCGGGAGTGCCCGGCAGCGCGCAGGTTTCCCCGGATGCCAAAAGAAAAATCCCCCGGATTCCGCTACGCCGCATCCGGGCTACTGGTACTATTAACGCATGAAAAAAATCGCCCCTACCAAACCCGAAATTGCGCTGATGGAGCCGTTTGTCGGCCTCACGCTGGAACGCATCCATGTACCCTCAACCGGACAAGAGTTTGCGTCCGCCACTGCCGAGATCAAGGCTGCGGGCATCGCGGGGTTTGATACCGAATCCAAGCCGACATTTGTTGTGGGCGATGTCAGCGAGGGGCCGCATGTGGTGCAGTTTGCGTTGCATGACAAGGCCTATCTGTTTCAACTGCATCGGGCGGAAGGACTGCCGTTTCTGCTTGAATTGCTGCAATCGGAACAGCTGATCAAGGTAGGCTTCGGCCTTAAATCGGATCGCGGAAATATCCTTGCGAAACTGGGCGTGCATTTCAATGCGGTGGTCGATCTCAATACGGTGTTCAGGATGGACGGCTACCACAAGGAAATGGGCGTCCGGGGGGCGGTGGCTTTGGTGTTCAAACAGCGCTTTGCCAAGGCAAGGCATGTGACCACCTCCAATTGGTCGCAGCCGCAACTCAACCCGCAGCAAATGCTGTACGCGGCAAACGATGCCTGGGCGGCACTGAAAGTGCTGGAAGCATTAAACCTGCCCCGCGAGAATTTGCCGATCATGGGGCAGGCTATGCATGAGGCAGAACAACCCGGTCCTTACAGTCCGTCTTGATTGAAATATTTACTCGCCCTGCACCGTCACAACAATATGGCGGCTGCCGCCGTGGTTGCGGTGTTCGCACAGATAGATGCCCTGCCACGTCCCCAGCCTTGGACGTCCATCGGTGATCGGGATGTTGAGGCTGTTGCCCAGCAAACTGGATTTGATATGCGCGGGCAGGTCGTCCGCGCCTTCGTCCCGGTGCAGGTAATATGGCTCGCTCTCTGCAACGGCACGGTTGAAGTAATTTTCGAAATCCAGCCGTACCGACGGATCGGCATTCTCGTTGAGGGTCAATGAAGCGGAAGTATGCGTGATGAAAATATTCATCATGCCAACCTTGAAGTCGCGCAACTCGGGCAGTGCGCCCAGCAGTTCGCCGGTGATCAGGTGAAAGCCGCGCGTTCTGGGCTTCAGGGCTATTTCTTTTTGCAGCCACATGGCAACGCGCCGTTGTTAGTGCCGTATCCGGTCAGCGGAGGTATCCACACGGATCGCTTCTCCCTCGATCACTTCGCCCTTGAACATATCCTGTTCCATGGGTGCGTTGCGAGGGAAATCCCGCATCTGCTTGCGCAGTTCGCGCGTCTTCCACCACAGATAAGTCCAGGCGACCGCAGCTATGCCCAGTAAGAGTGCAAGCAGCACCGCCGAGAACATCAACGCCACCCCTGCCAGGGCGGTAGTCGCAACAATTGCCCCCGCTTTACGCAACAGGCTGGGAGGGTTGGCTGAAGTTAGGGAAATATATTTCATCCTGGACGGGAAGAAAGGGAGCAAATCAGTAACGCGTCCATACACCGCTGCCGCTCCAGTGGTTGAATATTACTTCTTGACCGCGATGCTGGCATTCTCTATCAGCAACGGGAAAAAGTAGCCGCTACCAAAATCCCGGTTCACCACCACCACGCCGGAAATGCTGATCTCGTCGCCGATTCTGGCGGATTGTTTGGTGGTGACGATCAGGTCGTTGCTGTCGGGACCGCCTGTGCCATCCTGCACATGGACAAAATTGCGTTTCATGATGCCGCTGACAACCTTAACCACCTTGCCTTGGGTGCTTATCGTCTGTCCGGCAAGCGTTGTCTTGTTCTCGTAAATGGCCGCGACGGTCTTCAACTCGTCTGCAGCGGTCGCGCTGATACTAGCCAGTCCCAATGTGCAAACAAGTCCGGCCAATATGATGGATACAATTTTCATAAAAAATCCCTGGATATGATTGAAGGGTGGTTGATATTCGGCAGCCAGTATATCACCCGCGTTCCCGGCCTGTGAAAATGGACTATCATGACTTAGGGGCCGCCTAACATTGCCTTTGGTAGTGACAACTCCACATCTGCCGCTTTTGCAGATAGTGGATTGCCTGCCTTTGGTAGTGACAACTCCACATCTGCCGCTTTTGCAGATAGTGGATTGCCTGCCTTTGGTAGTGACAACTCCACATCTGCCGCTTTTGCAGATAGTGGATTGCCTGCCTTTGGTAGTGACAAC
>Ga0265327_10000440_pt1 | contig 75453 bp, 62 predicted proteins | sample 41621metaG_FD_202089 | JGI IMG/M metagenome (GOLD analysis project Ga0265327, IMG submission 202089) | Rhizosphere microbial communities from Carex aquatilis grown in University of Washington, Seatle, WA, United States - 4-16-21 metaG | ecosystem: Host-associated > Plants > Roots > Rhizosphere...
GACAGGTAGTATGCACAATAGCGCGGTGTGCTGTAACTCAGCTTCTGAAGTAAAGATTTTTAAAGGGAGGTGATAATCCTTTTGTTCATTCCAGTTGTTGTCGAATGATTTAAGAAATGTGGCACCTTCCCCTCCCATTAATATCTCCTTATTCCATTCTTTTACAGCAATTCCTTGCGAACTTATGGGTTCTTTAATAATGAAATGATGAAATAACTGGCGTTGCGGATTATAAATAAACAAGCCATTATCCGACATCATCCACTGCCATTGATCAGGCGAAGTATAAACTGAAGTGATATAGGGATAATTGGTTAACTGAAGCGGTTTGGGATACTGGAAGAATTTGTTTAATGACATATCAAACCCCATTAAAGGCCCATTGACCCACAGTACGAAGGATCCATCGTGTTGTTTTATTTCTGAAATAGAGTTGATCTTGTATGGATCATTTTCTGATATAGAAAAACGGGTAACTTTTCCCGTACGTCTATCCAATTCCTTCAACCCTTTACTCCAGCCACCGGCCCACATATTTCCATTATGATCTTCGCAAATGGAAAGAAACAAACCTTCGTACGCTGAGTCGTTTGTTAGATTGATCTCACTTTTAAAATTTCCATTCAACCTGTTGAGCGACCAAACTCCATCAAAGGTACATAACCATAAAATTTGCCGGGTATCAATAAATAAATGATTGATGCGATTAACCGAGATAGAATTGGGAATACTGGTATTAAAAAAAGGAGTAAATATATATTTTTGTGTATCAAATTTAAACAAACCTCCAAATGTGCCGCACCATATATTATTTTCATTATCGAGAACGATAGATTTTATTACAGCAGGATTACCATATATACTTTGTAGAGGTACAAAACTGGAAAACTTTTTTTTAACTGCATCATATTTACACAATCCCTCGTCTGTAGCAATCCATATATTATTCTTGCTATCTTCTGTAAGCCCATAAATGGTATTGCTGATGATGGAAGTGCTATCTTTTTCTTTATGCCGAAATATAGTAATCCTTGCCCCGTCCATCAGGTTTAGCCCATCGGATGTACCAACCCACAATAAGCCAAGATGATCTTTTAGTACGCACTGCACATGGTTATCACTTAACCCGTTTTGTTCTGTTATTTGATATAGCGTTAAAGTAGCCGGTATTGTTTGTTGAGCAAAACAAACGAAAGATGAAAAAAGAATAAGGATAAGTAAAATGCCTTTCATTGCAGAGGTAATTTACAAATTCTGTTCTAATTCGTTATTGTATTTTTCAATTGCCTCTTGCTATTTCTGCGGTAAATAAAAAAGCTGCCTAAAAAAGCAGCTCAATTTATAATCAAATTATTTCTTACTTCAAATTATGATACACTTTCTGTACATCTTCGTCTTGCTCTAATTTATCTACCAGTTTCAATACATCATTAGCAGCATCTTCATCCAACTCTACAGTGGTGGTTGGTATACGGGTAAGTTCAGCAGTTACTACTTCAATCTTTTTTTCGTCCAGCGCTTTTGCCATGTGGCCAAATTCGGTAAAGGCTGTGCGTATGATAATATTGCCTTCGCTGTCTTCGCCAATTTCTTCCAAGCCATAATCAATAAGGTCAAGTTCCAGTTCTTCTAAGTTTTGGCCGGTATTTTTTACTTTAAATTCGCCCAGGCGAGTAAAGCCAAAAGCTACGCTGCCGCTGGTACCTAAGGAGCCATTGCTTTTTGTAAAATGCATTCTAACATTAGCAACAGTACGGGTAGAGTTATCTGTAGCAGTTTCTACCAATATAGCAATACCATGAGGCGCATGGCCTTCGTAGGTAATTTCTTCATAGTTGCTGGTATCTTTGCCCGTCGCCCTTTTAATCGCCGCTTCTACCCTATCTTTTGGCATGCCGCAGGCTTTAGCATTGATATAGCACCTTCTTAATGCAGGGTTATTATTAGGGTCGGGGCCACTTGCTTTTACGGCAATTGCTATTTCTTTACCAATACGGGTAAAGTTTTTGGCCATTTTATCCCAGCGGGCAAACATGCTGCTTTTTCTTACTTCAAATATTCTTCCCATGAAATTGGTTGATTGGTTAACTGGTTAATTAGTTAATTGGGATGCAAATTTAAGGAAAATCAGATACTGGTGAAGAAGATTGTCAGCCTGAGCTTGTCGAAGGCGGATTATTATCAAACAGAGGTTTCTTTTCTAATACAACCACACTTCCCAATTCAATCCGCCTTCGACAAGCTCAGGCTGACAGCTTTTAGTGACCAGACAAAAAAGCGGCACCTTTTTACGAGTGCCGCCTAACCTTAAGTATAGCCATCTAAAAACCAAAACCAAGAGAAAGTTTGCCAGTTTATTTATCCGCTTAAATTCTTTTTCCTATAGCTTTCATTTATATAGTATGAAAATGATGCCATGGTTTTTCCATTTACAGAAAGAAACGTTAAAGCAAATTGTTGTTGACGAGCCGTTAACAAAAACTGCGTAAGAAAAAAAGATTTTTAAAGAAATTACTTTGCATAAGTTTGCCGCAGAAAATTATTGTTATGGAAAATAAGGCAGTGTATTACAGCGATTATTTGCAGTTAGATAAAATTACCGGCGCACAGGAGCCGGAAAGTTTTAAGGAAGGAAAAATTCCGGCGCATGATGAAATGTTGTTCATCATCATTCACCAGGCTTATGAATTGTGGTTCAAGCAAATTTTATTTGAAGTGAATTCGGTAATTGATATTATGGGCAAACCTGCATTGAATGATAACTCTCCGGAAATGCAGACTGTGGTGCACCGTTTAAAGAGAGTAACTACTATTTTAAAAGTATTGGTACAGCAGATTGATATTATGGAAACGATGACACCGATGGACTTCTTAGATTTCAGGGATATGTTGCGCCCCGCATCGGGTTTTCAAAGTTACCAGTTTAAAATTATGGAAGCCAAACTAGGTTTAAAATTTGAGCAACGCCACGGGCAACAATATTATATTTCCCAATTAAAAGAACAGGATGTTGCCATAATTAAAGCTGCTGAAAACGGGCAATCTGTTTTGGAATTGATTAATGCCTGGCTGGAAAGAATGCCGTTTATTACTGATGAATTTTGGAACAACTACCAACGGGTATATGTTAAGAGTTTAGCCGAAGCAGAAAAAAACAATGCGGATTTTTTTGCAGCTGTTTTTAATGATGAATCCGAAAAGGAAGGCAGAAACTTAACGCCGAAGGCCTGCCGTGCTGCTTTGTTTATAATGCTATATCATGGTTATCCAATGCTGGAATTGCCTTTTCAATTATTAGATACTTTATTGGAAATAGATAATCAATTGGCTAACTGGCGCAACAGGCATATCAATATGGTACGCCGTATGATTGGTACACGTATTGGTACCGGCGGCAGTACTGGTGCCGGTTATTTAAAAGGAGCAATGGATAAACATTATATTTTTAAAGAGCTATCGCAATTGAATAGTTTTTTAATTGACAGAAGGCAATTGCCGGTATTGCCGAAGGAGTTGGTGGAGGGGTTGGGGTATAAATTTTAATAAATCTCTTTTTCAGGGATATCAAGATTTGAAAGCGTTAATAAATACAAACAACAACTACGATATTTTTTACTTGATGGTGAGTTTCTTTCTGTAAAATGATACATATTTTTCGTTGCACCTTCTAACAGCCACTCTGCCCCATCACTTGGGGTGGGTTCAGTATCTTTTGAATTAAGTTTCCAAAAATCAATATCCTTTAATTTTTCCTTAAAGCTGTACCAAACATATTCATTCATTTGCTGTGCTTTATTTACCTTTATTTTTTGAGGAATATAACCTTTATAATCGAGCATTTCTTTTGTATAAAGCGTATAGGCATTATTATGTTTTTCAAATCTAATTATAACAGGATTATTAAAAGCCCTAAGCCATGTAAACCTATACACTTCATCTTCGCTTTTATTTTTATAAAGAATAGGTTCTTTCAATTGCAACAGGTATTTAGAATAAAAACGGTTTGTAGATATATTAAAAGAATCTGGTAACAAGTATAAACTATCCGAAGTCGGCAATTTCCATTGGTACATGCTGCCATTTTCATCTACGTTTAATCTAATGAATTTATAAGTCCCGTTATCTTCAATAAATTTAAATTGATGACTTCGCCATATTTTATAATCGCCTGCAATTTGTTCTGTATAAAAAATTACAGAAAAGCCTTTCATATTTTTATTTGCTGTTAAGCCATAATCAATCATTTCTTGATTATCTAATTCATCGTCATAAATAACAGGTTTGCAAGTATCCAATTTAGAAGAGAAGTCGTTGATATATTTTTGTGTATTGGGAGCTTGCAAGAAAAAATATAATAGTACTAATTTACTATCTCGATAATAATTAAATTGATTTTGATAGACTGGGCAATAGACATTTGGGAAAGACATTTTAATGATATTGCTTGTTTCATTTTTTGAAAGTGATTTGTAAAAAATGTTCCAGGTTTTTAGGTATTTAATAGAATCTGTAAATGACAAAGGCGGGTCTTTTCTTAATTCTGCCATTTGGGTATCAAGGACATCTATATGATTTTCATCGTGCTTTTTTTGTTTGCAAGAGAAAGCAATAATTAAGATAAAGGCTAATAGTAAGAATTTCATAAGCGCATTTTAGATAAGATGCAACTGCAATGAAATTTACTAAATATGTGGATTAAATTTTACTTTTTCCGCTTCGATAAAAGATGATAGAAGATATTTAGTTGAATGGAGCTGCGCCAATGCTTTTCAACAGAATTCCCGGAGGTTCGTCTCAAAATAAAAAAAATGGCAACGCCACTTATATTTTTGAATAGAAATTACAAATCATTACACCAAGTCCTTCAACTTTTCCACCACTGCATCTACTTCTGCTTTGGTATTGTGTTTGCTAAAACTAAAACGCACCGTTACCTGGTTGGGGTTATTGTTGATGGCACGAATAACATGGCTGCCCTGGTCGGCGCCGCTGGTGCAGGCGCTGCCGCCGCTGGCGCAAATATTGTTGATGTCCATATTGAACAAAATCATTTCTGATTTTTCTGTTTTAGGGAAACTAACGCTTAGCACTGTATATAAACTGCTGCCCAATACATCGCCGTTAAAAGAAATACCTGGAATAGTTTTTTTCAATTCATCCATCATGTAATATTTCAATGTACCGATAGATGCACTGTCTTCTTCGTAACCTGCAGTGGCCATTTCCAATGCTTTTGCAAAACCTACAATGCCATACAAATTTTCGGTACCTGCACGCATGTTGCGCTCCTGCGAACCGCCATTTATAAACGGTTTTATTTTTACATTTTCATTGATGTATAAAATGCCCACGCCTTTTGGCCCGTGAAATTTATGTGCAGCTCCGGTAATAAAATGTACCGGCGTATTTCTTAAATCAAATGGGAAGTGGCCAACAGTTTGCACCGTATCGCTATGAAAAATAGCATTGTATAATTTGCACAAATTGCCTACTGCATGAATATCTAAAATATTACCGATTTCGTTATTGGCGTGCATTAAAGTAACCAATGTTTTTTCTTCGCTGGCAGCTAATAATTTTTCTAAATCTTCAATATCAATATGGCCGTTGGGTAATAATTTTACCAGGCTAACTTTAGCCACATTCAACTTATCCAAATGCTCAACAGAATGTGATACCGCATGATGTTCTATAGGCGAAGTGATGATGTGCCTGCAGCCCAAATCTCTTATAGCAGCAGTGATTGCAGTGTTGCTGCTTTCTGTGCCGCCGCTGGTAAAAAATATTTCTGCAGGATGTGCATTTAAAATTTTTGCCACAGATTTTCTTGCGGCTTCTATGGCCATCCTTGTTTCTCTGCCATAAGAATAAATGGAAGACGGGTTGCCAAATTTTTCTGTTAAATAGGGCATCATGGTTTCCAGCACTTGTGGATCCAGTGCGGTGGTAGCTGCGTTGTCGAAATAAATTCTGTTCATGGTTAATAGTTCATTGTTCATGGTAAAACTGCTGATATTGAGGTGGCTATGAACCATCATTTATCAACTTCTTACATCATCTGTCCGATATCCTGCATTAATCTTTTTGCAATATTATCGGCTGTTGTTTCAAAATTGCTTTCTGCATAAATACGTACGATAGGTTCGGTATTGCTGGTGCGTAAATGCACCCAGTCGGTATCAAACTCTATCTTCAGGCCATCTTCGGTATTAATTGGTTGGTTTTTGTATTTAGCTTTTATCTTTTCAAAAATATCTTTTACATCAATACCATTTTCCAAAGCAATTTTATTTTTACTCATGAAATAATCGGGATAGGTATTGCGCAATTGCTTGATTGTTTTTTTACTGTTGGCCAGATGCGTTAAAAATAATGCAATGCCAATAAGTGCGTCTCTGCCATAGTGCAAGTCTGGTACAATGATGCCGCCATTTCCTTCACCGCCAATTACTGCATTACTGGCTTTCATTTTGTTTACCACGTTCACTTCACCAACAGCGCTGGGGAAATATTCGCCGCCATGTTTTATGGTAACATCTTTCAAAGCCCTGGTGCTCGACATATTGCTTACCGTATTGCCGCTTCTTTTGCTTAACACATAATCTGCAACAGCAACTAAAGTATATTCTTCGCCAAACATACTGCCGTCTTCACAAACAAAACATAAGCGGTCCACATCAGGGTCTACTGCAATACCAAGGCTGGCATTTTGTTTTATTACTTCGTTGCTTAAGCCTGTTAAATGTTCGGGCAATGGTTCAGGGTTATGTGCAAATTTGCCGTTCACTTCTTCATTGATAACAGTAATATCTTTTATGCCCAATGCTTTTAATAATGCCGGCACAGCAATGGCGCCAGTGCTGTTTACCGCATCAATAACAATTTTGAATTTTGCTTTTTTAATGGCTGCAACATCTACCAATTCATAATTTACAACTGCATCAATATGTTTTTGTAAAGTAGTTTCGTCTTTGGTGTAGGTGCCTAATTTATCTACCGAAGCAAAACTAAATTCTTCTTTTGCTGCCAGTTCCAAAATCAATTTTCCTTCATCGCCGCTGATGAATTCGCCTTTGTTGTTCAATAATTTTAGGGCATTCCATTCTTTAGGGTTATGACTAGCGGTTAAAATAATTCCGCCTGCAGCATTTTCAAATTTCACTGCCATTTCAACGGTTGGCGTGGTGCTTAGGCCAACATCAACAACATCTAATCCAAGCCCAATCAATGTATTAGCAACAAGGCTGCTTACCATTTGGCCACTTATACGGCCATCTCTGCCAATAATTATTTTATGATTATCGCTTTGCTGCATCAGCCAGGTGCCGTACGCTGCCGCAAATTTTACTACGTCAAGTGGGGTAAGGTTGTCGTTTGTCTTTCCACCGATAGTGCCTCTTATACCAGATATACTTTTTATCAGTGCCATCGCTTCTGTTTTTAAGGAGGGCAAAGATAAGAAAGAGAATTGGTTTAGGCGTTTACAGGCTAGAAGTTTAGTGTTTTGGGGCTTAGAAGTTTAGACATTGAAAATAAGGCCACTTCTTTATAAACTCTTGTATATTAAACTACTAAACTCTAAACTTCTAAGCCCCTAAACCTTTAACTTTGCGCTTATGCAACAACCATGGTTTAAAGACTGGTTCAATTCCCCTTACTATCATCAACTGTATTTTAACAGGGACATGAAAGAAGCTGCGGCTTTTATTGATAAATTAATTGATTATTTAAAGCCGGAATGTGGAAGCACTATGCTGGATGTAGCTTGCGGAAAGGGCCGCCATTCTTTACAATTGGCAAATAAAGGTTTTGATGTTACCGGCATAGATTTAAGCGAAGACAGCATTAACGAAGCACTAAAACAAGAATGTGAAAACCTGCATTTTTATCGCCACGATATGCGCCTGCCTTTCTGGATAAATTATTTCGACTATGCTTTTAATTTTTTTACCAGCTTTGGCTATTTTAAAACAAGAAGAGAACATGATAATGCGATACGAACTATTGCCCAATCGATAAAAAAAAGCGGCAGTTTTATAATGGATTATTTGAATGTGCATTACTCTGAAGACCATTTAATCCATCAATCGGAAAAAGAAATTGACGGCGTAAATTTCATCATTACCAAATGGTACGATGAAACACATTTTTATAAAAAAATAATTATAGAAGATGAACGCATGCACGAGCCGATGATATATACCGAGAAAGTGGCTAAATTTTCTTTAGGCGATTTTACAGAGATGTTTGCGTACCAGGGTTTGCAAATACAGGAAGTTTTTGGCGATTACAATTTTGCTAATTACGATATAAAGAAAACACCGAGGTTGATAATGATAGCGACGAAGAAGTAATTGAAAATAATTCACAGGCAATTAAATACGTAACCCTTTTTTTATTTTATACTTAAAACTATGCTTTAGAATTTTATTATTTTGATGTTATTATTTACATCAACTTCAGTTAGGGCACAAATACAAATATCAAAGTTTATTGGAGCCAATAGCAATAAATCTACTTTAGGGTATGGAGGATTCCTGAAATATTCCCATCCTATTTCAGCTGGCAGCGATATCACTTTTGAAATTGGATTTACAAGTTTTTCTTTAAAAGGCAATGATGCATACGGCTGGATAGTTGTGCCTTTAAAAGTTGGTTATCGTTATACTATAAACCAAACAGGAAAGGGTTTTTATATTGAACCATTTTTGGGATATAATTTCGTTGGAGTTGACCCCAACGATAGAAGATTTACGGGTCTAGTTTATGGTGCAGGAACCCGATATTTATTTGCCCCCATTGGTAAAGTTAATTTTGACCTGGGAATACAATATGAATCTGCTTTGCACAGCGGGGGTACTGCAAATTATTTATCATTTAGGTTAACACATAATTTTGGAGGTGGCAGAAGGGATAACGACGATTAGATTTTTGCAAGATCTGCAACAGCGCAAAAATTTTTGCGCTGTTGCAGATCTTAAATGAAATATTCTTTGAATAGTTGTATTCCTACTTTCCAAACTTTTGTTTTAATGCAGCCAGCGCATCTGTCAATGGCATTTCTGCAACTGATTTTTGTTGTGGTTTATTATTTTGATGTTGCCCATTAAATTTAGGTCGCTGGCTTTGGTTTCTTTGTGGCGCTTCAATTGTTTGTTTGATGGACAGCGCAATTCTTTTTCTTGCTGTATCCACTTCCAAAACTTTTACATTCACTTTTTGATTGAGTTTCAATGCTTCATTAGGGTCGGTAATGTAAGTGTGCGAAATTTCAGACACATGCACCAATCCATCTTGTTTAACACCGATATCAATGAAGGCTCCAAAACGTGTAATGTTGGTTACCACACCAGGCACTTCCATTCCAACTTTTACATCTTCAATACTGTAGATGTTGGCAAATTCAAATTGTTGTGCTTCGCTTCTTGGGTCAAGGCCCGGCTTTTTCAATTCATTCAAAATATCTTTTATCGTCAACTCTCCTATTTGTTCGGTGGCGTATTTTTTTGCATCCACGGTTTTCAGTAAATCCTCTTTACCGATGATGGCATTAACCGCAACACCTAAATCTTTTGCTATGCTTTCAACTACCGTGTATGCTTCAGGGTGAACTGCACTTGCATCCAACAAATCTTCGCCGCCTTTGATGCGCAGGAAACCAGCACATTGTTCAAAAGCTTTACCGCCTAGCCGTGGCACTTTTAATAATTGTTTTCTTGTGCTGAACTTGCCAATTTCGTTTCTATATTTCACAATATTATCAGCTAGCGTACTTCCGATACCGCTTACATAACTCAATAAATGTTTGCTGGCGGTATTTAAGTTTACGCCCACATTATTTACGCAACTGATTACTGTTGCATCCAATCTTTCTTTTAAACGAAACTGGTTTACATCATGCTGGTATTGCCCCACTCCAATGCTTTTCGGGTCAAGTTTTACCAATTCTGCCAATGGGTCCATCAACCTTCTGCCAATACTAACTGCACCACGAACTGTAATATCTTCATTGGGAAATTCTTCTCTTGCAATTTCTGATGCAGAATAAATGGAAGCGCCATCTTCATTCACCAAAAATACCGGCAAGTTTAAATTTAATTTCTTGATGAACTGTTCTGTCTCTCTTCCTGCAGTACCATCGCCAATGGCAAAAACTTCGATACCATATTGCTGTACTAAATTTTTAATTTTTATTTCTTCTGCAAGTACACGGTTATTTTCGTGAGGGAAAATCAAATCGGTTTTTTGCAATTCTCCTTTTTCATCAAGACAAACTACTTTGCAGCCCGTGCGATAACCAGGGTCGATAGCTAAAATTCTTTTACTGCCCAATGGTGAACTTAACAATAGCTGGCGCAGATTTTCAGCAAACACATTTATCGCTTCTTCATCAGCTTTTGCTTTTAAAGCAGTACGTGATTCTGTTTCCAGACTGGGTTGCAACAATCTTCTGTATGCATCTTTTATGGCTTTGCGAATTTGGTCGCTGCAAGTGGACATGCCTTTAATATACAAACCTTCTATCATCTCCAATGCGTTTTCTTCCGATGGAGCAATTTCAATTCGTAAAAACCCTTCTAAAAACCCACGCAGTACTGCTAAAATCCTATGTGATGGAATTTTAGAAATCAATTCACTGAATTCAAAATAGTCTTTGTATTTAATGCCTTCAGTTTCTTTGTCGGTTACTACTTTACTTTGCAACGTAGCTTCTACTTCAAACAGTTTACGCAGTTTTGCCCTTACCTGTGCATCTTCATTTACAGTTTCTGCGATAATATCTCTTGCCCCTTGCAATGCTGCATCAGCATCTGCAATTTTTTCATTGATGAATTTTGCTGCTTCTTCAACAAGGTCAATATCTTTTTGTTCCAATAACAAATTGGCTAAAGGCTCTAAGCCATTTTCTCTTGCAGTTTGCGCTTTTGTTTTTCTTTTTGGTTTAAAGGGTAGATAAATATCTTCCAACTCTGCAACTGTTGTTGCCTTATTCAATTTTGCCTGAATGGCTTCAGTCATTTTTTCCTGGTCGGTGATGGCTTTTTCAATAAAAGTTTTACGCTCGGTAAACTCTTTTAAAAATTTTGCCTCTTCCTGTATCTGCTGAATCTGTACTTCATCCAAAGCGCCAGTCCTGTCTTTTCTGTAACGGGCAATGAATGGAATGGTAGCACCTTCTTCCAATAAAGAAATAACGGCTTCTACCTGTTGTATTTTAAAATTAAATTTTTGTGCTATCTGCTGTATAAAATCTGACATGTACACTTTTTTTTAAATGGGGTGCGAAAATAAACTTGTGTATTGAAATAAAAAATTGAAATATCGCCAGTAAATACCTAAAGCAATTAAATAAGGTTATCACTAAAACTATCCGGCCACTATAAACTTGTTAAAAGTGGGTTTCCCAAATAAGAAGCTGCTTTTTGATATCAACCCGGCTTTGACAAGCTCAGCCTGACAACACTTAAGTTAATGGTATACTAAAGCAATATTTTTTTGTGTGGATAAGCTTCTGCAAAGGAATAAATATTGTTACGGATATAATCATTATCGGCATAGGGGTTTAAATAATCTTTTAATTGTATAGAAGATGTGGGCTTTAATTTTTTAGGGATATAGCCCATACCCCAAAAACTACCCCTTTCAATCAACAAACATAAATTTTCTTCTTCGCTAATGCCATCATCCATTACAACAAATGTGGGCAATTTTTCATTCAATGCTTCCAAAGCTCTTTTTATTTTACCATTATATATTTTCGGCTCTTCCAAAAATTCATAATCGTGTTGTTCAAAAGGTGTTTTATCTAAAAAGCAAAGCTTATGGTTCAATTCAAATTCATCTGCCATATTTTTTAACAACACCAATCCTTCATGCAATAAATTAAAAACATACAGCGAAGCAATATTTTTTTTCTTTTTATCAATTGCTAAACGCATGTAGCCTCTTGCATCTTCAAATGAATAAAGCGCATATTTTTGTAAGGGTTGCTTTTGGCTGCGGTTGTATAAAGGCCAAATTCTTTTTATTTCCGTGCTTTCTAAAACCAATGCTTCTAATTCATTGGCACATTCCCTAAAACTTACCCGGTGAATATTACGCAAAAAGTTTTGCCGTTTTTTGTCAGGGTCGTTGTGCGTAAAATGACTGCTCACTCTTTTTTTTATGTTGATGGCTTTGCCAACATATACAATTTTATCCTTGCTGTTGTGAAAATAATACACGCCTGGTTTTGCAGGCAATGTATCAATAGCTTTTTTATCTAAATGCAATGGCAGCCATTGTTCTTTAGAAGATTTTTTCAACATTTCATTTATGAATGTTTCGCCATTGTGCGCCAGGTAATGTTCAAATAAAGTGACGGTTGCTTTTGCATCGCCTCCTGCCCTATGCCGGTTTTCGATATTTATTTTTAAGGAACGGCAAAGATTGCCCAAACTATAAGAAGGCAATCCTGGAAAAATCTTTCTTCCCAAACGAACAGTGCATAATTTTTTTGCGGTTAAATCGTAACCCGAATTTTTGAACTGGTGCTTAATAAAACTGTAATCGAAATTTACATTGTGCGCTACAAAAATATTTTCATTCAAAATGTCGAATAAAGTATCTGCAATTTCATCAAAGGCTGGTGCATTGCTTACCATTTCATTATCAATGCCGGTTAATGCAGTGATGTACCGTGGAATATTTTGTTGGGGATTGATAAGTGTCTCAAAATGCTTTACCACTCTAATGCCATCATGTACAAATACAGAAATTTCGGTAATGCCGTTTGCTGCTGCATGGCCGCCGGTGGTTTCTATATCTACAATTGCGTACAATTTTAGTTGATGGTTGAAAGTTGATAGTTGTTCTTAATGAGAAGCAATTTACTAATAATTTTAGTTGTAAGCAATAATTTATAGGAATACGCCTGTAGCGTGTTTTGAGTTGCAAGCAGAGGTGCAGAGGAGGCAGAGGTTTTTGTTTACTGCATAATTTAACACGCCACAGATTAATTACACAAATGGCACAGATTTAAAACAATGTTTCCAGGTAATGTGTTTTTATATTGAAGAGCTGTTTTAAAGCAGTTACCTTATCCAAATTTTCTTTTTTAACAACTTCGCTTCTTTCTGTTTTTGTACCAACAATCAATACATTTTTTGGGGTATGTTCTGTAGCAATAAATTCAAACACTTTTGTTTTGTAACCATGTGATTCTAAAATTAAAGAGCGGATTGTATCGGTTACAATTTCTGCCTGCCGCTCTAATAAAATGCCATGCCTGGTAATGCTTTGCAATTCGTTTTGCGGCGACATTTGTTTCCGAATTTGTTTATGGCAACAAGGTGCACAAATAATTACTTTGGCATTGGCTTTTATGCCTTTGTAGATGGCATCATCGGTTGCAGTATCGCAGGCATGCAAAGCAATCAACATATCAATTGCAGGAATGTTAGCTTCTTCAATCGTTCCTTTTTCAAAATGCAAATTTTTATAGTTGCTGTTTTTCGCAATTTGATTACACTTGTTTACCAAATCCTCACGCATTTCAATACCTACTATTGCAGCATCCAGTTTTAAATTATTGGTGAGGTAATCGTACAATGCAAAAGTTAAATAGCCTTTTCCGCTGCCCATATCAGCCACAGTTATTTTTTCTTCAAATTTGATATCTTTTATAATGCCTTCAATAATTTCTACATAGCGGTTAATCTGTTTAAACTTATCCTGCATATCTTTTTTTACAACACCTTCGGCAGTTGCAATACCCAATTGTTGCAGGTAGATGGCAGTTGTTGCGTTCACCACCCTTTTCTTTTCTTTATCGTGCTGACCCGTGGTTGCCGTAAGGGATAAACTTGCAGGCTTTGCAATTATTTTTGGTATTTCATTTTTATCAATTGCCAAATAATAATCATTGGCAGCGGTAAAAACATCAGCATTATAAAAATCTGTCTCCAGCATTTTTTCTATAAGGATAAGGCTTTCTTTAAGGTCGTAATTTTTAAAAATATCCTGCGTAGGATTTCTGTAGGTAAACGATAATTTATCTACACCTTTTATCTTTACAGGCTTTATAAAAACATTTTTCAAATCAGCCGATTTTTGTCTTTTATTGCCCAGCGTTATTTTGATAAGTTCGTGCTGGCTAAAGCTTGCAGCTATTTTTTCAAAAAAAGATTTTAACTGATTAGACATCTATTTAATTTTTTTTACGACATTGCAAATGTAAAATCTTTACAGTGATTGTTATAATGTATATTTAACCACTAAACTTAATGCTAATATGAAAATTGACAAATTCCCCTTTACTATTTTAGACTGGACCGATATGGAGGTAAAAGAACGTGACGGTGTTACAGGCAAAGCTACTTCTAAAATATTCCACATGGGAGATATAAGAGTGCGAATGACTGAATACTCTGCCAATTACCTTGCCGACCATTGGTGCCATAAAGGCCACATTATCTATTGTATTGATGGCGAGATGGAAACCAAATTAGAAGATGGCCGAGTGTTCAAATTTTCTAAAGGCATGACTTATCATGTGGGGGATGATTGCGAGGCACATCGCTCTTCTTCGGTAAATGGATGTAAGTTGCTGATTGTAGATTAAAATTCATGGACTTACCTCAATTCAAATATCATCCTAACGTATATAACCTCGACATTTTTGATAATGAAGAAGGTATCTGCTCTGTTTGCAGGCAACATAGGACAATGAAATATAATAGTTCATTTTATAGTGTTGAAGAGCCTGATTATATCTGCCCATGGTGTATTCATGATGGAACTGCTGCAAAAAAATTCAATGGCGAATTTAATGACTATGCATCAATAGAAGGAGTTTTTTCCGACCCCCAAATTAATAGTACTACAAAACTTCCCAATGAATTATTGCTGGAAATTTCTGAAAGAACACCCAGTTATACTTCATGGCAACAAGAAGTATGGCTGACACATTGTAATGAACCTTGCGCATTTATAGATTACGCTGATAGTGATACAATAAAGCCATTTTTGAGCGAACTTGATACTGACATTAAAATAAATATTGGGTATGACCCCGAATTTATTTTAAATCATTTGACTAAGGAAGGGAGCTTAGTAGGTTATTTATTTCAATGTGTTAAATGTGGGCAACATAGGTTACATGCAGATTGCGATTAATCCCCTACAGAAGTTTGGTAACTTAAACAGCCTCTTCTTTTTTCGCCTGAAATTTTGATACGCCATCTTTGTGCATAATCATCTTTACCAATTGTATTATTGCTGTTAATGCAAAAACACCACCAATAAACCAGTGCATATAATGTTGTGCACCATGAATTTTTTCGTACAAATAATTGCCGCCAAAAATAAAAACACAATTGCCAGCCAATGTTCCTAGACCAATACCAACAATATAACTATTGTAGTGTGCATTTTCGGGTAATAATATTTTCTTGGTAAATAAAACGGTGCTCCATCCAAACCAAAATACAATTACAACAGGGTTGATGGCACAACCTAAAGCGCCTAATAAAAAGCGGTTCATATCATTATCCAGTATTGGATTTTTTGCATTCTCTCCGCTGCTCAATGCTGCATAAAAACTTCCGGCAGCAAGCGCCACCACAATGGCCAATGTGAGCCATTCCATAATACGCATCAGCTTGTCTTGTTTTCTTACCCAATCAATACCTATTAATGAAATCCTCACATACACCATTTCTACCAATAATGAACCAAATGAAAAATACATGGCTGCACTAATGCTTTCCTGTATGCCTATCTGCATGGCTGCAACATTCAGGGTACCTAAGGGAAGAGAGCCCAAAAAGCTTATCAGCAAGCCCCAGAGAAATATCTTAATTAATCCGTTCATTAAAATTTTCATTTACCAAAGGAAAGAGTGTCGAATTTGCGAATGTCGAAAATCGAATGTTGTTAGGTTTGAAAGACATTCGATATTCGCACATTCAACATTACCCAATTTCTACATCTACTTCTTTCATCTTTTTATAAAGTACCTGTGTGTCTCTTAAAAATTTTCTGCCTTTTTGCATGGACCACGGCTTGATGCCTTTTTCTTTGTGATTGTATTTACTGATTTGATATAAAGCTTTCCAGTGTTTTAAAATTTCTCTGTAAGCGCCAAATAAAGTATAACCGGTATCATAAAAATGATTGGGCTCTGCGCCGCAACCATTGTATTCCAAAATAGAAAAATTCTTTCCATTTTTTAAGTCTTCTACATTGCTGCACATAATATCATAGCGGCCATAAAAAAAGTCATCGATGCGAAGGCTTATTTTGTCTAGTAAGTTCACCAGTTTTTCATCAATATGCTCTTTTAAATCTACAAAATGTGCGCCACGGTTATGGTTGGCTGCATAGCTCAGCATATATTTTTCTCCGGCAGGCAACACTTCTTCCCATCTTTCTTTGTGTTTGCTGTGCAATTCGCCTATGCGTTTATTTCCCTTTGGATGCTGCATAACTAATTCTACCAATGTATGTTTTCCGTCTCCGGTTACCTGCAATGGTATCTTATGTAAAAATCCAGTTACCATCCCTTTGGCATCTTTGGGGTGGCGAATATAAAATACACTCACTTCCATTGGATAATGAATCAGGTTCTGTACAATATATTCAAACGGCATCAGGGAATGATAATGCAAAAATTCTTCTTCGGTATCTATCTTTCTAAATAAAATACCTTGTCCTCCCACTTCGGGTTTTACAATTAATGGATATTCAATTTTACGCTGCTGGAGTTTTGTTTTAATAACAGCCATATCTTCTTTTGGCAACACATTAAAAGTGGAGGGATATAATTCATCGGGCAACAAATCATACATTTCTTTTTTGGGTTCACCTTCCATGCCGCCAAAAGTAAGCTTGGGGTTGCTGGGTGTAAAAAACCAAATAGCACCGGATTTGATGATGTACCAAAGCCAAACAGGGGTAATCGGTGCGTAAATCAATTTGAAGGGCCAAGCCTCCCAATTGGTTATTTTTCTAAAAATATTTTTCATTATTCGTGGGCAAAGTTATCTAAAATCGCTTAGCCGAATAGCATAAAAATAATTAGATTTGATAAAACAATTGTTTATGCTACAAAAAATCGGATTGCTCGTACTAATTCTATTTTGCACAATCGCTGGTTATGCTGTTGTTACACCTACCGTACCCAGCACCACTATTGCAGATAATAATAGTATGACTCTTGAGCATCTATTAGCATTATCGCCAAAAAATTTTGAAAAAGCAACCGGTACACATTTATCCTTTAAAGAAAAGATAGCTTATCGCCTTGTACAATGGAAATTGCGCAGACAATTAAACGCATCAAATAATAATGATGCAGATGAAACAAGATCAATAAGAAATAGCAAGAGCGCCTTGTTTTGTGGCATTGCAACATGGGGCTTATTAATATTGGGGTTAGCGGTGCCCATAATAGGAGTTTTTTCTATCCCCTTTTCAATTGCGGCACTTATTTATGGTTTTATATCATTAAATAAAACGCCCAATAATACCAAATCGATAATTGGAATTGTATTAGGAGGAACTTATCTTCTATTGTTTGCCGTAGCTTTGCTGTTGATAGCATCACTAACATCTCTATAAAAAATTTGTATGCATATACCAACAATGGCTGAAATGATGGCAAGCGGCGAAAACCCCGAAATATTATTTTGGGTAGGCTGTGCCGGAAGTTTTGACCAACGGGCACAAAAGATAACTAAAGCCTTTGTTACTATACTCGATAAAGTAGGCATTAAATATGCCATTTTAGGTAAAGAAGAAATGTGTACCGGCGACCCTGCAAGGCGCAGCGGCAACGAATTCATGTTTCAAATGATGGCTTACCAAAATATTCAAATATTGAATGGTTATGGTATAAAAAAAATTGTAACAGCCTGTCCGCATTGCTTTAATATTTTAAAAAATGAATACCCTGAATTAGGTGGCAGTTATGAAGTAATCCATCATGCAACATTTATTCAGCAATTGATTGATGGAGGCAAAATAAAATTAACAGATGGCGGCACATTCAAAGGCAAAAAAATTACTTACCACGATAGTTGTTATTTAGGCAGGGCCAATAATATTTATGAAGCGCCACGTAAAGTTTTAGAAGCTTTGGATGCGGAGCTGGTAGAGATGAAACGCTGCCGCAGCAACGGTTTATGTTGCGGTGCAGGTGGTGCACAAATGTTTAAAGAAGAAGAAAAAGGAACGATAAGAATCAATACCGAAAGAGCAGATGAAGCATTGGCAACTGGAGCTTCAGTTATTGCCGCGGCCTGCCCGTTTTGTAATACGATGATGACCGATGGAGTGAAGAGCAATGAAAAAGAAGATAGCGTGCAGGTGATGGATATTGCGGAACTTGTAGCACAATCCATGTAACCCCCTCGGCCTCCTGAAGGGGGAGCCTGCAGAAATTGTAACGAAAATTGATAAAATTTTTATAAAATGAATACCGATATAAGAGAACATATTCCTGCGGATTTTGATGACAGTTCTAAAGTATGGATCTATCAAAGCAACCGTGTGTTTTTAATGAATGAAGTGTTGCAGATAGAAAGCCTGCTTAAAAATTTTGCGGCCACATGGAAAAGCCATGGCGATGCAGTGAAAGGATATGGCAATTTATTTTTTGGGCAGTTCATCATTTTAATGGCGGATGAAACGCAAAGCGGTGTGAGCGGTTGCAGTACCGATGGCTCTGTACGATTGATAAAAGAGATAGAACAAAAATTTAATGTTGACCTTTTCAACCGACAAAATTTGGCTTTTATCATTAAGGAGAAAGTGCAACTGCTGCCTTTATCGCAATTGAATTATGCTGTAGAAAATAATTTTATCAACGACGATACTTTATATTTTAATAATACGGTGCTGACTAAAAAAGAATTGCTGGAGAGTTGGATAGTGCCGGTGAAGGATAGTTGGCTGAGTAAGAAATTACCGGCAAAAGTTTAATCAAATCCAGGCACCTACTCGTTCAAACTATTTTCTATATCCATCTGTTGGTCTAAAACTCTAATTATTTCAATTTCGTTTTGCTTGTCAGCAATTCTTTAGAAAATAACATGCGATTTTATTTTAGAGCAGCGATGATTATTTCTGATATGGCTAAAATCTTTGCCCGAAAGAGGATTGTCTGATAAATATTCAATTTCATAAAAAATAAAATTTACATATCTATCAGCGTGTTCCAACGACCAATTTTCAAAAGAGTACAACCAAATGTTTTTAATAACTTCAGATGCTTTTAAGCTAATTTTATAGCCCATCTTTTACAGATTTACCGTGTAGGTTTTTGATAACTTTGCTACGATCAATTTTTTGTACAACCCCCGATTTTTCTCCTGCCTTAGGTTCTTCTTTTAGCTCACCTTTTAATTTTTCTTCTTGTTCAAAATGACGTAGCGCAGTTCTTACCACTTCGCTTGCCGAAGTAAAACGGCCGCTTTTAATTTGAGAAGATATGTAGTTGTCATAATAATCCCCCAAAAGAATTGAAGTATTTTTAGCCATAATAAATGTTTATTCGAAAATACCAATTCCTGGTATAATTTCAAAATTACAAGGCACATTGTATTAAAAAATCTATATTTTCCTCAAATAGAAAGCCTCTTTCTGCCATCCTGTCATAATCTTCTAGGTTTTGTTTATCTTTGCACTCTTAAAAATTAGAGCAAGAATGCTGGAGACATTGACAGATAAAGCACATGACGAAGCCAGGCAGGGAGAAGCATACGCATCCTTTGCTAATGAGGTGAATACGTTTAAAAAACATTTCTATATTGAAAGTTATGGTTGTGCCATGAACTTTGCCGACAGCGAAGTAGTGGCTTCCATTTTACAGGATAATGGTTTTGGCGCAACCAAAAATGTGGAAATAGCCGACCTTATTTTCATCAATACCTGTAGTATAAGAGATAAGGCCGAACAAACTGTAAGAAAAAGGCTGACCGAATTTCGCAAATATAAAAAAAGCAACCCTGGTTTATTGGTTGGCGTATTGGGCTGCATGGCCGAAAGATTGAAGGCGCAATTTTTAAATGAAGAAAAACTGGTGGATATGGTTGTTGGCCCCGATGCCTATCGCACATTACCCGGCTTAATTGAAGAAGCTGAAACCGGACAAAAAGCGGTGAATGTTTTATTGAGCCGTGATGAAACTTATGCCGATATTTCTCCTATTCGTTTAAACAGCAATGGGGTTACTGCTTTTGTAAGCATTATGAGAGGCTGCAATAATATGTGCAGTTTTTGTGTAGTGCCTTTTACAAGAGGAAGAGAAAGAAGCCGTGATGCAGCAAGCATTGTTAAAGAATGTACCGATTTGTTTGAAGAAGGTTATAGGGAAGTGACCTTGCTGGGACAAAATGTGGATAGCTACCATTGGACGACAGACGACCGACAACTGACCGCGGAGGATAGGCGTCAGACAACGGTGACATTTGCAAATCTGTTAGAGCAAGTGGCTTTGATATCGCCGCTGCTTCGGGTACGGTTTTCTACTTCACATCCAAAAGATATTACCGATGAAGTGTTGTTTGCCATTGCCAAATACGAAAATATTTGCAACTACATTCACCTGCCGGTGCAAAGCGGCAGCAGCCGTGTATTGCAGTTGATGAACAGAACTTATAGCCGTGAGTGGTATATTGCCAAAGTAAACCGCATTAAAGAAATTATTCCCGGCTGCGGATTAAGCACCGATATGATTACTGGATTTTGTACTGAAACCGAAGAAGAACACCAGGAATCCTTAAGCCTGATGCGTTATTGCCAATACGATTTGGCCTATATGTATTTTTATAGCGAAAGGCCGGGAACATTAGCTGCAAGAAGGTTTAAAGATGATATCCCTGAAGAAGTGAAGAAAAGAAGGTTGCAGGAAATGATTGACCTGCACCGCATACAATCATTGCATAGCATGCAAAGAGATGTTGATAAAACTTTTAAAGTACTGATTGAGGGAACAAGCAAGAAAAATGACAATGAATTATATGGAAGAACAGACCATAATAAAGTGGTGATTTTTCCAAAGCGAGATTTTAAGAAAGGCCAATATGTGATGATTCACATAGATAGATGTACTGCCGGTACATTATTTGGAACGCCGGTAATAGATTAACAATAAAGAACAGCTAAATGGAATTACAATCAATAAAAAATCGTTTCGGCATAATCGGCAATGCGCCATCATTAAACCTTGCCTTAAATATTGCAGCACAGGTTGCCAATACCGATTTGTCTGTTTTAATTAATGGAGAAAGCGGTGTAGGTAAAGAAGTTTTTTCGCAGATCATTCATTCTTTATCAGCCAGAAAACACAACCCGTTTATTGCGGTAAACTGCGGCGCCATTCCAGAAGGCACAATTGATAGTGAATTATTCGGGCATGAAAAAGGAAGTTTTACAGGTGCATTGGACAGCCGCAAAGGTTATTTTGAAACTGTGAACGGTGGTACTATTTTCTTAGATGAAATTGGTGAAATGCCATTGGGCACACAAGCCCGTTTACTTCGTGTACTGGAAGCTGGTGAGTACATACGTGTGGGCAGCAGCAAAGTGCAAAAGACTGATGTAAGAGTTATTGCAGCCACCAATAAAGAGTTGCTGGAATTTACACAAACCGGAAGGTTTAGAGAAGATCTGTATTATCGTTTGAATACTGTGCCTATCAGGGTTCCGTCATTAAGAGAAAGAAAAGAAGATATTCCTTTATTGTTCAGAAAATTTGTGGCTGATTTTGCAGATAAATACAAAGCGCCGCCTGTTCAGTTAGACGAAGAAGCAAGAAATGTATTGATCAATTATACCTGGCCGGGCAATGTAAGGGAATTGAAAAATATTGCGGAACAGATTTCTGTATTGAGCCAGAATAAAAATATCAATGCCACACAATTAAAAAACTTTTTACCCGAACATAATTATTCAAGGCTGCCGGCATTGTCTGGCGGTTCTGGTGGCGTTAGTCAAACAGAATTTGCAAACGAAAGAGAAATTTTGTACAAACTTTTCTTCGATATGAAGAAAGATGTAAATGAATTGAAGAAGATGTTTTTTGATTTGTTGCAAAACCCGAATTTAGCCAATCATGCGCCTGTATTTGCAGATGATATAAAAGAGTATGGCAATAATAACGGCAATATGTTGCCTGCCAGTTCTTCTCCGTCGGTAATTCTTCACCAGGGTGTCAATCACAATGATATTCATCATCACGAAGATGTGGAAGAATCATTAAGCATTATGGACAAAGAAAAGGAATTGATTATTAAAGCCTTGAAAAAACATAAGGGAAAACGCAAAGATGCTTCGCTTGATTTGGGCATCAGTGAAAGGACTTTGTATAGAAAATTGAAGGAGTATGATATTGAGGAGTAGAATTAAATGTTTAACAAAAAGGATTAGCAATTCTGAGTAATTTGCAGCAAATGAAAATACTGGCAATACAAAAACAAAAAAATAAACCGTTCAATTTATTAACCCATAGATTGAAAACAATAATTGCGGCTTTAATTATATTTTTAACCTGCTCCTACTCCACCTGCAAATATGGTTTTAAAGATACTTCTCCCATTCCTCCGGAAATAAAAACTTTTAGAGTAAACCCGCTTACCAACAAAGCGCAATATGTAAATGTGCAATTGGCGCCGCAACTCACCGAAAAATTAAAACAAAAGATCATTAATAATACCAGGCTTCGCCAAACCAATAGCGATGATGCCCATTACGATATCAATGGCACCGTAACCCAATACTACACCAGCACCACAGGTATCAGCAACAACAACGCCAGCACCAACAGACTCAATATCACATTTCATTTAGTTTTTAAAAACTCCCTGGATGATAAAAAAAGTTTTGAAGCTGATGTAAGTACTTATGTTGATTTTCCTGCTTCACAAAGTTTATCACAGGCAGAATCTGCCAACGGCACCAAGATTGTAAGTAATATTGTAGACGAAATTTTTAATAAAATTTTCTCTAACTGGTAAAAAAATATTTGCTGTTTGTACTTTGTGCTTTAGCTTTGAAATATGCAGTCATCTACATTATTGAATTCTTTGGTACAACAAAACCTTTCTGGCCTTGCAGAAAAAGACTTTTTACAAGATGTAGCTAAAAAATTCCCTTATTTCATTCCTGCTCAATTTTATCTGCTGCAGCAAATGAATGAAGATGATGCTTTATACAATCAACAGGCTGCAAAAACTGCTGTATTATTTAATAATCCTTATTGGTTAAATTATCAATTGCACCAAGCTGATGCCGCTACTATTACTCCTGATCAAACTTCAATTGCCAGCACCGAAATAATGCCAGTTGAAATTATCGAAGTTCCTGCTGTAATAGAAGAACAACAACACACCGTAGTATCTGAATCAACGGAAGAGACTGCCCCCATTCTTGCAAACACAATAGAACATACCGAAACTTTGTCGGCAGAGCAATTAATGCTGGCAGAAAATCCGGATGCAAATGACAACGAACCGATGGAAGAAGAGATTGCTCCAATAAATTTTACCATTCCGGCCCCTTCACCAACTGATGCTGGTAACGATAGCACCCTTTCTTTTGAACCTATGCACCTGGTGGATTATTTTGCCTCGCAGGGTATTAAGTTAACAGACGAAGTGCAAATGGCTGATAAATTAGGCAAGCAGCTAAAAAGCTTTACCGAGTGGCTTAAAACCATGAAGAAAATACATACAGTTGATACTGAGGCTAATGCAGGTATCAGCGATATGGCCATACAAACCCTTGCCGCTAAAAGCAATAAAGAGGGTGAAGTTGTAACTGAAGCTATGGCCGAAGTATTGGTACAACAAGGCAAGACGGGCAAGGCTGAAGAAGTATATAAAAAATTAAGTTTGCTCAATCCCTCTAAAAACGCTTACTTTGCAGCCAAAATCGAACAATTAAAAGGATCATAACATGTTAGTTTTATTCGGAATTTTAGTGATTATTGCCTCTGTAGTACTTGGATTGATAGTATTGATACAAAACCCAAAAGGTGGCGGTTTATCAGCAAGCTTAGGTGGATTCAGCAACCAGTTGATGGGTGTAAAACAAACCACTGATGTATTGGAGAAAGGTACCTGGGTGTTTGCAGCAATCGTAGGTATTCTTTGCCTGGTTTCTCCGGCTTTTATACCAAAAGATGGCAGTAAATCTACAAAAGGTAATGGCTTGATTGATAATGTAACACCTGTTAAGCAAGTAGCACCAACACCTACTACAACAGCGCCGTTACAGCCTACACCAAAAGATTCTGCTCATAAATAAGAGCTTAAAATTTATAAAATATTTAATTGCCCCGTTGGTAACACCGGGGTTTTTTATTTTACTTTGCCTCAGGCAATTTAAATAAGTAAAAGAATGCTCAACATTGATTTAGCATTACAATAATTATGAAAAAGAAAACAATCCTTACCATACTGGCCATCTTGCTTGTTGTAGCTGGTTTTATTGGCTGGAAAATATTTGGCCCAACAGTTAACACTCCTGAAAAAAAATATTTTTATGTAAGAACAGGTGATACTTATGAAACTATAAAAAGCAATCTCGTTGAAGAAAAAATAATTGGCAGCGAGTTTTGGTTTAACCAGGTAGCCAATAAATTAAGTTATCCCTCAAAAGTAAAAGCAGGCCGCTACGAAATAAAAAATGGCATGAGCATTTTTAACCTTGTTCGTATGCTGCGGTCGGGCAACCAGGTGCCGGTAAACCTGGTAATAACTAAACTAAGAACTAAAGAAGACCTTGCTTCAAAAATTGCTGCTAATTTTGAATGTGATTCTTTAAGTGTGATATCTCTTTTAAACAATGCCGATTCTATTAAAAAATATAATTTAGATAGCAATACAGTAATGACGGCTGTAATACCCAATACCTACAGCATTTTATGGAATACTTCTGCATCTAAAATTTTCAGGAAATTATATAACGACCAGGAAAAATTCTGGAACGAAGACCGAAGAAAAAAAGCTGAAGCATTGCATCTAACTACCCAGCAGGTATACACGATGGCAAGCATTGTAGAAGAAGAGACCAATAAAGATGCCGACAAAGGAAATGTTGCCAGCGTTTATATCAACCGCCTCAACAGTGGCCAAAGATTAGAAGCTGACCCTACCATAAAATTTGCTTTACGCAATTTTGGTTTAAAAAGAATAAGAGATTCGCATAAGCAAGCTGCAGCAAACTCTCCATACAATACTTACTTTAATAGCGGTTTACCTCCGGGGCCTATTTGCACACCATCATCAAAAACAATTGATGCTGTTTTAAATGCTCCTGCTACAGATTATTTATTTTTTGTGGCGAGACCCGATTGGAGCGGCTTATCAAATTTTACGCACGACTACGAAGTGCATAAGGTAAATGCAAAATTGTATCAACATTTCTTGGACAGTGTAAATATTAAATAAGCATAGTATCTTGTAATAACAATGACCCGGGTAGAACGTATATTAGTTACCAAAACACCACTAGCTTTTGTTTTACGCAAAAGTAAACACTGGTATTTTCCGGGGTTTGAAGGCGTGCCGTTGTATGATGTAATAAAATTCTTTTACCGCCAGGTTAAAACTATTGGCCTTACAGAAAGAGCGTCAGCCATTTCGTATAACTTCATCATGGCATTGCCGCCATCTTTTTTATTCTTATTTACCCTTATTCCCAACCTGCCTTTTATTTCAAAGAAAAGTTTAAAGATTCAATTGCATGCTTTAATAAATGATATTGTACCAGCACAAGGTTATAACAGCAACATCATAAAATTTGTGGATTCTTTTATTGATGGTAACAAAATTGGCTTAATATCATTTGGTTTGATACTGGCTTTATTCTTTGCTTCCAATGCCATGATGGGCCTGATGCGTTCTTTCAATAAAAATTATATTGGTTTTGAAAAAAGGAAAGGCTTGCACAACAGGTGGATTGCCATACGGCTGACCACTTTGATTTTTGGATTGGTATTAGGCTGCATAATTTTATTGATTACACAAGGCGCAGTATTAAAATGGTTTGGCGTAAAAAGCAATTTCTGGAAAGATTTTATTTTTTACGTTCGCTGGATATTTATCGTAGCACTGTTTTTTTATTCCATCGCCTTTATTTACAAATATGCACCGGCAGTACAAAAGCGATGGAAACTCACCTCCCCCGGAACAATACTGGCCACATTTTTAAGCCTGCTGGCCACAGTAGGGTTTTCCACTTTTGTAAGCAATTTTGGGAGCTACAATAAACTTTACGGTTCTATCGGCACCATCATTATGCTGATGGCGCTCATTTTTATGAATTCGCTGGTATTACTAATTGGCTTTGAATTAAATGTGAGCATAAAATCCCTGCGCACCATGGTTGAACACCGTGAAGCAGCCGAAAAAGAAAAACAAAGAATCAAGGCGGCAAAGCAAATTGGATAAGTGGTACTATTTTCTTCCTGTTATTTTTTAACTTTAATCTAATCAAGTTTGGTAGTTTTTTCATTACCTTTTCTGAATAAAAAATTAAAATCATTTTTATGAAAAAGATATTTTTATCGCTAACAGTTATTGCGTCAATAACAGCAATGGCATTTACATTTAATAGTGTGTTGCCCATTGGCAGCGCAATGCCAAAAGCCGACGTTAAACTAAAAGATATTTCGGGTAAAGAAGTAGCTATTAAAGACGTGAAAAAAGATAATGGCGTATTAGTGATGTTTAGTTGCAACACCTGCCCTTACGTAATCAAAAACCAACAGCGCACTATTGAAATGGCCAACTACGCCGAAAAAAATAATGTGGGCATCATTATCTTAAACAGCAACGAAGGCCAGCGCAACGATGATGATAGTTACGAAGCCATGAAAACTTACGCAAAAGAACAAGGTTACAAATGGAATTATGCAGTAGATAAAAATAACGAAGTAGCCGACGCCTTTGGTGCAAGCCGTACACCAGAATGTTTTTTATTTAATAAAGATTTGAAATTGGTTTACCACGGCGCCATTGATGATAACCCTACCGATGCCGATAATGTAAAACGCCATCATTTAAAAGAAGCCATTACTGAAATGGTTGCCGGCAAAGAAGTAACTTATAAAGAAAGCAGAAGTGTGGGTTGTGGTATTAAAAGAAAAGGATAAAACTATTTCATAACAACAGCATTTTGAAAAACATTTTCCTTGCGGAAAATGTTTTTTTGTTACCAGCTTTTGGAATGCTGTTGGGCTGCATTGGCGTCGCACTCTTGTACCGCATATCTCTATTGAGTTTTTATCTAAGTGTATTGGGTCGGGGCACTTGAGCGACCTGAACCATTTTTATTCTACATTAATCAATCTCAAAATTAAATTCGGATTAAAAGTTTTACAAACCTTGTTAACGATTTTACAAAATTTTACTTTCTTTATTTTACGGAATTGTTTTTGTGCTTAAATAAAAAACTTCTGTATGAAAAAACTCTACCCCTTAGCAATCTTAAGCATAATCATTTTTTCTTCCTGCGGCAAATTAAACCCTGACCGAAAAATAGTAGGCACCTGGAAATTAGATGATGTAGTAAAAAGAAAATTTTTAAACAACGACCATCTTTTAACCGGCTACGAGCCTGGTTTATTTACATTTTATGACAATGGCAATGCCGTTTATAGAGGCGTTGATACACTAAACGGCAGCTGGGACATGCGTTACGAAGACCGTGGCTATTATGACAGCGATGGTAATTATCAAAATCAAAACAACCTTACTTTACGCATCAGGCTTTATAATTTCACTTCCAACAAAGTAATAGATTGGGATTTCGATGATGCTCAGTTTAAAAGAAGCAGCGACAGGCTGGATGGATTTATTTATAGCGGGTTTGCATCTTATCAATATTCATTTAGAAGACAGTAGGCAAATAGGGCGCCAACCTATTGAAGGTTGGCAACCCTAAATCACAACTTCATCAAAAAACTTTTCAACTCATCCAACCCAATTCCAATCTCTGTACTCTGTTTTTCTTTACCCATTTCTTCTTTGATATTATCAGGCACTTCTACAGTTTGCCCTATTACAGGTTCCACCACATCAAAGAATTTTACAGGGTGGGCAGTTTCTAAAAATATGCCTTTATCGCTGGTATTGATTTTCAAATAATCTTCCAAAGTTCTATAAGCTACAGCACCATGGGGATCACACAAATAATTATGTTGTGTGTAAACATCCAGCAAAGTTTCTTTTGTTTCAGTATCAGTTACGCTAACACTATTTACTTTGGCAATTAAATCTCCAAATTGCTGGTGAAATATTTCCATAATGCGTACAAAATTACTTGGGTCGCCTACATCCATAGCATTGCTGATGGTTGCTACCGCTTTTTTAGGTTGGTATTGTTGCGTTTCAAAATAATGTGGTACAACATCATTGGCATTGCAGGCGGCAATAAAATGTTTTACAGGTAAGCCCGATGCATTGGCCAAAAGGCCGGCGCAAATATTTCCAAAATTGCCACTCGGCACACTTATAACGGGTGGGTTATTTTTTTCTTTCCATTGTTTATAGGCAAAGAAATAATAAAACTGTTGTGGTAGCCAGCGGGCAACATTTATTGAATTGGCAGAAGTAAGAAATAATTTCTTGCTTAGTTCTTCATCTAAAAAAGCAGCTTTAACCATTTGCTGGCAATCATCAAAATTACCATGCACTTCAAGGGCATGAATATTATTCCCTAATGTTGTCAATTGTTTTTCCTGCACACTGCTTACTTTTCCTGATGGATAAAGAATCACTACATCTACCCCTTCTACATTATAAAAACCATTGGCAACTGCGCCGCCTGTATCGCCGCTTGTAGCAACCAATACCGTAACTTTTTTATCGCTGCCCTTTACAAAATGCCCAAGGCAACGGCTCATAAACCTTGCACCAATATCTTTAAACGCCAATGTTGGCCCATGATATAATTCCAATGCAGCAATACTAACTGTTACATGCACCAAAGGAATAGAAAAGTTTACAGTTTCATTTACGATCCTGCGTAAATCAGTTTCGCTGATAGTATCACCAACATAAGGCTTAATTACTTCATAAGCAATATCTTCGTTACTGATGTTTTCAATATTATCTAAAAGTGATTTATTTACTTGCGGAATATATTCGGGAAAGTACAATCCTTTATCAGGTGCCTGTCCATTTATTGTAGCTTCTTTAAAACTTACCTTCGGTGATTTTTTATTTAAACTGTAAAACTGCATTGTTAATTTGTTAATTGGTTGATTAGTTAATTGGCAAACGGGCATTAGCAATTGACCATTCACAATTCACCATTGACGATTCTAACTCCGCCATTATTTATCGTCGTTACATGTGTATGATACTCCACCCCTATTTTATCATAAATATTTTTCATGATCTGCTCTACATTTTTTGCAGTTCTTTCTTCTTTACTCAACATAAAAACAGAAGGGCCGCTGCCACTGATACCACCGCCCAATGCGCCAGATTCTTTGCATTGCAATTTCACATCATCAAAACCCGGAATTAAAATACTGCGAATGGGTTCAATAATCACATCTTCTAAACTACGGCTGATTAATTCATAATCATTTTGTAAAAACCCTGCAACAAGGCCTGCAATATTGCCCCATTGTTTTATGGCATCTTTTAATTGTACTTCTTTGCGTAATATTTGCCTGGCATCAGATGTCTTCACTTCTATTTGCGGATGAACTACCGTTACATACATGGGGGGTGCTGATAAAGGAATAATATCCAAAGGAAAAATAGAACGTATCAATGTAACGCCACCATAAATACAAGGCGTAATATTATCAGCGTGCTTTACCCCACTGGCAACCTTTTCGCCATTCATTGCAAAACGTACTAAATCTTGTTTGCTAAAAATATTATTCAATAAATGATTGGCACCTACAACTGCGCCTGCAGAACTTGCTGCACTTGAACCAAGCCCGCTGCCAGGTTTTATAATTTTATTGATGGTCAAATCAAACCCGATATTTTTATTCTCACATTCATCCATCAAAGCCAACAATGCAGCACCTGCAACATTTTTTTCCGGTTCAGTTGGCAAATTATATTCGTCGATATGTTTTATTCTTAAGCCAGGTTCATCGCTTAATGATAATTCCATTTCATCTTGCGGATCATTTAATGCAAGGCCCAAAATATCAAAGCCGCAAACCAAATTTGCAATTGTTGCCGGAGCTTGTATTTTAACTTTCTTCATTCAAAACATATTTAGTTGTGTGTAGCTCTTATAATATCTGCAAAAACACCGCTTGCTGTTACTTCTGCGCCAGCCCCTGCACCTTTCACTACCATTGGTTGTTGCGGATAACGATTGGTGTAAAATAAAACAATATTATCCTTGCCATACAAATGATAAAAATCATGCGCAGGATCAATATGCTGCAAACCTACGGCTGCTTTTCCATTTTCATAAGAGGCTACAAATTTTAATTTATTGCCTTTAGCCGCAGCTGCTTCATAAATGGCTTTAAAATGTGCTTCTTCTTTTTCCATTTCAGAATAAAAGTTTTCAACTGTTCCCTGCATACAGCTTTCAGGCATAAAAGAATTGTTGGCAATATCATCCATTTCAATTTGCTCGCCGCTTTCTCTTGCCAATATCATTATCTTTCGCATCACATCTTTGCCGCTCAAGTCTAATCTTGGATCAGGTTCGGTATATCCTTCATCCTGTGCTTGTTTAACTACGGATGCAAAAGATTTTTTACCATCATAATTATTAAATACAAAATTCAATGTGCCGCTAAGCACAGCCTGCATTTTATTTATTTTATCACCGCTGCTTATTAAATCATTCAATGTGCCAATGATTGGCAAACCTGCGCCAACATTTGTTTCAAATAAAAATTTAGCATTGAATTCTCTTGCGCTATTTTTTAATTGCTGGTAATAAGTATAAGCAGAAGAACAAGCCACTTTATTACAAGCAACAACTGCAATACTTTTTTCCAGTAATTTATTGTAGCAGGTTGCAACCACATCGCTTGCAGTTACATCCACAAAAATGGTATTGCGAAGATTTTTTTCAATGATGGTATCGATGTAATTTTCAATAGTGCTGGCTGACGCTTCATCCAATAACGCTTTCCAGTTATTCAAATCAATGCCTTCATCATTCAATAATGCTTTTTTGCTATTGGCAAGGCCAACCACTTTTATATTTAAGCGGTTACTGCTTTTTAAAAAAGCTAATTGCTGATTTAATTGCGCCAATAATTTACTGCCTACATTTCCTGCTCCTGCAATAAATAAATTCACTTGTTTGTAAGTGGTTTCAAAAAATGCTTCATGCAACACATTCACTGCTTTGCTCACATCACTTGAAGCAATTACAGCAGAAATATTTCTTTCAGAAGAGCCTTGGGCAATGGCACGAATGTTTACGCCATTTTTTCCCATGGCACTGAACATTTTTCCTGCAATGCCCGTGTGGCTCTTCATATTATCTCCCACCAATGCTACAATAGCCAAATCATTTTCTACAAAAAGCGGTTCTACTTTTTTAGTTTCTATTTCATAAGCAAAAGCATTATCCACCGCTTGCTTCGCAAGTACAGCACTTGCTGTTTCAATTGCAACGCAAATAGAATGTTCCGATGAACTTTGTGTAATTAAAATAACGTTGATTTTATGATTAGCTAAAGCTTCAAACAATCTTTTACTAAAACCAGGAATGCCTACCATGCCGCTTCCTTCCAAACTAATCAGCGACATTTTATTGATGCTGGAAATACCACGGATAGCACTGCCATTTTTCATCGATTCATTTTGAATAACGGTTCCTTCATCTTCGGGAGCAAAAGTATTTTTTACCCATACCGGAATATTCTTGCTCATCACCGGTTGAATAGTTGGCGGATAAATTACTTTAGCGCCAAAATGTGAAAGCTCCATTGCTTCCTGATAAGAAATTTTTGGAATCAGTTTTATATTGGTAACTATTCTTGGGTCAGCAGTCATCATACCAGAAACATCTGTCCATATCTCCAATACTGTTGCATCAGCAGCACCGGCAATAATTGCAGCGGTATAATCCGAACCGCCTCTTCCCAATGTGGTTGTTGTGCCATTTTCATCTGCAGCAATAAAACCCGGCAACATAAATAATGATGCTGCTGCTGCAGAAAAATATTGTTGTATAGCTACATTCGTTTTTGAAAAATTAACCAACGCTGCGCCAAAACTATTATCAGTGCTTATCAATTGTCTAGAATCCTTCCATTCCACCTCGAGGCCGATTGATTTTAATTTCGCTGCAATTATTTGAGAAGAGATCAATTCGCCATAACTAACAATTTTATCTTTTGTACGTTCAGATAATTCTCCCAATAAAAAAATACCATTGCAGATATCTTCAATTTCATTGCACATTCTTTTTACATTGCTCAGCACACTGCTTTGTTGTGTAACGGGAATTAATTCCTTAACCGTATTTAAATGCCTTGCTTCAATTTCCTGCAAACTTTCTTTATATGTTTCATTACCTGCAGCTGCAAGGCTGGCGCATTGCAATAGCAGATCTGTAATGCCGCCCAATGCCGATACCACAATTACTGTTTTACCAATATTCGCTTTATTTTTTACAATGTCAATTACCTTATTTATGTTTTCTGCGGATGCAACTGAACTGCCTCCGAATTTTATTACCTGCATATGAATTATTTAATGATATAGAATTGCTTTCTTTAAGGAAGCAGCTTTTTAGCCCAAATGATGATATGAAAAATTGCAACCCTTAAAGGGTTGTAATAGTAATTGTAGTAGTGCCACAAATAGTATGCACTATCTTTGAGAGAGGAGAAGCGATATGAAAAATGTTATATTTCATCTGAATAGAAATCAAAGATATAAAAAATGATTGGATATTATCAAAATATTTTTGATATTTGTTAACCGATTGCTGCTATTTTTACCAATTTTTTGAATAATTAACATAAAAAACAATGGATCATCACAGTTCCCGTGGGTTGCAGCAGTTTAATAATAACGTAGGTATTAAATTTCAGCTCTATAATAGCCTTTTTTCTTCACTCCCATTCCATCGTATTGAAAAAACGGGCATGCTGTTATCGGTTTTGCTCAATAATTGCGAAGAAGGATTTAAAAAGAAGATGAACCCTACCGATATCATTGATGAATTTTTTGATAAACATACTTCCCTCAAAGTAGAAAAGGAAAAACTGGATATGTTGTTCCGCATCATTCAGTTTGTAGAAAGGCAGGTGGTTTTATTTGACGCATTGGAAGATGCTGCATTTACTGATGTAAGGGATGTGGCTGGTGCCGGTACATTAAAACAATTAGAACTTGACGTAATAAAAAATAATAAAGAGAAGGAACTTGAAAAAAAACTACAAGATTTTTGTGTGCAACTGGTACTAACAGCACACCCTACCCAGTTTTATCCGGGTTCAGTTTTGGGTATCATCAACGATCTTTCCAAAGCATTGGCAGAAAATGATGCGGCTAAAATAAATATGTACCTCCAACAATTGGGTAAAACACCTTTCCTGCAAAAACAACGGCCTACGCCTTATGATGAAGCGGTTAGTTTAATTTGGTATTTAGAAAATGTTTTTTACCAGGCTGCAGGCAGGATAACTTCTTTTTTAAAAAACCAGTTTGAGAATGTATCAAACAAGCCTGTTATCAACATGGGTTTTTGGCCGGGCGGCGATAGGGATGGCAATCCTTTTGTAACTGCTGAAATTACTTTAAAAGTGGCACAGGCATTAAGGGGCAGCATCATCAAATGCTATTACCTTGAAATAAGGAGAATAAAACGCAGGCTTACTTTTAAAGGTGTTGATGTTATTTTAAATGGTTTGGAAAAACATTTATACGATAACATTTTCATTCCCGGTTATCAAACAGACATTACCAAGCAATATATTTTAGATGAATTAAATAAAATAAAAGAAATTATTATTTACCAGCACAATGGATTATTTCTTCATTTGGTAAATAATCTTATTAATAAGGTAAATGTTTTTGGATTGCACTTTGCATCGCTTGATGTAAGACAGGAAAGCACCGTACATTATACTGTACTTGAAGCAATTTACGGGGAAGCATACAGCAAATTATCTGATGAAGAAAAAATAAATTTTTGTTTACATGCGCCTGAAGTTGTTGCAGAAAAAAATTACAGTGATTCCTTAATACAAGATACGGTTGCCAATTTACATGGCATAAAAACCATACAGCAATTAAACGGGCAAGCAGGATGCAACCGTTATATCATCAGCCAATGCAACAGTGCATTAAATGTACTGGAAGTGTATGGCTTATTTTTAAGCTGTGGCTGGAAGACAGAATCATTAACTGTTGATATTGTACCGTTATTTGAAACTATTGATGATCTGAAACATGCTTCTGCAATAATGAAAACCTTGTACACCAACCAAGTGTACAGAAAGCATTTACAGATGAGAAAAAACAAGCAAACCATCATGCTTGGCTTTAGTGATGGTACAAAAGATGGCGGTTACCTGATGGCCAACTTTAGTATTTATAAAGCTAAAGAAGCGCTTACTAAAATCTCTAAAGAAAATAATATTGATGTGGTATTTTTTGATGGCCGTGGTGGTCCTCCAGCAAGAGGCGGTGGAAAAACACACCAGTTTTATGCCAGTATGGGAAAGAACATCAGCAATAAAGAAATACAATTAACCATACAGGGACAAACGGTAAGTTCAAATTTTGGAACAATAGATTCTGCACAATATAATATTGAACAGTTGATCAATGCTGGTATCAGCAATGATTTATTCAGCGATAAGACAATTACACTGCAACAAACTGAAGAGGAGTTGTTATTGCAACTGGCCGAAAAAAGTTTTGAAGCCTATATTGAACTGAAAAATCATCCTGACTTCTTAGATTACTTGTCGCATATAAGCCCTGTAAAATTTTATAGCGAAACCAATATTGCCAGCAGGCCAAGTAAAAGAAATACAGGAAACAAATTATCCTTAAAAGACCTTCGTGCAATACCTTTCGTTGGCGCATGGGCGCAATTAAAACAAAATGTTACTGGTTATTATGGCGTAGGCACCTCCCTAGCTGCAATGGAAAAAGCTGGTAAATTTGCCCAGGTAAAAGAGTTGTATGGCAACTCGCTATTTTTTAGAACCTTGATGGACAATTGCGAAATGTCGATGAAGAAATGCTATTTCCCATTGACAGAATATTTAAGTAAGGATGAAAAGTATGGTGAAATATGGAATAAGATTTACGAAGAATTCGAACTTTCAAAAAAATATGCATTGCAACTTAGAGGCAGTAATGACTTGATGAGTAATTACCCGGTTGATAGCTTATCGATAGCCATGAGGGAAAAGATAGTTTTACCATTACTCACTATTCAGCAGTACGCCATTAATAAAATGAGGGAGATGGAACAACAAGGTGCGACTACTCCACTTAAAGAAACTTTTGAAAAACTGGTGATACGCTCTTCATTCGGTATCATCAATGCAGGGAGAAATTCGGCATAAAAAATATTTTAGTTAGCTATTTACCTGCAGAGGTGATTGATAAAACTATCAATCACCCTTGTGTAAAAAAAGAAATTTCAGTACCATTTTATTTTTAAAATTCAAAGCTTGTTTACAGGTTTTACCCTCAAAAAAAGGTAAATTTACAGGGTACATTTTTATTTATTTTAAATCATCGTAAATGACCCAGGCACTAATAATAATTTGTATCCTCGCTTTATTTTTCGCATGTTATTTATTAGCCAGAAAAGATGACAAGGTCATTGACCTGCAGCAAAGAGTTGAACTGCTTGAACATAAAACTGCTAAAAAGATTGTAAGCCGTTTACTATTTGTGGAATTGAAATCTGTTAATAGTGTATTGGATACTTTGAATAACTGCTTTTACCAGATTGACCAAAACGGTGATTATGATATTGATACCGAATACCGTTTAAGCGATGTTACTGATCAATGGTGGGAATCTTTGTCCAAAGAAGACCTTGAGGTGGTGAATAAAATTACAGTGTATACAAAACAAGAACGGGTAAAACAAAATCAATAAAAGCCACCCGCATTTAAGTTAAAATATCTTTCCGTTTTCCCCTTTTTTGCAGAAATAAAATAGAGGCCCCTTATAGAAATAAAGGACCTTTAACGATTGCTTGCCATATTAAAAGTAGTTTATCCTTTATAGTTATGTTATGCCAATTTCAAATGCAGTTCCGGTTGATGCGGATGTATCAATTTTGGTTTTCCTACAGCCCTGAGTCCAATAACCCAGAAATAAAGAACACTAAACACTGCTGATAAAGTTACACTTAGCAGGATCGCCACTTTTGCGATGTCCCTTATACCATCATTTGTATAAGCCAGCATAGTTGTAAAAATAGACATGGTAAAACCGATGCCCGCTAATGTGCCCATGCCCAAAATTTGTTTCCATTTTATATTGGTTGGCAGTTTTGCAATTTTTAACGATACCAGTATAAAACTCATAAAAAAAATTCCAAGTGGTTTACCAACAACAAGGCCGAATATAACACCAATGCTTACACTCGAACATAGCGCATCCGTAAAATGAGCAGGAATAAAAAGTGCAGTATTAGCAATAGCAAATAAAGGTAGTATACCAAAATTCACAAAGTTGTGAATGAATTTTTCTACACCCACCAATTTATTTACCGGCACTGCAAATGCAAAAAGAACACCTGCAATACTTGCTTCGATACCCGATTGCAGTATTGCATACCAAAGGCATAATGACAGAACAATATTTAAAACTCCAAATTTTACTTTAAAATAATTACAGGCAAGCATACCGCCAAAAATTAATGCTGCAATGCAAATAAAGAGCCATTGAATATGGCCGCCATAAAACAAAGCAATTACCACAATAGCACCAAGGTCGTCAATAATAGCAAGCGCCATCAAAAGTATCTTTAAATTCAAAGGCACTCTTTTTCCCAGCAACGAAGCTACGCCTAATGAAAATGCGATATCCGTTGCCGTTGGTATGCCCCATCCTCTGATATAACTGGAGTGTACATTAAAAGAAACAAAAATCAACGCCGGAACAAGCATGCCCCCTAACGCGGCACCAAATGGCAATACCGCTTTTTTAAAAGAAGAGAGCTCTCCTTCTACCAATTCTCTTTTTATTTCGGTACCAGCCATTAAAAAGAAAATACCCATCAAGAAATTGTCAACCCATTCCAGGTAATTTCCCGGCAAATGGAGTTTAATGGTAGAGTGAATTTCATGGGTCCAGAAATTCCTGTAGGCTGTGCCCCAAAATGAATTGGCAAGGATAATAGAAATGATCGTACTAATAATCAGGATAATACCCACCGCGCGGCTATCATTAATAAAATAGCGTATGGGTGAAAACAATCTGTTTATTATATTTTTCATTGCCAGGCTTTAATAAAACCGAAAAGGGATAGTGAATCAGAAATATAATTCGTGTCTCCCTTTCCGGTATATTTTTGTAATTTTTTTTATTAATCTACATAACCATGTACACCTGTTTCAGGAATATCCAGGCCTGCAATTTCATCAGCTTCTTTACTTCTTAATGGTGTTATCTTATTTGATAATTTAAAGAATAAATACATAACCACAAACACAAAAATTGCGCAGGTAAGTGTACCGATGAGTTGTGCTACAAATTGTTTCCCATCACCATAAAATAATCCTTTTACAGGGCCTGGAACACCATTCCATCCATCACCATAACTGCCGTCGGCAAAAAGGCCTAGGGAAAGAACACCCCATGCGCCATTTACACCATGTACCGCAAATGCACCTACGGGGTCATCAATTTTTAATTTTCTGTCAACAAAATTATAAGCCAGGATCACCAGTATACCGGCAATAGCGCCTATGATAACCGCTGATAAAGAAGGCACAAAAGCACAAGGAGCGGTAATAGCAACCAAACCCGCCAACATGCCATTGGCAATCATTCCGGGATCAGCTTTACCTCCTCTTGCATACATATAGAACAATGCTGCTAACGCACCCGCACCGCCCGCAAGCATGGTGTTAGTTGCGACTATACCTATACGTAAGTCGCCGCCAGCCAATGTAGAACCGGGGTTAAAACCAAACCAGCCAAATGCAAGAATGAACGTACCGATTATCGCCATTGGAATATTGTGTCCCGGAATGGTATTCACAGTACCGTCTTTACCATATTTTCCATAGCGAGGGCCGATAACAATAGCACCTGCCAGAGCAGCTACACCACCAACCATGTGTACCACTGAAGATCCGGCAAAATCAACATGTCCGTGGCCCAAGCCAAATTGTGCACCTAATTGTGACAACCATCCGCCTCCCCAAACCCAGTTACCAAAGAGTGGGTATACGAACATGGAAATGAAGAAACCATAAATAACAAATGATTTAAGTTTCCATCTTTCTGCCATTGATCCTGTTGGAATAGTGGCAGTAGTATCCATAAACACCATCTGGAATAAGAACAAAGTATAAATACCCACATCATAATACTTGCTACTTAAAAAGAAACCTGCTTTTCCCCATAAACCAAAATCGTGGCCAAACATATGAACAATATATTCAGAAGGTATAACGCCTGCAGAGCCGCCCAATGCTGCTACATTAAAGCCGCCGCCAAACATAATTGCGAATCCGCATACCCAAAAGCCAATCATACCAATTGCATAAATTAAAAAGTTCATGCACATTGTATGTGCTACATTTTTCTTTTGTGTAAACCCGGTCTCAACCATTGCAAAACCAGCCTGCATAAACATTACCAGAAACCCGGTAATTAAAGTCCACATGATATTGATAGCAATTTTACTATGCCCATCAGCATTAGCAATTGTATTAACTGTTGCAACTACTTTATTTAAAGCAGTATCTTTTGTTGCTGCTAATGTATCAATACCTAAATCCTTAATAGTACCGGTGGAAGCACCAGTTGGATCTTGTGCCATTGTAACAAAAGGAAGTAACAGCATCAGCACTGTAATGCCGAATGCAACATAGATAACAAACCGGTGCTTTTTTAATGTACCCAGAATTGTAGACCTCATAATGTGTGTTTTTATTGATGAAATTATTTTTAACCATTAATTGGTTTCATTAAAATTTATATACTGCAGCTAGTATTCCACTAGCTGTAGATTTTGTTGCAGAGCCATTGCTCTTAGAATAAATAGTGCTTTGAGCAGATTCGAACCTCAATTCAGGAATAATAGTAAGCGGGCCTACTTTACAATCAACAGAAAGTGTGTTTGCAAAAATGCTTTTTGTACCATAATAGATCATCTTGCTATCGCTGATTACTTCACTTCTTAAGGTAAGGCCAACTTTAGCAGTAGGATCAAAGTTTAAATACAAAGCGTTACCTATCCAGCTGCCGCTGCTGCCCGTAACCGGTTTTCTTGATTGAACAGTACCATTATACCCCAAACTTAATTTACTGGTAATGGTAGCTGTTAGTACACCGTCAAATTGGTTAAGTGATTTTAAACCACTTGGATTAAGCCCTTTTGATGAACCGCCAAAGCCGGAATAATTAATATAGAATTTTACTTTACCGTTTTTGCTGCCGCCGCTAAATTGCGCAATAAAGTTTTTTGTAGAAGTTGTGGCAGTTGCTTGGTCTGTATAATTGGTAAGTCCAACCATAAAAGCTACCGGCCCTGCAGTAATATCTGCTTTTAAACCTGTATGAGAAAATGGCCCGTTGGTAAACATATAGCTCATGCTATAGTTTCTGTTGGCAAAAGCATCAACCAGTTCGTAACCAACATGGGTAGCAAATTTACCCATGGTAAATTTTACTTTAGCAGAAGGAGCATAAGTAACATAAGCCTGTTTTACTGCAGCTAAAGTTAAAAAGCCATTTTTACCTGCGTTTACCTCTCCATCATTGTAAGAAAATTCTTCAGCCCTGCGGCCATAACCAAGATCGATTGTAGCACCTGCTTTTCCTCCCATAGCTGTAGCGTCGGCTCTTAGAGAGGCCATACCTAATTCAAAAGAATTTTGAGAATTGGTAAAACTAGTGTAATTGTTGAGTTTGCCTGCAAAATTGTAACGGTAGTAAGCATCTACAGAACCTGAAAATGACACAGTTTTTGTAGAATCCTGGGCATTTACGGCATTAAAAATCAATACAGCGATGGCTGCAAGAGAAATTTTTCTTAACATTGTGTTTGGTTTTAATTATTAAATAAGAGGTACAACCGATGAACTTTGTCCAGAAGCTCATTAAGTGGTTGTACCTTTTTTTATTAGTCTTCTACAAGCACTTCATTAATAGCACCATTTGTTTCTACTAACAAAGTTCCCTGTGAGTATTTTTCATCATGTTGAGTAGCGTCTAATCCTAACAGTTCTTCTTCCTGGCTAACGCGTATTGGCAAAATAAAATTGATAAATTTAAAAATCAAGAAAGAAACTGTAAAGCTATAAGCTACTACAATAGCTAATCCTTTAAGCTGAGTTAAGAAGAAAGCAGTGCCGCCATAAAATAAGCCATCGGCGCCTGCACTGTTTACAGATTTAGTAGCAAAAACACCAGTAAGTGCCATACCTACTATTCCACCAAGGCCGTGGCAAGGGAACACATCCAGTGTATCATCTAATTTTGATTTTGATTTATAATATACAGCAACATTTGAAATGATTGCAGCAACAAAACCAATAAAAATACTTTGAGGTATTGCCACATAACCAGCGGCTGGGGTAATAGCAACAAGTCCAACTACTGCGCCAATACAAAATCCTAAAACAGATGGCTTTTTCCCTTTGATTACATCAAAGAACATCCAGCTTAAGCCAGCTGCTGCAGCTGCAGTATTAGTTGTTGCAAACGCAGAAACAGCCGTAGTATTTGCAGCCAGTGCAGAACCTGCATTAAAACCAAACCATCCAAACCAAAGCAACCCTGTACCAATTAATACGTAAGGAATATTTGCCGGCGGAATTTCTTTATGATCAATGTGAGATTGTCTTCTTTTCAATACTAGTGCACCAGCCAATGCGGCACAGCCTGCTGATATATGTACTACTGTACCACCGGCAAAATCAAGTACACCCATTTTATTTAAAAATCCCTGTGGGCTCCATGTCCAGTGTGCCAATGGTGCATACACTAACAGACTAAATAAAACAATGAATAAAATATAAGCAGTGAATTTGATACGTTCTGCTACCGCACCAACTACAAGGCCGGGAGTAATAACGGCAAACATTAATTGAAACAAGGCAAATAATAAAAGCGGAATAGTTAACTGAGCAGTAGCACCTGGTAAAATTGGCGCTCCAGATGCTACACCTTTAAAGAAGAGATGCGTCAATGGATTGCCGATAAAACCACCGATAGTTGGTCCGAAACAAAGACTGTAACCGACAGTTATCCAAAGTACACCTACTACACCTGCTGCCACCACGCTTTTTATCATGGTACTCAATACATTTTTGCGATGCACCATACCTCCGTAAAAAAAAGCCAGACCAGGGGTCATCAAAAATACCAATGCTGTAGCCACGAGAATCCATGCGATATCTGCGGCATTAAATTTACCGTCATCAAAATTTGGAAGGGAAGGAATAAAGATTGCAGCTATTGAAACAATAGCTAAAATCAGGAAGGGAGCAAATTTCGGAAAACTTAAATTTTTCATGCTTTAGAATTTTTATATTATAAAAAATAATATATGTTAGTGTATAAACAAATATATATAGAAAGCATTTAAATACTCATTATTTTGAACATTTTTTTCAAAATATAGAAAAATATTAATTGCAAACGATATCATTTGATAATATTTAATAAAGAATTGCCAAAAACTATTATATATTTTTATTTATAATATTTATAGCGTTAAAAAAGCCTCTTCGTTTTTGAAGAGGCCTAAAAAATACTGGCATATAATAAGTTATCTAATAGAACTGTCTTTTGATTCAAGTAGAGAGGAACCCATTAAAAATTCATCAACTTTCCGGGCACATTCCCTGCCCTCGCTAATGGCCCACACCACTAAAGATTGGCCGCGGCGCATATCCCCCGCAGTAAATATTTTGGGTATATTGGTTTGATATTCTTTTTCAGTTGCACGTACATTCCCCCTTTCATCCAGCTCTAGTTCCAGCTCTCTTACCAGTCCTTCGTGTTGTGGATGAACAAAGCCCATGGCCAGTAATGCCAGTTCGCAGGGAATTTCTCTTTCGCTATCCGCCCTTTCAACAAATTTGGCTGGTTTGCCATCGTCGGTTATTTGCCACTCCAGGTCAACAATTTTTAATGCTTTTAAATTGCCATCAGCATCACCTACAAATTCTTTTGTTGCAATGGCCCAATGCCTGTTGGCTCCTTCATCATGCGAAGAAGATGTTTTTAACGTCATCGGGTAAGTTGGCCAGGGCATATAATGTGTCCTGCTTTCCGGCGGTTTTGGCAATAATTCAAATTGTGTTACACCGATTGCCTTTTGGCGATTAGATGTTCCTACACAATCACTTCCTGTATCACCTCCTCCTATTACCACTACATTTTTGCCGGTTGCAAAAATGTCTTCTACTCCTACTTCAATATTTGCATTCCGTTTGTTCTGTTGCTTTAAAAAGTCCATCGCATAATGCACACCTTTAAATTCTCTTCCAGGAATTTTTAAATCCCTGGGAATAGTAGAACCGCCGGTTAAAACAATCACATTAAATTCCCTTAGCAATTCTGTAATGCTAACATCAACCCCCACGTTTGCATTGCACCTGAAAACTACACCTTCTTCTTCCATCAATTTTATCCTTCTATCTATCACCCATTTTTCCAGTTTAAAATCGGGTATACCGTAACGTAACAATCCTCCCGGTAAATCATCCCTTTCAAAAACCATTACATAATGCCCCGCATAATTTAATTGTGCAGCTGCGGCCAGGCCTGCAGGCCCGCTACCTACAACCGCCACTTTTTTTCCTGTGCGTACAATAGATTTTTTGGGTTGTACAAAGCCTTTATCAAAAGCAATTTCAATAATATGCTTTTCAATTTCTTCAATAGTAATGGCTGGTTGGTTAATGCCCAATACGCAAGCTGATTCGCAAGGTGCAGGGCAAATTCTTCCGGTAAACTCCGGAAAGTTGTTGGTAGAAGATAAAATATCATATGCTTCTTTCCATTCTTTACGATACACTGCATCATTAAATTCGGGAATTATATTACCGAGCGGACAACCGCTATGGCAAAATGGTACACCACAATTCATGCAGCGGCCCGATTGCTCGTTCAGCTTTTCATCTGTATAGCGCTGAATAAATTCATTATAATCTTTCAGCCTCTCGTCCACTTTGCGTTTTGATGGAAGCTCTCTGGTAAATTCTAAAAAACCTGTTGGTTTGCCCATGGCCGTTTTTATTTGAATTAATGCTTTAAGTTTAACTCCTTTAATTACTTAATCACTTGTTGCTTAACCTTTCTTCCCTCCAGTACTTTCTTATAATCCCTTGGAAATACCTTTACAAAATGTTGCAACTGATTTTCCAAATCATTCAATACAAATTTTGCAACGGTGCTTTTGGTATAATCAAAATGTTTTTGAATCATCGCTTGCAAGAATGGTACATCATCATCTGCCACAGGATCAATATCTACCATTTCTTTGTTGCACAAATTTTCAAATTGGCGTTGCACATCATAGATGTAAGCAATACCTCCGCTCATGCCTGCTGCAAAATTTCTTCCGGTTGCACCTAAAATAATCACATTGCCTCCTGTCATGTATTCGCAACCGTGATCTCCTACACCTTCCACTACAACGCTGGCACCACTATTACGTACACCAAAACGTTCACCTGCTTTTCCTCTTATAAATGCTTCACCATCGGTAGCGCCATAAAAAGCCACGTTACCAATAATGCTATTTTCTTCAGGCACAAACCCTGCATCCTTACTTGGATACACAATCAATTTTGCGCCACTCAATCCTTTACCAAAATAATCATTGGCATCACCTTCCAGTTCCAAGGTTACACCCTTGGTATTGAATGCACCAAAGCTTTGTCCCGCTGTGCCGGTAAATTTAAAATGCAATGTTTCTTCCGGTAAACCAGCTGCCTTGTATATTTTTGTTATCTCGTTTGATAAAATAGTACCTGTAGTCCTGTCTGTATTTTTAATATCGAATGAAGCGGAAACTTTTTGCTGTTTTTCCAATGCAGGTTTTGCAGCTTCCAACAATTTCCAATCCAATACTTTTTCCATTTCATGATCCTGCCCTTCGGTATTATACAAACCTGTATAAGCAGAAGTTGGTTCTTTGTATAAAATTGGCGACAAGTCAAGGTTATTGTATTTCCAATGCGTAATGTTTTCTTTTTGTTGCAAACATTCCGATTGGCCCACCATTTCATTGATGGTTTTAAAACCAAGCTCAGCCATTATCTCTCTTAACTCTTCTGTTAAAAATTTAAAGAAATTAACTACATGATCTGCATTACCGGTAAAACGTTTACGCAATTCGGGATCTTGCGTTGCTACGCCAACAGGACAAGTATTCAAATGGCATTTACGCATCATGATGCAACCTTCCACAACTAATGCAGCAGTTGCAACGCCCCATTCTTCTGCACCTAATAAAGTAGCTACTGCAATATCTCTTGCTGTTTTCATTTGCCCATCAGCTTGCAATACAACACGGCTGCGCAATTTATTTTTCACTAAAGTCTGATGCGATTCGGCTAAACCTAACTCCCACGGTAACCCTGCATGTTTTATCGAGCTTATCGGCGAAGCGCCTGTTCCACCATCAAATCCGGAAATCAATATTACATCTGCTTTTGCTTTTGCAACACCAGCGGCAATAGTTCCTACACCGGCCTTGCTCACTAACTTCACATTTATCCTTGCGGCACGGTTGGCATTTTTTAAATCGAATATCAACTGCGATAAATCTTCAATAGAATAAATATCGTGGTGCGGTGGCGGAGAAATTAATCCTACGCCTGGTGTTGCATGGCGCACTTTACCAATCCAATCATCTACTTTATGCCCAGGCAATTGGCCTCCTTCTCCAGGCTTGGCACCTTGTGCCATTTTAATTTGCAATTCATCTGCCTCTGTCAGATACATACTGGTAACACCAAACCTTGCAGATGCAACTTGTTTGATAGATGAACGCATGCTATCACCATTTTCTAAAGGCGTGTAGCGTCTTTCATCTTCTCCACCTTCGCCAGTATTGCTTTTACCACCCAGGCGGTTCATAGCAATAGCCAGCGTAGTGTGTGCTTCCCAACTGATAGAGCCAAAGCTCATGGCACCAGTTGCAAAACGTTTGTAAATATTTTCTGCCGATTCCACTTCATCTATTGAAATAGAAGGTCGGTTCTTTTTAAATTCAAACAAGCTCCTAAGTGTAGCCGCTTTTTCGCTTTGATCGTTTACGTGCTTGGTGTATTTTTTAAATGTTGCATAATCATTCATCTTGGTTGAATATTGTAACAAGTGAATGGTAGTAGGATTGAATAGGTGAAACTCTCCTTTACGTTTCCATTGATAAATACCACCAACAGGCAATCTGTCTACTGGAATATTCTTTTTACTGAAAGCAACATGATGTTTTACCAATGCTTCTTTTGCAAGCCCATCCAGCGTAACTCCTTCAATGCGGCTTACTGCACCGGTAAAATATTTATCTACAACTTCTTTGCTCAAACCTAATATCTCAAAAATTTGCGCCCCCTGGTAAGACTGCAAAGTAGATATACCCATTTTTGAGAATACTTTCAACAATCCATCGCAAACTGCTTTGATGTAATTTTTACGAAGGTCTTTCCACTCCAGATCAGTTTTTAACTGTTCATTCACCTTCATATTTCTTATAGAAGCCATTGCCAAATAAGGATTGATAGCAGTAGCGCCAAAAGCTAACAAACATGCGAAGTGATGCACTTCCCAAACGTCGCCGGCTTCTACCACAATACCAACTTGGCCACGCAAACCCTTTCGTATCAAATGATGGTGAACTGCGGCTGTGGCTAACAGTGATGGAATAGCAACGTGGTCACTATCTACAGCTCGATCGCATAATATCAATACTTCAAATCCATCATGCACAGCATCTTCTGCATAACGGCACAATCTTTCCAAGCCCCTGCCCAAAGAGCCAGGTTTTTCATCTGCCCTAAAATAAGTTTGCAATGTTTTTGCCTGAAAGATGCCAGTATCGATACTTCTTAATTTTTCCAGTTCTGTACTGGTCAATATCGGTTGCTTTAATGCAACAGTATGACAATGTTCAGGGCTTTCATCCAAGAGATTACCGTTGTTACCAACAAATGTTGCCAAGCTCATCACCAATCTTTCTCTTATAGGATCTATTGGCGGATTGGTTACTTGTGCAAATAATTGTTTGAAATAAGAACTGATATGTTGTGGTTGATCACTCAATACCGCCAGTGGAATATCTGTACCCATTGAACCGATTGGCTCTTTGCCATCAAGCGCCATTGGTTTTAAGATGGCATCAATATCTTCGGTAGAATAACCAAATGCTTTTTGATATTTTAAAATTGAAGCATCGGACAAGTGCGTAAAAGAAACTCTTGGTTCATCAATTTCCTCCAAACGAATTTTATATTGATTCAAATAATCTGCATAAGGTTGTTGTCCGCATATTTTCGCTTTCACTTCTTCATCGCTGATGATTCTTCCCTGCTCCATATCCACCACAAACATTTTTCCAGGTTGCAGCCTTCCTTTTTCTTTGATCAATTTTTGATCAACAGGTAATGCTCCGGTTTCACTTGCCATGATAACCCTGTCATCAGTAGTTACGCAATATCTTGACGGGCGCAACCCATTTCTATCTAATGTTGCTCCAATTATTTTTCCATCGGTAAATGATATGGAAGCTGGGCCATCCCAAGGTTCCATGATAGAAGCATAAAATTCATAAAACGCTTTCTTCACCGGATCCATATCTTCATTGCCGTCCCATGCTTCGGGGATAAGCATCATCATTACATGCGGTAAACTTCTGCCACAAAGCAATAATAATTCTATCATGTTATCCAAACAAGCGCTATCCGATTGCTGGCTGGTAACCACGGGCAACAACATTTCCATTTCTTCTTTACTAAAAAATGAAGACGTGAATAAATGTTCCCCTGCTTTAAGCCAGTTTAAGTTTCCCTGTAAAGTGTTGATCTCGCCATTATGTGCAATGTAACGGAAAGGTTGCGCCAGTTTCCATGATGGAAAAGTATTGGTGGCAAAACGGGAGTGTACCAAACCAAAAGCACTCACCACTCTTTTATTATTTAAATCTACAAAATAATTGCGTACCTGCGAACTGGTTAGTTGGCCCTTGTAAACAATAGTTTTATAAGAAAGGGAAGCAATATAAAAACCAATAGCATCTTGTCTTACTGTACTGTTGATGGTATGCGTTGCATAATTACGCAACACAAAAAGTTTGCGTTCAAATTCATCGGAGTTTTTTACATGGTCGGGGCAGGCGATGAATACATGCTCCATTTCCGGTTCAACGCTTAATGCAGTTGGGCCAATGCCTTCAGTATTGACAGGCACTTTTCTATAAGCCAAAATTTCCATGCCCAATTTTTCGGCGGCACGGTTAAATACCGCACGGCATTCTTCTCTCAGCCTTATTTCTCTTGGAAAAAATATTACACCCACGCCATATTTACCAAACGGTGGCAGGTGAACACTCAACTTTATACATTCATCAAAAAAGAATTCGTGTGGCATTTGAATCATAATACCAGCGCCATCACCGGAATTATTTTCGCAGCCGCATGCACCACGGTGTTCCATATTTTCCAATACGGTTAATGCATCTGCAATGTGCTGGTGCGATTTATTGCCCTTGATATTGGCAACAAAACCAATACCGCAAGCATCATGCTCGTAACGGGCATCGTACAACCCTTTATTGGTTGATACCACATTATTGTCATTCAACGATAGTTCCCTTTTTTGTTCACTCATTGTAATTAAGCAGTTTTAATAATGAACCAAAATTTATTTGTAGCAAGCAATCGTAAACCCTATACTAAATAACCAAATGCATTATCGTTGTTCTTCAATTCAGTATAATTTATATGATACTGGTTTAATTTATTTAAAAGCACTTCGTAATCTTCTCTTGTTTTCAATTCTATTCCAACCAGTGCAGGCCCTGTTTCTTTATTATGTTTTTGCATGTATTCAAAGCGGGTGATATCATCATTATCGCCCAATACATGGTTCACAAATTCTTTTAATGCACCGGGCCTTTGTGCAAAACGGATAAGAAAATAATGCTTCAATCCTTCGTACTGTAAACTGCGCTCTTTAATTTCCTGCATGCGATCGATATCATTATTACTGCCGCTTATTACACACACTACATTTTTGCCTTTTATCTGTGCAGCATAATCATCCAGTGCTGCAATGCTCAATGCACCCGCAGGTTCAGCAACTATGGCATCTTCATTGTATAATTTTAAAATGGTAGTACAAACTTTTCCTTCTGGTACCAGGTGCATATCATCCAATACATCTTTACAAATAGAAAAAGTAATATCGCCAACACGTTTTACCGCGGCGCCATCTACGAAGCGTTCAATATTATCTAAGGTTACAGGATGGCCGGATTTTAATGCCTCAAACATACTCGGTGCCCCTTCCGGTTCTATTCCAATAATTTTTGTTTTTGGAGAAAAGGTTTTAAAATAACTTCCGGTGCCTGCGCTCAATCCGCCGCCACCAACTGGAACAAATAAAAAATCAACATCACTTTGATCTTCTAATATTTCCATCCCAACTGTTGCTTGCCCTTCAATAATTTTATAATCGTCAAATGGAGGAATAAATGTTAAGCCATTTTCTTCTGTATATTTTTTTGCGGCTATGGCGCAATCATCAAACGTGTCTCCCACCAATTTTACAATTACATTGTCTTCTCCAAACATTTTGGTTTGAGTAATTTTTTGATTGGGTGTAATCACCGGCATAAATACCACACCTTTTGTATTCAGCTTTTTACAACTGTAGGCAAAGCCTTGTGCATGGTTGCCTGCGCTTGCACATACTACGCCACGCTGCAATTGCTCAGGCGTTAAGCTGCTCATCATATTATATGCGCCACGCAATTTGTAAGAACGTACAATTTGCAAATCTTCCCTCTTTAAAAAAACATTGCACTGGTATTTTTTAGAAAGATTGAGATTAAATGTCAAAGGAGTTCTGTTCACCACATTTTTTAAACGTTGTGCCGCATCAGAAAAATTCAATATCGTGTTAACTGTTGTGTCCATGATTTACGCAGGTGTACTAATTGTTTTCATATTGGTCATTGCTTCCCTTAAGTGTGCACCAATTTTTTCAACCGGATGTGAACGCAATATTTTATTAACCGCAATTAAAGTTTTATTATCAACTCCACCGTCCTTGCCTGTATTGTAATTTTTGCCGATTACATCACTGTCAATCTTGCTCATAAAATCAGCCAACAAAGGTTTGCAGGCATGATCAAATAAATAACAACCATATTCCGCAGTATCAGAAATTACACGGTTCATTTCAAATAATTTTTTACGTGCAATGGTATTAGCAATCAATGGAGTTTCGTGCAATGATTCGTAATAGGCAGATTCTTCTTTAATGCCTGCTTGTACCATCGTTTCAAAAGCCAATTCTACCCCAGCTCTTATCATAGCAACAAATAAAGTGCAATGGTCAAAATATTCCTGCTCTGCAATTTTCACCTCACCAGCAGGTGTTTTTTCAAAAGCTGTTTCGCCAGTTGCTGCACGCCATGCCAATAAATTTTTATCATTGTTGGCCCAGTCTTCCATCATGGTCTTGCTGAACTCTCCACTCATAATATCATCCTGGTGTTTTTGAAATAGTGGGCGCATTATCTTTTTCAATTCTTCTGACAATTCAAAAGCTTTGATTTTGGCAGGATTAGATAATCTGTCCATCATGGCAGTTATACCACCTTGTTTCAATGCTTCGGTAATAACTTCAACACCGTATTGTACTAACTTGGAAGCATACCCTTTATCAATGCCTTTCTCCACCATCTTATCAAAACAAAGTATAGAGCCGGTTTGCAACAAACCGCATAAAATGGTTTGCTCTCCCATTAAATCAGATTTTACTTCTGCTACAAAAGAAGATTTTAATACACCGGCTTTATGGCCGCCAGTTCCTGCTGCATAAGCTTTGGCTTGTTCCAATCCTTTTCCTTCAGGATCATTTTCAGGATGCACTGCAATCAATGTAGGCACACCGAAGCCACGAACATATTCTGCTCTAACTTCCGAGCCAGGGCATTTTGGAGCAACCATTATTACAGTAAGATCTTTACGAATTTGTGTACCTTCTTCTACAATATTAAACCCATGCGAATAAGAAAGCGTAGCGCCCTGTTTCATCAATGGCATTACAGCTTTTATTACCGCAGTATGTTGCTTATCCGGAGTAAGATTTAGTACCAAATCAGCAGAAGGAATCAACTCTTCATAAGTGCCTACTTTAAAATTATTTTCTGTTGCATTCTTCCACGATTGTCTTTTTTCATCAATAGCTTCTTTGCGCAAGGCATAAGAAACATCCAAACCAGAATCTCTTAAATTCAATCCCTGGTTTAAGCCTTGTGCACCACAACCAATGATTACTAATTTTTTACCTTTCAATGCATTTACACCATTTGAAAATTCACTGATGTCCATAAACTCACATACACCCAATTGATTTAATTGTTCTCTTAGCGGCAATGTGTTGAAATAATTTCCCATCTTTTACTGTTATTTTTTAAATGATTGTTTTATGTTGTTTTTAAATTTCTTTTTATAGCCATTGCATAACCCAAGTGCAGGGCGTCGTGTACTGCAAAAAACCTTATAGCATCTTCTATATTGTTTAATACGTAGCCGTAAGATGTTTCATAAGGCGTATAATTAGTATACAAATTTTCGCTTAAGCCTTTTTCTAAATCATCAATAGCCGATACTGCATATTTTTTAAACTGGTCAATATCTTCCTGATTAATTAAACCTTCTGGTTTCGTTCCCTTTTTATATCCGGCAGTCAATTCTGCTGGCACATGCACAGGTACGCCAGAAAGCCCATTACACAATCCTTGTTGTGAAGAAACGATATGCCCAAAATTCCATGCAATATTGTTGTTCATCCCTGCAGGAATTTCATTCAATTGCTCAATAGATAAACCATTTATCAATTGCAGAAACCTGTTCCTCGTTTGCCGTATTAAATCAAATTGTCTTTGCATAAGCTTACATTGAAAACACTTCTTCGTTATTATTTAAAAATTCATTCTCCATTGCTTCTTCACCTGGTTCCTTATATTCAAACTCACTTAATTTTTTATGGAAGCCTTCGCTGTTTTTAATTATAGCAATCCTTGCACTGCGTACAAATTCTATCAAACCATAGGGCTCCAATACTTTTATAAAATTGTCGGTCTCTTCTCTTTGGCCCGATACTTCAAATACTGTATAGTCTTTACGTATTACTACTGCTTTGGCTCCATGCTGACTTAACAATCGCTCTACTTTCACTTCTTCTGCAATAATTTCCGTCGGCACTTTATACAAAGCCAGTTCTTGCCAAATGATTTCTTCATTGGAATTATAATATACTTTCAAAACCTCTACCTGTTTTTCTATCTGGCGGCAAACCTTGCGTACCACTTCTTCGGTTTCATTGATGACGATTGTAAAGCGGTGGACACTTTCAATTTCACTCGGTGAAGTATTTAAACTGTCGATATTGATTTTTCTGCGAGAGAAAATAATGGCAATACGATTCAGCAAACCAATTTGGTTTTCTGTATAAACTGTTATGGTATATTCTTGCTTTTGCATAAATTATTTTTTATCAAATCACAATTCTTCTTTTGAAAGAATAATTTCCGAAACACCCCTACCCTGTGGTACCATTGGAAAAACATTATTTTCTTTACCTACCATTACTTCTAATAAATAACTTCCTTTATAATCCAACATAGTTTTTAAAGCGTCTTTTAATTTTGCTCTTTCACTTACTTTCTGTCCTTCAATATGATACCCTTTTGCTACCTGCACAAAATCAGGGCTGGTAATATTTACAAACGAATATCTTTTTTCATGAAACAACTGTTGCCATTGGCGCACCATACCAAGGAATTGATTATTCAATATCAACACTTTTACATCTACATTAAATTGCATGATAGTGCCCAATTCCTGTATCGTCATTTGGATACCGCCATCACCTGCAATTGCAATTACAGTTCTTTCAGGCGCACCATATTTTGCACCGATAGCTGTTGGTAATGCAAAACCCATCGTTCCTAATCCGCCACTGGTGATATTGCTTTTGCTGTGATTATATTTTGCATAACGGCAAGCCACCATTTGGTGCTGGCCTACATCCGTTACTATTACCGCTTCACCTTTTGTCAATTCATTTAATAAATTAATTACTTCACCCATCGTCAATTCATCGGTAGCAGGATTTAACTCCGGTTGAATACATTTTTCTTCTTCTTTCTTTTTATATTCATTAAATTTATTTAACCATGCTGTGTGAGTTTTCTTTTCTACCAATTCCGTCAGCAATGGCAATGTCTCTTTACAATCGCCCCATACCGGTACGGTTGTTTTTACATTCTTATCTATTTCAGAGGGGTCAATATCCAAATGAACAATTTTCGCTTGTTTGGCATATTTATCTAATCTTCCTGTAACACGATCATCAAAACGCATTCCCACTGCAATCAACACATCACATTCATTTGTTAAAACATTTGGTCCATAGTTGCCATGCATGCCTAACATACCAACACCTAATGTATGATCGGTTGGAATGGCACTCATTCCCATTATCGTCCATGCGCTGGGGATACCTGCTTTTTCAATGAAAGCTGCAAATTCTTTTTCAGCTTTTCCTAATATCACGCCTTGTCCAAAAATCACAAACGGTCTTTCTGCCTTGTTTATTAATTCTGCAGCTTGTTCTATATAAGATTTACGCACAATTGGCTTAGGGCGATAACTTCTTATATGGTCACATTTTTTATAACCTTCGTAATTGAACAATTGTAACTGTGCATTCTTGGTAATATCGATAAGCACAGGGCCGGGCCTTCCGCTTCCCGCTATATAAAATGCTTTTGCCAGTACTGAAGGAATTTCAGTAGCATCTGTTACCTGGTAATTCCATTTGGTAACTGGTGTTGTTATATTAATTACATCGGTTTCCTGAAATGCGTCTGTACCTAATAAATGGGCAAACACCTGGCCGGTAATGCAAACCAAGGGCGTTGAGTCAATCATCGCATCAGCCAAACCTGTAACCAAATTAGTTGCACCCGGGCCGCTGGTAGCAAACACCACCCCTGTTCTTCCGCTCACTCTTGCAAAACCTTGTGCTGCGTGTATAGCTCCCTGTTCGTGTCTTACTAAAATATGGGTTAGCTTTTCATTGTAATCGTACAAAGCATCGTAGATAGGCATGATGGCGCCACCTGGATAACCAAAGATGGTATCAACACCTTCAGCAAGAAAAGCTTCTAATACAGCTTGCCCACCTGTTAATGTAGTGGCGGCTGTTGACAGCTGCTCTTTCTTTTGCTTTAATTCTTTTACTGATTCCATAAAAAATATTTTACGCTCTCAATTATATAATATTTCTAAATTATTATGCTTCATCTGTTACACATCCTTCAGATGCATCTTTCACACAGACTGCATATTTATATAACACACCCTTAGTTACTTTCAATACTGGTTGTTGCCATTTTTTTCTGCGCTCTTCAATTATTTCTTCACTCACTTTCAATGTCATTTTTTTTGTAGGCACATCTATTTCAATCACATCATCATCTTCCACCAATCCAATCAATCCTCCCGTAAATGCTTCCGGTGTAATATGCCCTACCACAAAACCGTGGCTGCCACCGCTGAACCTTCCATCTGTAATCAATGCAACGTCTTTTCCTAAACCTGCGCCGGTAATAGCACTCGTAGGTTTCAACATTTCCGGCATGCCTGGTGCGCCTTTCGGCCCTTCATATCTTATAACAACTACATCACCTTTCTTCACTCTTCCATTTCCTATACCAGCCACTAAATCTTTTTCTCCATCAAAAACTCTTGCAGGCCCAACAAATCGTTCGCCTTCTTTACCGCTTATTTTTGCTACACTTCCTTTTGCTGCAAGGTTGCCGTATAATATTTGCAAATGCCCCGTCGTTTTTAACGGTTGTTCTAAAGGGAAAATAATTTTTTGTGTATCAAAATTTATTGGTGTAATGTCTTTTAAATTTTCAGCTACAGTTTTTCCAGTTACGGTTAAACAATCTCCATGCAACAATCCTTTATCCAACAAATATTTCATTACTGCAGGTACGCCTCCATGTTGGTGCAGTTCCTGCATCAAATATTTTCCGCTTGGTTTAAAATCTGCCAGCACAGGCGTTGCATCGCTTATTCTCTGAAAGTCTTCCTGCGTCAAATCCACATCTACCGATTTTGCCATCGCTATCAAATGCAATACAGCATTGGTGCTGCCGCCAAATATCATGATAGTAACAATAGCATTTTCAAAAGCCTTCTTCGTCATGATATCTTTTGGTTTGATATCTTTCTCTAACAAGTTCTTTATCGCCTTACCTGCATCCAAACATTCTGCTTTCTTTGCTTCACTCAATGCTGGATTGCTTGAAGAATAAGGCAAACTCATACCCAACGCCTCTATTGCACTTGCCATCGTATTGGCCGTGTACATACCGCCGCAAGCACCTGCGCCCGGACAACTATGTTTCACCACTTCTTTAAAATCTTCTGGTGTAATGTTGCCGGCAATCTTTTTACCCAGTGCTTCAAATGCAGAAATGATATTTAATTCTTCGCCTTTGTATTCCCCTGCTGCAATGGTGCCGCCGTAAACCATTATAGAAGGGCGATTCAACCTGCCCATCGCCATTATAGCACCTGGCATATTTTTATCACAGCCCGGCAGGGCAATCAAACCGTCGTAATAAAAACCACCGCATACAGCTTCAATGCTGTCGGCAATCAAATCACGACTCACCAAACTGTAACGCATACCGTCTGTTCCATTGCTGATACCATCGCTGATGCCGATGGTGTTAAAAATCAATCCCACCAAATCATTATCCCATACACCTTGCTTGGCAATTTTTGCAAGGTCATTCAAATGCATGTTACAAGTGTTGCCATCGTAACCCATGCTACATACGCCTACCTGCGCTTTTTTCAAATCATTTTCAGTTAACCCAATACCATACAGCATCGCTTGTGCAGCCGGCTGCGTTTCATCTTGCGTTAATACTTTCGAATATTTATTTAATTCCATTTCGTTATATCGCCTAAAGGCGAATTATTTTTCTTTTGTGACAAACTATTTTTCTTTAATCATCTTCATTGGCGCCGCACTCATCAGCATCATATCTGTATTGGACATTAATTATGTTTTATGATTATGTTTTACTTTAAAAATGCTGTCCCTCTGGGATTAAAATTCAAAACACAATCTTCTTTTCAATCTTCGCTTCGTTCTCCTCCGTAGTTCCCCTTAGGGGCGGAGGGGCATGGGCATCAAAAAAAACGACCCGCCTTTTTGGAGGCGGGTCGCTATATAATTTGTTCGTATTTTATAAGCTTGTTCCTCCTCCATGCAGTACAGGTATAATAATGACAATCACAATAATAATTATTGCGATTTTGTTGATGACATTATTTAATTTACTACTTAACATGAAGGACTTTTGTTACACAAATATAACCCCTCCAAAATTAAAAACAAAGAACTTTATTTTTCATACAGCAATTTTTTAGCAGCAACGTCCTTATTAATCTTCGCAAACATCTCCTCCATTTCCCCCTTCAGGATATAGGGGCATCGGGGTGTTATATTATCGTTGATTTCCTCAACTCAATATTTTCTTTATTCAATCTCCCGGGAATTTTATTACCGATGTAATCACTTATCAATTCTCCAATAGTAGAAGTGAAATAAAAATTGATTGGCTCAATATCTTTAGTAACAAATTGATTTAACAAAGTCCATTCAACTGCTTCCCTTACCAGTTTTGCTTCTTCAAATAATCCAAAATGGTCAAGAAGCATTGCTGCAGAAAGAATAGAACCAATCGGATTGGCAATATCTTTTCCTGCTGCCTGCGGATACGACCCGTGTATTGGTTCAAACAAAGCCGTTTTTGTTCCAACAGATGCTGAAGGCAATAAACCCAATGAACCGCTGATCACACTTGCTTCATCACTGATGATATCACCAAACATATTTTCTGTAAGTATTACGTCAAATTGTTTAGGATTAAGAATGATTTGCATCGCTGCATTATCTACAAATAAAAAATCCAGTGCTACATCTTCGTATTGCGCAGCCAAATCTTTTACCACTTTTCTCCAAAGCCTCGATGTTTCCAAAACATTTGCTTTATCAACCAGCGTTAATTTTTTTCTTCTTTGTTGTGCCGATTGAAAAGCCAAATGCGCTACTCTCTCTATTTCTTCTTTGCTGTAAGCACATTCATCAAATGCATAAGTCTGTTCTGCGTTGGTATCTTTTTTACCAAAGTAAATACCGCCGGTCAATTCTCTGAAGATGATAAAATCAACACCTTCAATATTTTTTGTTTTTAGTGGCGATAAATGATGCAAAGAAGAATAAGTGGTGATGGGGCGAATATTGGCAAACAATTGTAATGCTTTGCGCAATCCCAGCAAACCTTGTTCTGGCCTTACTTTGGCAGTAGGGTCATTATCATATTTTGGATGGCCGATAGCACCAAATAAAATAGCGTCACTATCTAAGCAAATATCAATTGTTTCGCCTGGCAATGGGCTGCCGGTTTTATCAATAGCATCTGCGCCAAGCAAACAATATTTGTAATCAAACTCGTGGCCAAATTGTTCTGCAATGGCATTCAATACTTTTACCGACTGGCGGGTTACTTCCGGCCCGATACCATCTCCTTCTATTACTGCTATGTTTTTTTTAAGACTCATAAATTAATTTTCTGATTTTTATTTGGGTGGGATTATTATGCAATACTTTCCTCGTATTTTTCTATTTCGGTTTTACTGTTTAATAAATAATCAATATCATCATAACCATTTATCATACAGGTTTTTTTATACGCATTTATTTCAAAGCTTTCTTTTTCGCCAGTAGCATCAATGGTTATCGTTTGTGCTTCAAGGTCAACAGATAAAGTCGCTGCATTATCTAACTGAAATATTTTTTGTACAAAATCTTCTGATACTGTTATTGGCAACAATCCATTATTCAATGCATTGTTCTTAAAGATGTCGGCAAAAAAACTGCTCACCACTACTTTAAATCCATAATCTACAATCGACCATGCCGCATGTTCTCTTGACGAACCACAACCAAAATTTTTTCCTGCCACCAATATTTGCCCTTTGTATTGAGGCTGGTTTAAAGGAAAATCTACTTTGGGTTTTGCCTCATCATCATTTTCATACCTCCAGTCCCTGAATAAATTTTTACCAAAGCCATCTTTAGTAGTTGCTTTTAAAAAACGTGCAGGAATGATTTGGTCCGTATCTACATTCTCAATACTCAATGGAACAAATGTGCCCGTTATATTTTTAAATCCTTTTTTCATTATTAATTCTTAATTATTCATTATTAATTCAGCATCTCTCTAACATCTGCAACAAAACCTGTAACTGCAGCTGCCGCCGCAGATAATGGGCTTGCCAATAATGTTCTTGCACCTGCACCTTGCCTGCCTTCAAAATTTCTGTTGCTGGTGCTAATGCAGTATTTACCAGCAGGAATTTTATCTTCATTCATACCCAAACATGCTGAGCAACCCGGCTGGCGCAATTGAAAACCTGCCGCTTCAAATACTTTATCAATACCTTCTTCTATTGCTTGTTTTTCCACTTGCTTGCTGCCCGGCACAATCCATACTTCCACATTATCAGCTTTGTGTTTTCCTTTTACAAAAGAGGCTACCATTCTTAAATCTTCAATCCTTGAATTGGTACAGCTACCAATAAAAACATAATCAATCTTTTGCCCTTTTATAGGATGGCCCTGTTGCAATCCCATATAGGCCAATGATTTTTCCAAACCTGATTTATCATTCTCATTCACTTCTGCAAGCGTTGGAATATTCTCATTTACACCAATGCCCATTCCTGGATTGGTACCGTAAGTTATCATTGGTGTAATATCTTCTGCGTTTAAAGTAATTTCGCTATCAAACCCTGCGTCGTTATCAGTAAATAACGTTTTCCAATACACTAATTTTTTATCCCACTCTTCTCCCTGCGGCGCAAATTTCCGCCCTTTCATATAATTGAAAGTAGTTTCATCCGGTGCTATCATACCACACCTTGCTCCCATTTCAATACTCATATTGCAAATGGTCATTCTTGCTTCCATGCTAAGGCTGGTGATGGCGCTGCCAGCAAATTCTACCGCATGGCCCGTAGCGCCGCTTGCAGTTATCTTGCTTAATATATATAACACAATATCTTTCGATACTACCCCTTCATTCAATTTTCCCTCAATATTGATACGCATCAATTTTGGTTTGGTTTGCATCAAACATTGTGTAGCCAAAACCATTTCCACTTCGCTCGTACCAATACCAAATGCAATAGCGCCAAAAGCTCCGTGTGTGCTTGTATGTGAGTCACCGCATACAATGGTATTGCCTGGTTGTGTAATACCCAATTCTGGCCCAATCACATGCACAATTCCCTGGAAAGGATGCCCCAATCCATATAATTCAACACCATGTTCTGCACAATTTTTTATCAATGCATCTACCTGCAACCTGCTCAATTCTTCTTTAATAGGTAAATGCTGGTTTAATGTAGGCACATTATGGTCGGCCGTAGCAATGGTTTGCTTAGGGCGGAAAACTTTAATGCCTCTTTTATTTAAACCGGTAAATGCCTGCGGGCTGGTTACTTCGTGAATGAAATGTTTATCTATGTACAATACCGAAGGACCGCCCTCGATATTTTTCACCACATGTGTATCCCAAATTTTATCAAATAATGTCTTCGCCATTTTCTTTTTTTAAAAAAGTGGGGGACAATCCCCCACCGTAAACTAAAACTAAACTAAAACGCATGAGAGAAACTTATGCCGTAGCTAATGTCTTATGCTTATGGTTTGCCGCCATTGCCGCAAGGTCGCTGTCATCAACAACTTTTTTGCTGTCAGCCACTTGCAGGAAATGTTCATATAAAGCATCAATATCGTTTCTGTCGAATTGGAAATTTAACTTTTGGAAGCGGTGAGCCAATGCGCTGCGGCCACTGCGTGCCGTTAGCACAATCTTGGAACTGTCTGCACCAACTTCAACCGGATCAATAATTTCGTATGTAGTGGTATCTTTTAAAAATCCATCCTGGTGAATTCCTGATGAATGGGAGAAAGCATTGGAACCAACAATAGCTTTGTTGGGTTGCACCGGCATACGCATGGTATCGCTTACCAGGCGGCTCATCGGGTTCAAAAGTTTTGCATTTACATCTGTATATAAACCCATTTCTCTATGCTGCTTAATCACCATTACTACTTCTTCCAAAGAAGTATTGCCTGCCCTTTCACCTAAACCATTGATGGTACATTCAATTTGCCTTGCACCAGCAATTATGCCTGCAATACTGTTGGCAGTCGCTAATCCTAAATCATTATGGCAATGACAACTGATAATAGCTTTATCAATATTTGGAACATTGTTAACCAAGTATGCAATCTTTTCACCGTATTGGTGTGGCAAACAATAACCTGTTGTATCAGGAATATTAACCACAGTTGCACCAGCTTTAATCACTGCTTCAATCACTCTTGCCAAATATTCATTGTCGGTCCTTCCGGCATCTTCAGCATAAAATTCAATATCATTGGTGTACTTAGTGGCCCACTTCACCGCCTGTACTGCTCTTACCAAAATTTCATCTTGTGTTGCGTTGAACTTTGCTTTGATATGAGAATCGGAAGTGCCAATACCCGTATGAATCCTTGGGCGTTTAGCATATTTGATGGCCTCGCCTGCTGCTTCAATATCTTTTTCTACCGCACGGCTTAATGCACAAACGGTAGCCTTGGTAATTAATTTAGAAATTTCGGTAACCGATGCAAAATCACCAGGGCTGCTGATGGGGAAACCTGCTTCCAAAATATCCACACCCAACTCTTCCAATTTCAAGGCCAGCTCAATTTTTTCGCTGGTTACTAATTTACAGCCCGGCACCTGTTCGCCGTCTCGTAAAGTGGTATCAAAAATGTGTATTTTATCGCCTGGCATAGCTTAAATGATTTATAAAACAGGAGGTTTATTTTGTTTAATTAATTTGTACGCATAAATTTACTTTAACGGCAGTTAAGGGTAAAATCAAAACGAAGGGCTTTATACGTTGTGTAAAGGCCCTATTTTTTGCCAAAATCCTTGCCTGTATTGATTTTAAACGATTTTTAATTACGATGTCTAACCGCAATACAGATACCTTATTCCAATTAATAAAATCGCTGGGAAAGAGTGAAAAGCGCAATTTCAAGCTTTATATCAACCGAAATGGCCAATCCGAGGATCTTAAGATAGTTCAGCTTTTTGACGGCCTGGAAAAAATGGATGATTACGATGAAACCCTTTTATTAAAGAAGAACGAAGGCATTAAAAAGCAACAGCTATCCAATTTAAAGGCACATCTGTACAAAGAAATTTTGTCTAGTTTAAGGCATATCAACGATGACAGTAATATTGATATGCAATTGCATGAGCAAATGGATTATGCCCGGATTTTATACAATAAAGGCTTGTATTTGCAAAGTCTGAAAGTACTCGATAAATTAAAAGAGTTAGCTAAAACCTACCATCAGCTAACTTACCTACAACAGGCTTTATTTTTTGAAAAAAAGATAGAAGGCCTGTACATTACCCGAAGCCTGCACAACCGTGCCGAAGAACTAAGCAAGGAAGCCGATGAAGTGAACAACAGCCTTAGCAATATTTCTAAACTCAGCAACCTTTCGCTACAATTGTATGGCTGGTATATTAAAAATGGTTTTGTAAGAAATGATGAGGAAGAAGAAGGCATCCGTAGTTTTTTGTATAATAACTTGCCGCCGAATATCCAAAATACCAGTGGTTTTTACGAAAGATTATATTATTACCAGTGTTATTGCTGGAAGGCATTTATAAGGCAGGATTTTTTACAATATTATCGTTACACCCAAAAATGGGTGGATATTTTTGAAGAAGAACCTGCAATGATTGCGTTGGAATCTGGCCATTACATTAAGGCTATGCACAACCTGATGGGGGCGCATTTCAACCTTGGCAACTATCAAAAATTAAATGATACTTTAATTAAGTTTGAAAAATTTTGCACCAGTAAAACTGTACAAAGTAATCAAAATAATTTGATACAGTGTTTTATCTATTATACCATTTCTTTACTGAACAAACATTTTATCAGTGGCAATTTCTCCGAAGGTTTATTATTGGTACCCGGTATTGAAGAAAAATTAACAGAATATGAATTGTATTTAGACAGGCACCGTATTTTGGTAATCTATTACAAAATTGCCTGCATGTATTTTGGTGCCGGTGATTTTGAAACAGCAATTGATTACCTCAATAAAATCATCAACTGGAAAGTTGATTTGCGGAATGACCTGCAATGTTATGCCCGCCTGTTACATTTGATTGCACATTATGAATTGGGCAATTTTCAACTGCTGGAATATTTGGCCAAATCGGTGTACCGCTTTATGGCAAAAATGCACAACCTAAGTGTGGTTGAAGAAGAGATGTTTAAATTTTTACGCAAAGCACTTACAGTTAGTGCCAATAAATTAAAACCTGAATTTGAAAAGCTACTGAACAAACTAAAACAGTTTGAGAACAGGCGTTTTGAAACAAGGGCGTTTATGTATTTGGATGTGATATCCTGGCTGGAGAGTAAGATTACAGGAGTGCCGGTGCAGGTAGTTACACAGGAGAAATATTTGAGTAAGAAATAAATTTATTCCGGTTCTACCCCAAGCATAGGACTAAAGCGAATGGAATTTACATCTTCTCTACTTTTAAAATTCTCCCTTGTTAAATAAATACTTGAAGTATCATTACTCAGATAAAAATCAATCGTTGGAATCGTCTTTTCTAAGTCTAACCCTGCATATCCAATCAATTGGTTAGCATTTATTTTATCCCCTTTCTTTACAAGTACAGCTTTAAGATTGGAGTAAGTATAAAATATTTTATTTCTTTTTATGATTACAACTCTAAAATCTTCGATATTAAATACAGTGGTAACCACACCACCGCCCACAGAAAACACAGTACTATCTTTTGATTTAAAAGTTATAGCTGCATTAGGTTGCCCACGATAGTTCCGAGAGGGATTTTCTTTATCATAATAATCCACCGCCACAACACCATTCATCGGCATCACAAATTTTGGATCGGTTAATGAAACTTTGGTATCTGCAATCGCCTTCTTTAATTCCTTTTCAAAATCTTCTTCTTTCATATCTCCTTCAAAAAATTTCTTATAGCCTGTTTTTGCATTTACAATAATGGTAGCTGGTATGGCGCCGCTCCAGCTTTTGTCAATCATTGGGCAAAAATAATCGGCATCGGTTTCGTCCAGCCAGGCAAGATTGGTTTTAAAATTATTCTTTGTAGCAAAAGCTGCAATTTTATTGGGGTAGAATAAAGGCAGGTCCAAACTCACCAATTCCAGTTTCACCTTATCTTTTTTATATTTATTTACTGTTTTTATAAAACCGGGGATTTCGGCCACACACGGTTTGCAAAAAGTAGCCCAAAAGTTTATTACATATATACTATCGGATGTGGCGTTGTAGGAACGTACAACATCAGTCATTTTTAATTTAGGAATATGCTGGGCAGATGCTGCTGCAACAAAACAAAACAAGGCGAGGGGTAATATTGTTTTCTTCATATCATTTAAAAATACACAGAATAACCTGCTTGGATAAATATCCGTTGTTAAAATAACCCTTAAAAAATTGACCTTACAATAAAAAGCTAAGAAAAGCCACAGAATTAATCCGTGAAAATCTGTGTAATCCATGGCAAAATACCTTTTGGCTAATCCCCTATTTCAAGCTAATTTTGCCGTGCTTTTAAAAGCAAAACGTATTTCCAAAATCATAAATCACAAATCTAAAATTGTAATATGGCATACGACGTAATAGTGCTTGGCAGCGGACCAGGCGGTTATCCGGCAGCAATCAGGGCTAGTCAGTTAGGTAAAAAAGTAGCAATTGTAGAAAAAGAAAGCCTGGGCGGCATCTGCCTTAACTGGGGCTGTATTCCTACCAAAGCGTTATTAAAAAGTTCGCAGGTATTTGAATATGCCAAACATTCAAAAGATTATGGCATCAATATTACCGACCCAACTGCAGATTTTGGTGGTGTAATTGGCCGCAGCCGTGGTGTAGCCGATAAAATGAGCAAGGGTATCCAGTTTTTGATGAAGAAGAATAAGATTGATGTGATCATGGGCTTTGGCAAATTGATTGCACCGGGCAAATTGGAAATTACTGCAGCAGATGGCAGCAAAAAAGTGGAAGAAGCTGCCAACATTATTTTGGCAACAGGCGGCCGTGCAAGAGCATTACCAACTTTACCCATTGATGGTACCAAAATAATTGAATACCGTAAAGCAATGTCTTTACCTACGCAGCCAAAAAGCATGATTATTTGCGGAAGCGGCGCCATAGGTTCTGAATTTGCTTATTTCTACAACAGCATGGGCTCCAAGGTTACCATCGTTGAATTTATGCCACGTATTGTCCCTGTTGAAGATGAAGACATCAGCAAAGAACTGGAAAAACAATTTAAGAAACAAGGCATGACCATCATGACCAGCAGCGAAGTATTGAGTGTAGATACCAGCGGCGAAGGCGTGAAAGCAAAAGTAAAAACTGCTGCAGGTGAAGTTACTTTGGAAGCTGATATTTTATTAAGTGCCGTTGGTGTTGTTGCCAATATTGAAAATATAGGTTTGGAAGCATTGGGCATCAAAACTGAAAAAGGAAAAATAATTGTTGATGCCTTTCAACAAACTAATGTAAAGGGTATTTACGCCATTGGCGATTGCACACCAGGCCAGGCTCTGGCACACGTTGCAAGCAAAGAAGGTATCAATGCTGCCGAACATTTAGCTGGCCACAAACCTGATCCAATCGATTACAACAACATTCCAGGCTGTACTTATTGCTCGCCAGAAATCGCAAGTGTGGGTTATACAGAAAAAGCGGCTAAGGATGCAGGTTATGAAGTAAAAGTTGGCAAGTTTCCTTTTATCGCCAGCGGAAAAGCGGTGGCTTCTGGCGCAACCGAAGGTTTTGTAAAAGTTATTTTTGATGCCAAGTACGGCGAATTTTTAGGTTGCCATATGATTGGAATGAATGTAACAGAAATAATTGCCGAAGCTGTTGTCGCCCGTAAATTGGAAACTACCGCACATGAATTATTAAATGCCATTCACCCTCACCCAACTATGAGTGAAGGATTAAAAGAAGCGACTGCGGTGGCTTATGGCGAAGCAACGGATATTTAGTTTGTAGCCCGAAGCTCGAGCTTCCGGCAATGCATAAAATTTAAATACTTATTTGGGGAAACTAATAGTTTCCCCAAATTTTTTCTACCTGAAAGCATGGCTTTTAGCCAATGATAATACCGGAAGCCGGAGCTTCCGGGCAGAGGGCCAGGCACAAACGGGGATAGCATGTGAATAAGTTCACTTTTTATAATATAAAGATTAATTTATTATTGTACAATGAGAGACGCCTTAAAGAACCTATTCCGCAGCGAGATCATATTGGAAGATAATAGCCATTACTATTATACCGTAAATCCATACGAACTTACCAATGCATTAGGAGCGGTAGTGGCAGTTTTACAAGAATATAATTTTTCTAAAAAAGATAATGAAGCAGTAACCTGCAAATTGTATCGCACCAAAGAAGGCAATTGGTATGATATTGAAGAAGCAAAAATATTTACAGAAAAAAATATTTTAAGAATGTTGAAGTCTGCGATTGACTTGAAAGAAAATAAAGTTTTTGAGGCCCGTTGATCCAAAACATTCTTCTTTCCCATTTTTATTGTTTTAACCAACTGCATTTATATTATTGTGTTAGTTTCCAATTTACACAATTCCCAATACACGTAAAAGTTCTGTTTTAACCACTTTCTGATCAAAGGGCTTTTTAATAAAACCATTGGCACCACAATCACTGCTGATGGTGGAAATATTATCATTTGCAGAAACCATAAGTATTGGAATAGCCGAGGTACTTCCATTTTCTTTAAGCAAATGGCATACCGTACCTCCGTCAACACCATCCATCTGGATATCAAGCAGGATGGCATCAGGAATGTCACTGGTAATAATGTCAAGCAGGTTATCCCCGTTTGGGGAAACCCTTACATCAAATCCTTCTCCCTTCAGTTTATAGGCCATCAACAAAAGCAGGTCTTGTTCGTCATCTATTATCAGAATCTTCGGTTTGCCGTTGAGAATAGTGTTCATCGTATATTATTTGTTGTGAGTACCATATATAAATACAATAATGCAGCCAATTGTTATTTTATGGTCTGACCTACAAGTAGGGAAATTCATTAATTGTATATTACAGCCTGTCACCTTACCTAAGTTTTTTATGGTATTTACAAAAGAACACCGCAAGATGGTAGTGAAGGAAGCCTTTAGAAAGCTGGGGCTTAATTATGTAACGGTGAACCTGGGTGAAGTGAATGTACAGGATAATATTACAAATAAACAGCGTGATAAGCTCAAAGCCATTTTACTCAAATCAGGTCTTGAACTGATGGATGACAAAAAAGCCATCCTTATTGAGCGAATAAAAAATGTTATTGTGGAAATGGTGCATTATGCAGACGAATTGCCTAAAACAAATTTTTCAGTTTTTTTAAGCGCCAAGTTAAATTACGATTATACTTACCTTGCTAATATTTTTTCAGAAACGCAGGGAACAACAATTGAGCATTTCATTATCATGCACAAAATTGAAAAGGTAAAAGAACTGATCATTTATAACGAACTCAATCTAACCGAAATTGCCTGGAAGCTTGGTTACAGCAGCGTTGCTCATCTCTCCAGCCAGTTTAAAAAAGTAACAGGACTTACACCCTCTTATTTTAAATCGCTGAAACAAAAAAAAATGAACCTGCTGGAAGATCTGTAAGAACAGTCAGCAACGGTATTTCTATGTTACCATTAATAAATTACATTATGTAAAACAGCGCTACCCAGCCCACCATGGTAGTAAAATATATAGTACCTGCCTTTGTAAAAGCCCTAAATGAAGATGACCTTAAAACAGCAAGAACTTATGTATGGTACTATATGGATTTTAAAGGTGTAATAACTACCCGAGAAGGTGCAGCCAATTATTTTGAAGTCCTGGCTAAAATGAATTTTAAGTACGCTATAAAATAAGCCTTTCCGAAGGCGGAGATGTATGCCTTATTTATGATTTTACAATATCAGGCCTTACGGTATATGCATGCAGCTGGTACCAAGTAATGGGCGGCAAAATAAGCGCTATACAAACTGTATATGACCCCAGGCCGGTACTGGATTTAAATCCCTAGTGTACCAAATAAAAAACTACCCAGGAAAATTTTTGGAAGAAAAAATAAAAGCTGAATTTTGTGACTTATTGAATAACTACAAATAAGCAACCATGGCACATCTTGTAAAAATAAAATCGATAGACAAAATCACCCATGATGTTTTACAGGTAAGAACAGAAAAACCTTTGAATTATACTTTTGTTGCAGGGCAAGCGGCAGATATCAGCATTAATAAAGAAGGATGGAACGAAAAGAAAAACCCTTTTACTTTCACCTGTCTTGCAGAAGATGAGTACATTGAATTCACCATTAAAACCTATCCTGAACACAATGGTGTTACCAATCGATTATTACAACTTAAAGCAGGCGATGAATTAATATTACATGATGTATTTGGAGATATAGCTTATAAAGGCGAAGGCGTATTTATTGCTGGTGGAGCAGGTATTACACCGTTCATTGCAATTATTAGAGCATTGGAAGCTAAAGGCGAAATTGGCAATAACCAATTGATATTTGCGAACAAAACAAAAGCTGATATTATTCACGAAGCATTATTCACCAAATTGCTGGGTAAGAATTTTATTAATGTTTTATCTGATGAAAAAATAGAAGGTTATTTACATGGCTATATCACGGAAGATATTTTAAACAATATAATTACAGCTAACAAGAAGATTTATCTCTGTGGACCACCGCCCATGATGGATGCCATTGAAAAAATGCTGGCACACCTTTATGTTGATGCAACAAATATTGTTAAAGAAGGGTTTTAAGAAAAAAAATATTAAATTTGATTGGGAAAAACCTGTCCTTTTCTTCATTGGTTACCTAATAAATTAGATTAATTGAAAAAGATAAAGAGGATAGTATACAGTTCAATGATTGTGGTACTTAAAGTCTCTCTCTCCTATTCCCAAGATCTGCACATAGCGTCAGTACAAGAAATGAATATTTGGTACAACCCAGCTTTAAAGACTACAAAAATTCCTCAAGTCTATACTAGTTTTCGAAATGTAAATTACCCCAACATTATTGCTTATAGTAGTAAGGCAATAGGTATTGACTTGCCGCTAATTCCTAGAAATACAGATATATCTGATATTACTTCCTACGCCAATATTACCGCTGGAATAAACACTAATAGTTCAAAAGATGGTAGCATGGCTTCTTCAACCGCTATGATTGCCCTTACCTATGCATTGCCCCTTAACAGAAACGATACTTATATTAGCATAGGCTTCAATGGCTGTTATAATTTCAACCGGATTGGAACAGGAATCTATAATTATTATCCTTCACAATTTGATAAACAGGGGGCAATTGGTTCTGCTATAATTGCAGACCCTTACTTATCAGGTTATAATTTCGGATATTTTACCAGCAGTGCTGGCGTTGCAGTTTATCATAATGGTGAAGATAACCAATGGTATGCTGGCGTATCTACCAGAAATTTCAACCATCCTTTTACAGAATGGAATCGGTCATCTCGTTTGGAATCAAGTACTGGCGTACAAGGAGGGTATTCTACTGCAATCAACGATGTTGGTACCATTAGAGGATATGCAAATTTCAATTGGCACGGAGCTGTAAGTGAACACTACTTTGCAGTTGCGTATACACGTATCATTGATGATAGTGCAAGTTACAAAATTGGTGCAGGGATAGGTTATCGCTGGGAAGATGCTATTGTACCAAGCCTTGAACTGACTTTAAAGAGAAGCCGGCTTAATCTTTATTATGACATTAATTTCCCTGGCACTTTATACAACTTATACTCTAGGAAATCGCTCACTTTTTCTTATAGTTATACTTTTAAGTAAGTGAAATCTTTATTAGGCCATTTTTATTTTACTAAAAACGCATTCAATGCTTTTGTAGGCCTGCCATTATCTCCCCAAGCACTTAATGCATACCTGCTCCAGCTTCTTGCACCTTCGGGCTCCCAGTAAATTACGCCTAACCCATTTCCGTTAGGCACAGCTTTTACTTTTTGCTGTACAGCCACCAGCATATCATAAGTATTATCTGGTTTATTGTCTTCGCCACCAACTTCTACTACCATCACTTCTTTTCCATAGCGTGCAACCAGGTTATTCATATTACGGCCAAGATCATCAATAGATAAAGTGTAATCAGGATTCCCTTTTAACCAGAAAGGATAATAAGATAAACCTATCACATCGTATTTTGCACCGTTTGCTTTTGCATTATCGAACCAGCTCACAAATCTTGCGCTATCATTTCCCCGGTCGATATGTAAAATCACTTTCGATTTTGGGCTTACTGCTTTAATAGCATCATATCCTTTATTAATCAGTTGTGCCAATTGCGGCCAGTTGGAAGTACTGCCTTCAGGATAGATCATTCCGCCAGGAGTTTCATTGCCAACCTGCACCCATTCAGGCGTTACGCCAGCTTTTTTTAAATCAGTCATTACATCGAAAGTATAATCGTAAAGGTCTTTTAGTAATGCAGGAAAATCATGTCCTTGCCAAGCTGCAGGTTTTTTCTGCTTTCCCGGGTCGGCCCAGCTATCACTGTAATGAAAATTAATCATTACCCGCATGCCCCATTTTTTTGCACGAACAGCCATCGCAACCGTTTCGCTCTTGCTATTATGGCCACTGGCTTTATTGTTGTTTGGATTAACCCATGTGCGTAGACGAATTGTATTGATGCCGTGATTTTTCAAAATTTTAAAGCAATCCTGCTCGGTGCCATCATCGCCATAAAATTTATACCCGGTAGCTTCCATTTGCGCCAGCCATCCAATATCGGCACCTTTTACAAAATTTTGTGCCTTGCTTCCGTGAATTTTTGAATTAGAACAACTGGCGGAAAAACTTACTGCCAGTAAAATCAGTGCAAAAGGTTTAATGATTTTCATGAAGTAAAAATAATAAATTCCCTATGGTTACTCACAATAAAAAAGATGCAGTGTTACTGCATCCTCTTTTGCAAAGCCAAAACTTATTTTTATTCTACTTCTTCCAGTGCTCTATAATTCACGCTATTTTCAGCTATTTCAGTGAGTGATGAATCAGCCATTTTTTCTTCATTCAAAGTTTTTACTAAAATTGCAGCTACATCTTCCAATCCCAATGTTTGTGCCAGCTGTGCCAGGCCGCCGTAAGTAGAAATTTCATAGTGTTCCACTTTTTGTGCGGCCAGTATTAAACCAACATCTCGGGTAGCAGTACCTGCTTCTGTATCGTCAATAATGCTGTCGCCTTCTTTAGTAATCCCTTCCATTGCTTCGCATTTCTTTGCTACCGGCTTCATATCCAGCAAGCCAAATACTTCTTCAAGCCTTTCTACATGCGTTTTAGTTACCGCAAGATGGTCAGCAAAAGCGTCTTTCAATTCTTCTGTTGTAGCAGCCTTGGCCATTTTAGGCAAAGTTTTTACCAGGTGTTTTTCAGCCCAGTAAATATCTTTTAGTTCGTCTGTAAAAAAATCTTTCAGCATGTTATCGTTTGCACCCATACCGGCAGATTTGGAATGGTTCACCTTTTTAGCAGGTGCCTTCTTTGTTGTTGTTGTTGGCATAATCGTAAATTTTAAATGTTTAACTTATACCTCATGTTTCAAAAGATTTGCCATAAAAAAACAAGTTCTTCCAATGGGTTAAATTCTCTCAATGTGGGAATTATGTAAACAGATTGCTGTAAATATTACCCAACCACATCACAAAAGCTCTTCAACTTTATGAATATAAATTTGAATAATGTACTACAGGCATATTCCTGCCTTTGCTAAAAATTTTTATCAGGAAAAGAATGAACACAAACACATAAAAGGGGAGTAATTGAAAAGTAAAGTATATAACCAAGGGTTTTCAAAAAGGAGAAGGGAAGGATATATCAGGCGAATTATAACACATTCATAAATGTTTCCTGTTATTCAATTTCGGTTAAGGCCTTTATTCTAACTGAGTAAATTATCTCATTACTTTACTAATGCTTCCAGGGAAACTTCAAGTGCCTTACTAATTTTTAATAAAGAAAGAAAAGAAACATTTACGAGGCCCGATTCTATTTTTGAAAGGGAAGATTTTTCCATACCGCATATTTCAGCCAGCCTGGTCTGACTTAGGCCTTTTTCGGCCCGTTGTTTCTTTATTTGTTCCCCCAGCGCGAATAGCACAATGGAGGCTGCTTTTTTGGTTGCCATTACATATATATGGGTTAATGTAGTCTACAGAGGTTGTTAATGCAAAGATGCATATGGTTTGAAATAAGAAATGTAGGTGTTGAAACCAATATCTTGTAGCATAACTACTATGGAAGTGCCCTTTATTTCTTTTTAGACTGACAATATTATCAGCCAACCTCTAACCTCCTCTTAAAACATATGCCGTGATTAAGTAATAGGCCTTACATATGTTGCATTTTTATATAACTCGATACTGTTATTCGTAAAATACTATGGAATAAAAATACCCCAATTGCAGGGGGTATTTTTACGGTTAAATGTCTTTATTGTTTTACAAATCTTGTTATTGTTTTTTCATCATTGATGATTATTTCCAGTAAATAACTGCCCGATGCAAGCTGATGAATAGGAACTGTATAATACTGTTGAATATTATTCACATTTTCTATGTAAACCAGTTTTCCGTCAATACCCAAAATACGAAGTGTTGTTTGTCTAACCGGTTTAGAGAATGTAAGCACCAGTTTGTCCGTTGCCGGATTAGGATATACCCTTATTGTTTCACCTGTTTCAAAATTAAGCGTTATAATATTGCTATAAATAAAATTGCCGTCAATGTCAAACTGCTTAAGCCTGTAGTAATTAACACCGTCTGCCGGCGTATTATCTGTAACATCGTAAGCCTGATCGGTACTTGAGTTACCTTTGCTTTTTACACTTGCAATTTTATAATAAGTAATACCATCTTTACTTGTTTCCACTTCAAAATAACTGCTGTTTTGCTCAAATGCTGTAATCCAGTGCAGCAACCCTTTTCCATTACTTTTTATACCGGTAAAAGATATCAACCTCATTGGTAATGGATTAAAACTTGGGTCACCAACAGCAAAGCCAGAAAAACCTGTACCGAATGTAGCCGTTATCTGGTAATCTGCACCAAATGAACTACGGGTAGCCAAAGAGGGTATATCCACATTTGCAAAGAAACTTGTTGTGGCAGGAGTTACTTCACTAATAGTATGGCCTTTTACTTTAACTATTTTGGCTATTGTTTCCCAGTCTTTTGATGTTGCAGCCTCCCATCCATCATGTTCTGCCTGGGTATAATATAGTGTGATATCATAGTTTCCTGACGGATTATCGGTAGTTGGTATTATTTTAAACGTTTTATTTGTCAATGCGTATGCAGCACCCGTGCGCCAAAACTGTGTTGTACCCGTACCATCCCTGTCTACTACCACCTGCGTACATCCGTAATCAAAACTGCTGTTATTTTTTATTCGTGCCATTATCTTTCCATCAAGGTCAGAAAAGAAAAGTACATCTGCATTGGGTCCAAGATATGCTGTACGTGACACAGTTGGGCTGGCAAGGGATTGTATAGCATCGCCTATTTGTAATGCAATATAAGGCCTGTACTGTGTTGCACTGCTTGCAGCAGTAGTACACAAACCAGGGCCCGTGGTATTAGAAACATACGCAGTAGATTTATTGGTAGTGCCAAGATCCTCAGCGTATACGTTTACATTATTGCTTACAGCACTGTTATCAAAGCACGATTCAATAATGATATTGGATGTACCGTTCCAGTAAAAAGGGGTTGGCAGTTGAAAATAAATGAAACCAGTATTAGCAGTGGTTAAACTCAAATTGCCCGAATAAATTGTTACAGGGCTGGACAACGTTGCAAAGCCGGTGTTTAAGTTAGTTACAGTAGTGGAATTTACACTATCAATTCTTAAACTAAAGTTGTTAAAAGTAACATTACCGGTTACCTGATAAATATCATAGTACAAACGATTTATATTTCCTTTTGTGAACCCGGCTGCAGTTAATTCTGATGCCCGATAAAGGTTTTGGATCCTCTTATCCGACTTTGCTCCTTCAAATGGGCCAAGAAATGCCCCTTGAGCTACAGCTGTACCAATCGTATTGGTTAGCAAGTCGGTATTTGGAGCTATATCATCGTCCGCTATATTAATAGTATAGGTTTGGTTCATAGTGCCTGTAACAGCATCACCCCCGTGTTTATTCAAAGTGTAGCCCAATACAATAGTTTCTGTGCTTTCTATATTGTGGTCATCATTAATGGTTACGGTAAAAGTTTTGTTGCCTGTAGCTCCAATAGCCCAGCTCACTGTTTGTGGTGTTACCGTATAATCAACACCGCTTGTTGCAGTACCGCCATTTACTGTTAAAGTAGCATCGGTTTGCTGCGATGCTGCATTTTGCAATGTAATGGTAACGTTTATTGTTTTGGTTGAAGGAGGGCAAGCAGCCGGCGTTGCTGTTTCACTAACAGTTACGCCTGGGGTTGTAAAGAAAACCTCTTTGCCGCACGGTACAAATTGTGCACCTATACCAACTGCATAAAATGCATTGGTTACCGAAATGGTTTGCTGGGAGCATGCGCCAAACAACGTTGTAGCGGCAGTTATCATTGCAGTGCGGCAATTGACATAAGTAGCACCGGATGCAAGGCTTGTTTCGCCAAGAAAAGCAATATGCTCGGCATCTACCCAGTTTATACCGGTTACTTCATAAAAATTACCAAGATCATTGGTTCCATTTCCGCCGGATACTAAAAGGTAAAACCAATGGTTTAGCACACCACTATTAGTGTGTACGCCGCCGTTATCAGACGATCCGGTGTACCAGTTAATACCCAAATAAGTATCAGGCTGCCCGTATAACTTTGGATTGCTCATACTGCGTAATGCGCCGCCGCCAACCGTAATCTCTTCGCCAATATCAAAATAGCTTTTTGCAACAGCATCAGTTTCATGTGGGTCGCCAAAATGTTCAATAGAGGATCCCCATATATCGCTGAAGCCTTCGTTCATTGCACCGCTTTCATTTGAATAAGTAAGATTAGCGGTATTCTGACAAACGCCGTGGCCTATTTCATGGCCGGTCACATCAAGGCTGGTCAAAGAAGAAAAGCCACCAACAACATTAGACCCATCTCCGTAAAACATGCTATTGATACCTCCGCTACCTTGCCAAAAAGCGTTATCCCAGTTTATATCTCCATGCACATAACAATTTAAAATGCCATTGGCATTGTCCCAACTATTCCTGGTATGCCTTGTTTTCCAATAATCATATACCCTTTGTGAACCCCATTGTACGTCAAATGCAGTATTGTCCTTGTTGGCATTATTATATTCGGCAGCCGTCCAGCTGTTATCTGCATCAGTAATTTCTGTAGAGGCTGCCATGGCACTATTAAACTGAGAAACCAAAGTGAAAGTACTCACCAAAGCATGCCCAATATTTTTTACATGGGTAGGATATAATTCTGTACCAATAGTAGCCTCAAGCCGGTAACTGCCGCTTACAAGACGTGTAACCATATTAGTTACGTTGCCACTATAAATGGTACTTGCTAAAGGAGATACTATGTTTGCTGAATTTGCAACACCCGGGATTTTGAGCTTTTCAGTATCTGTATTTCTTTTTGATTTTTCTTGCTGGCCAGTATTTTCAGTTGGTTCATCTTTTTTAAAACAGCCAGACATTATTTGCATATTGGTAAACAGCACTTCGCCAGTGGCTGCATCTACATAAACATCTTCTATGGTTAGTGCTCTTGTATGCGACCCCATTAAAAACTTATAAGCCAAATGCATATTCCCGTCCAGTATTTTTTTTCCTACTCCCTGCTCAACAAAAACCAATTCTGCTGCAGGCGTTTCATCTTTGGATGGTACTACTCCATCAAGGTAAATCCACGCTTTTATTTTAGCAACCGCCTCTGTAATTATGGGCGTTATGCTGGTAGACGGATCGATAGCAAAAAAATCACCTGACATATAAGCTATCTTATCATTTTTTGCAGCAATAATATAATTACCATGCTCCACTTTGATCCCTTTAAAAAATTGTTGGTATCTGTCCACCGCTATACCGCTTGTAACTTGTTGCGATTTTAACTGTAGTTCCCCTTGTTTTGCACCCAGGTATTTTGAAAAAAGTTGCGGCACATCGACCTGCTTATAACCTGCATCTTCTTTAAACAAAATTGAAAATGGCGCAACTGTTCTTGAGCCTGCTTCGGTTTTACTTACTGCCGGATCGTTATTAAGATCTTTCTGTTGAGATAAACCTGTTAATGGGAAAATAAAAAATGCCAATACCGCAATGCAATTGTAGAAATTTTTCATTACTGTAGGTTAAGGTTCTGTGTAAACCGAAGTTACTAATTTAAAATAAAGCTTTTCAGGGGAATTTAAACACAAATAATTAATATATAATTTGTTGCTTATTGGGATACAAGACCCTCTAAGAGTCTTTACAGTAGATAGTTTGCAAATTTTAATGAAATGAGATTTGTAGAGATGAATAAAAAGGAGGATGTCTCAAAAGTAATCTGAAGGCTCCGAGAATCGTTTATACGAAAATTTTCTCCATCAGGTACCCCGGGTAAAATCGGGCAAAATTTACTTTTGAGACAGCCTGCTTCAATGTGCTCCCACCGATACAATTTTCGAATCATTTTATACCTGATTTGACAAGGCTTGCAAATCTTTTAATGATATAATTAATTGCGCTTGAAATTTTATTCACCGATACGGTACGCATACGTTGCTTTAGGTTTCGTAATATTAATATATT
>Ga0265327_10000441_pt1 | contig 75419 bp, 73 predicted proteins | sample 41621metaG_FD_202089 | JGI IMG/M metagenome (GOLD analysis project Ga0265327, IMG submission 202089) | Rhizosphere microbial communities from Carex aquatilis grown in University of Washington, Seatle, WA, United States - 4-16-21 metaG | ecosystem: Host-associated > Plants > Roots > Rhizosphere...
TGCCCGTAGGCGGCTCGAGGCGCTTTATGGAGTCGGGGCGCTCGACGGTTTCGGCGCCTTCTCGCGCCCCGAACTGGCGGCCGGCGGCGCCCTGGTCGATTACGTCGAACTGACCCAGAAGGGGAAGCTGCCGCGCCTGTCGGTGCCGCGCCGCCTGGCCGAGGGCGCGGTGATGGAGATCGACGCCGCCACCCGCCGCAATCTGGAACTGGCCGAGACCCTGGGCGGCGAACGCAAGGGCTCGCTGCTCGCCACCATCGACCGTACCGTCACCGGGGCGGGGGCGCGGCTGCTGGCGGCGCGGTTGTCGGCGCCCTTGACCGGGGTGGCGGCGATCGAGCGGCGGCTCGACATGGCCGCCTTTTTCGTCGAGCGCGAGGGGACGCGGGAAAGGCTGCGCACCCTGTTGCGCGGCTGCCCCGACATCGAACGGGCGTTGTCACGGCTGACCCTCGGCCGCGGCGGGCCGCGCGACCTCGGCCAGGTGCGGGACGCCCTGGCCCAAATCCCGCCGCTGCGCAACACCCTGGCGTTGACCGGGCTGGAATCGCCGCCCGAGGGGCTGGTCGCCGCCGCCAAGCGGCTGGGCGAGCATTCGGTCCTGGTCGAACGGCTGGAATCCAGCCTTGCCGACGAACTGCCGCTTTATGCCCGCGACGGCAATTTCATCCGTCCCGGCGCCCATCCGGGGCTCGACGAGCTGAAGACGCTGGAAAAGGAAGGCAAGGGCGTTCTCCTCCGCCTGGAGCAACGTTACGCGACCGAAACGGGCGTGTCGTCGCTGAAGCTCCGCCACAACAACATCATCGGCTACCACGTCGAGGTGCCGGCCAAGCAGGCCGACAAGCTGGGCCCCGCCTTCATTCATCGCCAGACCATGGCCAGCTCGGCCCGCTACACCACCACCGAGCTGATCGAGCTGGCCAACCGCATTCTCGGCGCCTCGGCCCAGGCGCTCGAACTCGAACAGCGGCTGTTCGACGATCTGGTCGGCGAGGTGACGGCCAGGGCCGCCGACATCGCCGCCGCCGCCCGGGCGCTGGCGGCGCTCGACGTCGCCGCCGCCCTGGCGGAATTGGCGGTCGAGGGGGCGTGGACCCGGCCGGCGATCGACGACAGCCTGGATTTCGACATTCGGGGCGGCCGCCATCCGGTGGTCGAGGCGGCCTTGAGCGCCGCCCACGCCCAGGCTTTCGTCGCCAATGATTGCGATCTCGGCCCCGAACGGCGGCTGTGGCTGGTCACCGGCCCCAACATGGCGGGCAAATCGACCTTTCTGCGCCAGAACGCGCTGATCGCGGTGCTGGCCCAGATGGGGTCGTTCGTGCCGGCCGCCTCGGCGCGGCTGGGCGTGGTCGATCGGCTGTTCAGCCGGGTGGGCGCCGCCGACGATCTGGCGCGCGGCCGCTCGACCTTCATGGTCGAGATGGTCGAGACGGCGGCCATCCTCAACCAGTCGGGCAGCCGGGCGCTGGTCATCCTCGACGAGATCGGCCGCGGCACCGCCACCTTCGATGGCTTGTCGATCGCCTGGGCAGTGGTCGAGCATCTGCACGAGGTCAATTGCTGCCGCGCCCTGTTCGCCACCCATTACCACGAACTGACCCGCCTGGCCGCCCGCTTGCCGCTGCTTTCCTGCCACCAGATGCGGGTGAAGGAGTGGCAGGGCGACGTCGTCTTCCTGCACGAAGTGGCGTCGGGTGCCGCCGACCGCTCCTACGGCATCCACGTCGCCCGCCTCGCCGGCCTGCCGGGCGCCGTCGTTTCGCGAGCGGAAGAAGTTCTGGGGGCGCTGGAAAGTTCGGACCAGGCCGGCGCGGTGGCGCGGCTGGCCGACGATCTGCCGCTGTTCGCCGCCGCCCGTCCGGCGCGGCCGGCGGCGACGGCCAAGGTCTCGGCGGTCGAGGAACGCCTGCGGGCGGTCAACCCCGACGAAGTGTCGGCGCGCGCCGCGCTCGATCTGCTCTACGAACTCAGGAATCTATTGGATCAATAATTTCCGGCCCGGCCGGAACGCACCTGGGTGCCGATCTCGATCTCGCCCGAGGTGCGCATCTGACCGGCGGGGGTGGGGGCGCAGGCGGCGGCCAGCAGCAGGCAGGCGAGGGCGGCGGCGAAGGCTTTCATGGCGGGCATCCCAACGGAGGGAACGAAGCCAGTCTAGCACGGATAATCGGCTGGCGGCGGCCTTGGCGCTGCCCATATAATCCGGCACCACTCATTTGGCGGTATTCTTATCCGATGTCCAAGATTCGCGACCAGCGCGCCATCGTCGATCGCCGCGCCCTCATCGCGCGCCTGTCGGCGGTCGTGGCCGAGGACCCGCCCAAGCACAAGCGCCGCTCGCGGGTTTTGGAAATCTTCAAGGCGGCGCTCACCGACGGCCGCGCCGAGGTCCACCGCCGCTTCGACGCCGAGGGCAGCGGCACCGACACCGTGGCCTCCAACTGCTTCCTGATCGACCAGCTGATCCGCACCGCCCACGACTACGCCGCCGAGCACGAATTCCCGCAAGGGGTGCGCACCGCCGCCGAGGCGATGAGTCTGGTGGCGGTCGGCGGCTACGGTCGCGGCGAGCTTAGCCCCCATTCCGACATCGACCTGCTGTTCCTGACGCCCTACAAGCGCACGCCGTTCCAGGAGCAGATGGTCGAATACATCCTCTATCTGCTGTGGGATCTGGGGTTGAAGGTCGGTCAGGCGACCCGCTCGGCCGACGAATGCGTCCGCCACGCCAAGGCCGACCTGACCATCCGCACCGCGCTGTTGGAGGCGCGCTGGGTCTGGGGCGACCAGGCGCTGTTCGAGGATTTGCAGAAGCGATTCCGCAACGACGTCATCGCCGGTAGCACCGAGGAATTCGTCGAATCGAAGCTGATCGAGCGCAAGGCCCGGCACGAGCAGATGGGCGACGTCCGTTATGTGCTGGAGCCCAACGTCAAGGAAGGCAAGGGCGGCCTTCGCGACCTGCACACCCTGTTCTGGATCGCCCGCTATCTGTACGGGGTCAAGACCGTCGATGAACTGGTGGCGATGGGGCTGATCAGTCGCGCCGCCGCCACCCGCTTCGCCAAGGCCCAGAGCTTCCTGTGGACGGTGCGCTGCCATCTGCACTATCTCACCGACCGGCCCGAGGACCGGCTGACCTTCGACGTTCAGCCCGAGATGGCCCGGCGCATGGGCTATACCGACCGGCCCGGCTCGCGGGGCGTCGAGCGGTTCATGAAGCATTTCTTCCTGGTCGCCAAGGATGTCGGCGACCTTACCCGCCTGTTCTGCGCCGTCGCCGAGGAACAGCAGAAGCGCAAGCCCAGGCTGCGGCTGGGGCGGTTGCTGTCCCTGCGCAAGCGGCTGACGGTGCAGGGTTTCCTGCTCGAGGGCGACCGGCTGACCGTGGCCACCCCGGACCAGTTCGAGACCGACCCGGTGGCGATGGTGCGGCTGTTCCACGCCGCGCTCGACCACGACGTCGATATCCATCCCAAGGCCCTGACCCTGATCTACCGCAACCTCAAGCGCATCGACGCCCGGCTGCGCGAGGAATCCGAGGCCAATCAGCTGTTCATGGCGATGCTGACCCACCGCAAGCGCAATCCCGAGGTGGCGCTGCGGCATATGAACGAGGCCGGATTGCTCGGCCGCCTGGTGCCCGATTTCGGTCGGGTGGTGGCGCAGATGCAGTACGACATGTACCACGTCTACACGGTGGACGAGCACACCATCCAGGCCATCGGCATCCTGCACGCGGTGGAGAACGGCGAACTCAAGGAAGAGGCGCCGGTGGCGACCGAAATGGTCGGCAAAATCAGCGGCCGTTCGGCGCTCTACCTTGCCGTGTTCCTGCACGACATCGCCAAGGGTCGCGGCGGCGATCATTCCGAGCTGGGCGCCGACGTGGCGATGAAGCTGGGGCCGCGCTTCGGTCTCACCGAGGCCGAGACCGAGACGGTGGCCTGGTTGGTGCGCCATCACCTGATCATGAGTCAGATCGCCTTCAAGCGCGACATCGACGATCCCAAGACCATCCAGGACTTCGTCGCCCTGGTGCAGAGCCCCGAGCGGCTACGGCTGCTGCTGTTGTTGACGGTGGCCGACATCCGCGCCGTCGGGCCGACGGTGTGGAACGGCTGGAAGGCCGGGCTGCTGCGCGAGCTGTACCTGCGCGCCGAGGAGGTGATGACCGGCGGCCTGTCGGCGGCGCGCGACTCGCGGGTGACGGCGGCGCGCCAGCGCCTGACCGCCGAGCTTGGCTCGGCCGGCTGGTCGGCCGACGAGATCGAGACCCATCTGGGTCGCGGCTATCCCAGCTATTGGACCTCGTGCGACCTCGCCACCCAGCTGCGCCACGCCCGTCTGGTCCGCGAGGCCGAGGCGGCGGGACGGCAGCTGACCGTCGAGCATCGCGTCGATCAATTCCGCGCCGTCACCGAGATCACCGTCTATACCGGCGATCATCCCGGCCTGTTTTCGCAGATCGCCGGCGCCATGGCGGTGTCGGGGGCCAACATCGTCGACGCCAAGATCATCACGCTGACCAACGGCATGGCGCTCGACACCTTCTGGATCCAGGATTCGGCCACCGGCGGCCCGTTCGACAGCCAGGCCAAGCTGGCCAAGCTGTCGGGGACGGTCGAGCAGGTGCTGATGGGGAAATTGCGCCTCGACCGCGAACTGGCGGCCCGCAAGTCGCGGCTGCCCAGCCGCGCCGCGGTGTTCAAGGTGCCGCCCCGGGTGATCGTCGACAACAAGGCCTCGGCCACCCACACGCTGATCGAGGTCAACGGCCGCGACCGCCCCGGCCTGCTCTACGACATCACCGCCCAGATGACCCGCATGGGTTTACAGATTTCGTCGGCCCATATCTCGACCTATGGCGAGCGGGTGGTCGACGTCTTCTACGTCAAGGACGTCTTCGGCTTGAAGGTCGAGCACAACCGCAAACTCGATCACATCCGCGAGGCCCTGCTGAAGGCGTTGGAGGAGAAGCCGCCGGCGACCAAGGCGGCGGAATAGCGCGGTTTTATACGCGGCGCCCATTGACCCGACTTTTCGAGTCATCCCGAGCGACCGCGAGGGATCTCCGCCTGGTACGGCTGAGCCTATTCTGAAACGCCGGATCAGGATGAGATCCCTCCTCCCGATGGTCGTCGGGATGACACCTCAGATCATCGGGCGGTCTTACTCGGCTTCCCAGGGGAAGACGATCCACACCTCCTGGCCGATCTCCCGGACGAAGACGTCGAGATCGGCGCGGCCCTCCGGCTTGGCGTAAAGCGCGGCGAAGCATCCCTTGGGCAGCAGGGCCTTGAGGGCGCGGGCGGTGGCGCCCGAATCGGCCAGGTCGTCGACCACCAGCCAGCCCTCGCCGTCGCCGGGAAAGCCCTTGAGGATTTCGACGGTGCCCCGCACCCGGTCGTCGTAACTGGCGACGCAGACGGTCTCGACCACGCGGATGTCGAGGTCGCGGGCCAGCAGGGCCGCCGGGACCAGGCCGCCCCGGGTTACGGCGACGATGCCGGCGAACGGTCCTCGTTCCCGCAGCCTTTCGGCCAGTCGGTGGCAATCGCGGCGGATGTCGTTCCAGCCGAGTTCCAGCGCCTCGGCCCGTCGATCGTTGGTCATGGCAGCCATACCACCACACCGCTCCTGGGTCCCGCAACCGGGTATGGACGGATGGCGGGGGCTCGCGCACAATTCGGCGGGTTTTCCGGCTTCGGGTCCAACGTCGTGCTGCAAACGCCGAAATCTCTGGGCGGCATGGTCACCTCACCGCACCATCTGGCCTCCCAGGCCGGCCTCGCCGTGCTGAGGGAAGGGGGCAACGCCATCGAGGCGGCGGTGGCGGTGGCGGCGGCGCTGTCGGTGGTGGCGCCCCACATGACCGGGCTGGGCGGCGACGCCTTCTGGCTGATCGCCGAGCCGGGCAAGCCGCCGCTGTCGATCGACGGTTCGGGCGCCGCCGGCGCCGCCTGCGACATCGCGCTGATGCGGGCTTGCGGGCTCGATTCGGTGCCGACGCGGGGGCCGCTGGCCACCATTACGGTGGCGGGCGCGGTGTCCAGTTGGCAGTTGGCCCTCGACGTCTCGGCCCAATGGGGCGGGGAGATGCCGCTGTCGCGGCTGTTCGCCGACGCCTGCCGGCTGGCGCGCGACGGCTTCGCCATCACCCGCCACCAGGCGACGGCGACCCGGCGCGGTCTGGCGCCGCTGGCCGCCCAGCCGGGGTTCGCCGCCACCTTCCTGGCCAAGGGCCGGATCGTTCCCGAGGCCGGCGGCCTGTGGCGGCTGCCGGCGCTGGCCGATACCCTGGATCGGTTGGCCGCCGCCGGGCTCGACGATTTCTATCGCGGCGATGTCGCCCGCAGCCTGGCCGAGGATCTGAAGGCGGCGGGCTCGCCGCTTCGGGCCGACGACCTCGCCCGTCATCGCGGCATGCGTCGCCGTCCGCTGTCGTTGGCGCTGACCGCCGGCACCCTCTACAACACGGCGCCGCCGACCCAGGGGCTGGCCTCGCTGATCCTGCTGGGAATATTCCAGCGCCTGGAAGCCGCCGAGGCCGGCACCGCCGAATGGATTCACCTGATGGCCGAGGCGGCCAAGCAGGCATTGGCGGTTCGCGACGGCGTGATCGGCGACCCCGCCCAGATGCGGGTTCACGCCGCCACCTACCTGACCGAACCATTGCTCGACCGCATGGCCGCCGCCATCGACCGGCGGCATGCCGCCCCCTGGGGCGAACCCGAGATCGACGGCGACACCGTCTGGCTGGGTGTCATCGACGGCCAGGGCCGCGCCGTCAGCTGTATCCAAAGCCTGTGTCACGCCTATGGTTCCGGCGTGGTGCTGCCCGGCACCGGCATCGCCTGGCACAACCGCGCCACCGCCTTTCGCCTGGAGCCCGGCCACCCCAACGCGCTGGAGCCGAGGCGGCGGCCGCTGCATACCCTGTCGCCGGCGCTGGCGCGGCTGAAGGACGGCCGCACCCTGGTGTGGGGCAGCATGGGCGGCGACGCCCAGCCCCAGGTGCAGGCCCAGATTTTTGCCCGCGCGGCGCTCGGCGGCGCCGAACTGCAAGACGCGGTGAGCGCGCCGCGCTTCGCCCTGCGTTCGGGCTTCGACGGCGGCGGCGCCCCCAGCCTGAAGCTGGAAAGCCGCTTCGCCATCGAAGTGGCGGAACGGCTGCAATCCTTCGGCCATCGGGTCGAGATTCTCGGCCCCTTCGATTCGCTGGTCGGCCAGGCCGGCGCCCTGGCCCGCCGGGCCGACGGGGTGATCGAGGGCGCCGCCGACCCGCGCGGCGACGGCTCGGTGGCGGCGTTTTAGCCCGCCTTTACCGATTGTTCACCGCTCCGGCGCCAGTGTGGCGACAAATAATATCGAGGTATCCATGGCCCGCTTCGTCATGACCGCGCTGACCCCCGCCGAGGCGGCCGGCCGTCCGACCATTCATACCGGCATCGCCATGCTGGGGCGTGCCGGCGACGATTTCGTCTGCAGCCATTGTGGCCGCATCATCCTACAAAGCTTCGACATCGCCAGCGTCGCCGCCGAGATGGTTTACGTCTGCGGCGACTGCGACGGCTTCAACGCCGCGCCGGAGGCGCCGAAGCCTTCGGCCTAGCAGGAGAAAGCCCTCGCCGGGCGCTCACTCCGCTCGCTTGGCCGCGCCCTCAACGGGCGCTGAAGCCGCCGCGTTTCGTGCAATATCGGGAAGGGCGGCTAGCCGAACCCCGCCATCGCCCGCACGTCGGCGGCGGTATGCCCGGTCTGGCGCAGGCTGGCGATGGTCAGCGAGCGGTCACGCTTGGCGTAGCGCCGTCCCTCGGCGTCGGTCAGCAGCCGGTGATGATGGTAGTCGGGTACCGGCAGGCCCAGCAGCGCCTGCAACAGCCGGTGCACATCGGTGGCGGCGAACAGATCCTCGCCACGGGTCACCAGCGTCACCCCTTCGAGCGCGTCGTCCACCGTCACCGCCAGGTGATAGCTGGTGGGAACGTCCTTGCGCGCCAGCACCACGTCGCCAAAGGCGGCCGGATCGGCGGCGATCATGCCCCGATCGCGATCGCGCCAGGTCAGTCCGCCGGCCGCCGCTACCGCCGCCGCCATGTCCAGGCGCAGCGCGAACGGCTCGTCGGCATCGATCCGCCGCGCTCGCTCGGCCGCCGACAGCGTCCGGCAGGTGCCGGGATAGAGGAACCCGTCGGGGCCGTGGGGCGCGTGGCCGGCGCGGGCGATTTCCGCCTGGATCGCCTGACGGGTGCAGAAGCAGGGATAAAGCAGCCCTCGCGCCGCCAGCCGGTCGAGCGCCGTCCGGTAATCCTCCATATGTTCGGATTGGCGGCGAACCGGGCGTTCCCATTCCAGGCCCAGCCATTCCAAATCGGCGAAGATGGCGTCGATGAATTCGGGGCGGCAGCGGCCGGAATCGATGTCCTCGATGCGTAGCCGGAAACGGCCGCCCGCGTCCTTGGCGCATTTGGCCGCGAACAGCGCCGAATGGGCGTGGCCCAGGTGGAGCGGCCCGGTGGGGCTGGGGGCGAAGCGGGTGACGATCGCTTTGGGCGCTTGGTCCATGGCCGCCAGCATACCATAATGATCAAGACAGCGGCCGGAGGAGCAGCGTGACCGAATCCCTTGAACTCGACGGCCCTTCGGCCGAACCGGCCGATGGCGGACCGGCGCGCCAGTTGGTGGTGTTGCTGCACGGTGTCGGCGCCGATGGCGCCGACCTGATCGAACTGGCGCCGCTGCTGGCCGATGCCCTGCCCGGGGCGGCCTTCGTCGCCCCCGACGCGCCCCATCCGTGCGACCTGGCGCCCTATGGCCGCCAATGGTTCAGCCTGCAAGACCGAAGCGTGCCGGCGATGGCGGCGGGTTTGCGCCGGGTGGCGCCGATCGTCGACGCCTATCTCGATCACCAATTGGCGTTGCGCGGCCTGGGCGACGACAGCCTGGCGGTGGTCGGCTTCAGCCAGGGCACGATGACCGCGCTGCATGTGGCGCTCCGCCGCCCGCACCGGCCGGCGGCATTGGTCGGCTTTTCCGGCGCGCTGTTGGAACCCGAGCGCCTGGGCGACGAGATCCGCTCGCGGCCGCCGGTGCTGCTGATCCATGGCGATGCCGATCCGGTGGTCAATCCCTCCTGTCTGGCCAGTGCCGAGGCCGGCCTCGCCGCCGTCGGCGTGCCGGTGCTGGCCGAGATGCGTCCCGGGCTCGACCACGGCATCGACGGCCACGGCGTCGCCGCCGCCGCCGCGTTTCTTCGCCAATGCTTCGGACTTGCGTGAAAATGTCGACGAATCGTCATTGAAAGGGGGGTGGATTCGAGGCGCGAAATTCTATATTTTGCGTTTACCTTGCGAGGGAGTGGGTATTGGTAGCGCTCGAAAGCTATCCCGCCCTGGTGCTGAACGCGGATTTCCGGCCGCTCAGCTATTTTCCGCTTTCGCTGTGGTCGTGGCAGGAAGCGGTCAAGGCGGTTGTCGCCGAACGCGTCCACGTCGTCTCGGAATACGAGCGCGACGTCCGGTCGCCCCGCTGGCGTCTGCGCCTGCCCAGCGTCATCTCGCTCAAGGAATACATCCCGACCGTCCGGCGCCCGGCCTTCACCCGCTTCAACGTCTTCCTGCGCGATCGCTTCTCCTGCCAGTATTGCGGCCTGCCCTTCCCCACCCACGATTTGACCTTCGACCACGTCGTGCCGCGATCGAAGGGCGGCAGGACCACCTGGGCCAATGTCGTCACCGCCTGCGCGCCCTGCAATCTCAGGAAGGGCAACCGGCTGCCGCGCCAAGCCGGCATGCTGCCGCTGACGCCGCCGGTTGAGCCCAACTCGATTCAGTTGCGCGAACACGGGCGCGGATTTCCACCCAATTATCTGCACGATTCCTGGCGCGACTTTCTGTATTGGGACAGCGAGCTCGAGGCGTTTTAGGCCGCCGCAACAAAAAACCCCGGACCGCGAGGTCCGGGGTTTTCCATGTCACGCCGCTTGGTTCAGCGGACGAAGACCTTGACTTCGCCGGCCGGGCTGGCGGCGCCCGAGGCCGAAGACACCCGGATGCGGCCGGGCGGCAGGCCCATATTGGTCAACGAGCGCACCACCTGATCGGCGTTGCGGCGGGCGTTGGCGGCGTTGAGCGCGTCCTGGCCGGGGGTGCCGCCGACGGCGCTGACGCCGACGACGTCGAAGGTGGCCTCGGGGCGACGATCGAGGGCGCTCTTGACCGCGGTGTAGAGCGCGCCTTCGTAGTTGGTGTTGGGCTTGTCGAAGCTGATGATGACCAGCGCGTCGCTGGTCACCGCCGCGCGGGGCGCCGCCATCGGCGCCGATTCATAGGCGGCCGGGGCGAAGCCGCCGCGATTGGCGAGCGCCGCGCCATAAAGCTGGCCGTTCTTGATGGCGACGGCCAGGGCGTTGAGGTTCTGGCGCTCGGCTCCGACATACTGCTGCTGGCGGGCGACGTCGGACGACAGTTCCGACAGCAGACGCTCGATCAGCACGACGGTGCGATTGGTCTCGTCCTCAAGGATGCGCAGCTGGCGGTGATCCTCGTCAACCGCGCCGGACAGCTGGCGGGTGGCGCGCACCGATTCCAGCAGATAGGCGGCCAGCGCCGACGAGGTGGTGACCTCGTTGGACAGCCGGTTCATCTTGAGGACGTCGTCGTTGATGCGGTCCAGCTCGCCCTGGGCGCCGTTCCACTGCTGGGTCAACAGCGGGTTGCCGGGGGTGGTGCCGATCTGCAGGCGGGCGCTGATGGCGGCGACGGTGCCGTGGAAGCGCTGGGAATCCTGCACCGTGTCGTTGCGGATGCCCTGCATCGCCTGATTCTGACGCGACAGCGTCCCCTGCAGCTGTTGCAGGTCGCCACGCAGACCGACCACCTTTTGCCCGACATAGGTGCCGGTGGCGGCGCCGGGGGTGACCCCGGGCGGCTCATAATTCGACGTGCTGACCGCGACCGGCGTGGAGGTCGCCGTCGTGTTGGCTCCCCCATCGGCGGCGCTGCCGCTGGAGGGGAAAAGAGCGTCCTCGGTGAGCGAGCATCCGCCCACCAGGAAAACCGCGCACAAGGCAGCGGCATGCATCGTCTTCATGGCCATCGTGACCGTCTACCTTCCGCTCGCCAACACGGAACAAATCCGCCGGGACAGCAAAATACCGAGTTTTGGCTGAGAAAAGATTCACCCCCCGCCAATCGTGGCCGGATTTTACGCAAACAGCCAATTTCCTACAAGCCGCTTTTATCAGGTGGCCGCCGGATAACTGATACCTTCCGGTGGGGCGGTCGATACCAATTCGGACTTGCGGGACCAAAAGGCTTTGTGTAAGTTCCCCCACCTTCCCGGGCGGCAGCGTCCGGGCGGGGCGCCCGTAGCTCAATTGGATAGAGCATCAGACTACGAATCTGAGGGTTGGACGTTCGAGTCGTTCCGGGCGCGCCATTTTCTCCTTGAAACATCAAGGATCTTCGAGGCCCCGCCAGTGTGCGGGGCTTTGTCGTTTTAGCCTTCCCGGATCAGGCGGGACAGCCAGCGGTACGAGGCGCGCGGCGTCCGCGACATGTCGTCCCAGTTCACCTGGACGACGCCGAAGCGGTATTTGCGGCCCTCGGCCCACTCGATGGCGTCCAGCAGCGACCAGACGAAATAGCCGCGCACATCGACGCCATTGGCGATCGCGGCGGCCAATACCCGCAAATGCTGTTGCAGAAAGGCCACACGTTCCGTGTCCTCGATCATCGCCCGCGCATCGCCGTCGGTGGTGCCGATGCCGTTTTCGGTGATGTGGATGGCGGGGTTGCCGTAGCGGGTCTTCAATTCCAGCAATTGTTCGGTGAAGGCGTCGGCATCGATCGGCCAGCCCATCGGGGTTTGGCGCATGTCCGGCGGCAGCGGCCCGAAATCGGCGCCCAACGGGCTATGCTCGTCCTGCTGGACATAGAGCGGGCCATAATAATTGAGTCCGAGAAAATCCACCGGCTGGTGGATGATCGCCAAGTCGCCGGAGCGACCGATCGCCGCGAACTCGGCCTCGAGCAGGTCGGGATGGCGGCCCAGCAGTAGCGGGTCCAAGCAGGCGCGGTTCCACACCGCGTCGAAATGACGGGCGGCCAGGGCATCCGGCTCGGACGGTGACGACGGCCGCACCGGCTCGGAGCAGATCACCGTTCCCAACCGGGCACGCCCGGCCTCGGCGCGGAAGGCGCGAAGCGCCTCGCCTTGGGCCAGGTTTTGATGATGCATGGCGGTCAGCATCGGTCGCCGGCCGCGAAGGCCGGGGGCGTGCAGGCCCAGACCGTGGCCAAAGATGGAATGGGTGGCGTTCTCGTTCAGCATGATCCAGGTGCCGACGCGATCGCCCAGTCGCCGCAGCACCGCCAATCCGTAATCGGTGAAGCGGTCCTTGATGTCGCGGTCGAGCCAGCCGCCGACCTCCTGCAACGCCTGTGGCAGATCCCAATGATAAAGACAGGCCCAGGGTTCGATCCGCCGCTCCAGCAGGGCATCGACCAGGCGGTCGTAGAAGTCGAGGCCGCGCGGATTGATCGGCCCCCGCCCCTCGGGCATCACCCTGGGCCAAGCGACGGAGAAGCGGTAGGCGCCGAAGCCGCCCCGGGCCAAGAGGTCGAAATCCTCGGCGAAGCGGCGGTAGTGATCACAGGCCAACTCGGCCTGGCGGAACATCTCCGGCCCCAGCCGCCGCATGAAGGCGTCCCAGACGCTGGCGCCGCGCCCATCGGCGGTCAGCGCGCCTTCGATCTGGAAGGCCGAGGTCGAGGCGCCCCAGACGAAGTCACGGGGAAGGGGCGGCTGCGCGGCGACGGGGCCGGTGCCGGCGGTCAGGGCCAAGCCGGCGGCCCCGGCGACGAATTCCCTGCGCTTCATCGATATCGCCCTCCCTGGCGATCGGATGCCCGTGGGAAATATGGGGTCGACGGCGCCGCCCCCTCAACGCGAAAGCATTGAATTTTCCGGCGCGACGCCGCCATGACGAAAAATCATTCATACCTTCGCCTAGTTTGCCTGATAAACTCCCCACTTGGGGACGTTTTCCGAAGCCGTGCGGCAGTAACCGCCGCCGAAATTGAGAGCGTGGGGCAATGAAATTCACGGTTCGCTTTCAAGTCAGCATGGCCGCGACCATTCTGCTGATCATCGTCGCCTTGACCGCCGCCACCCTCGGCAGCGTCTATTACGCCAGTTCGCGCGCCGCCGAGGAAACCGCCGGCAAGCTTTTCCGGGCCGCGGCGCAGCGCGCCTTCGAGCGAATCGACAGTCAAATGGGGCGGACGCTGGCGCTGGCCGGTCTGGGCGCCGCCAAGCCGGCCGCCGCCGCTGGCCGCGCCGATGGCCTGGACGCACCGGAACTGCCCTTCGTCTTCACCGCCCTGGCCGAGGACGCGTCGCTCTACGCTCTTTATTATGGTCGTGACGATGGCAGCTTCTTGCAGGTGATCGCCACCCGTGGCGACGCCCGTGTCCTCGCCGCCCACAAGGCGCCGCCCGGCACCGAATGGATCATCCGTTCCATCACCGGCGCCGGCGCCGAACGGGCGCAGACCTGGACCTTCCTTGACGGCCGGCGCGGTTCCCTGGGCGTCGCCGTCGATTCCCAGCCCGGCTACGACCCCCGCCAGCGCCCCTGGTACGCGGCCGCCGCCGCCAGCGACCGCGCCGAGCTGTCGCCGGCCTATATCTTCAATTCCCTGGGCGAGCCGGGGATCACCGCCTCGCGGCGCTTCGCCGGCGGGGTTTTCGGCGTCGACATCACCCTGTCCGGCCTCGACCGTTTCATCCGTGAACAGGTGGTGTCGGCCAATGGCGGCATCGTGCTGGCGGACGCCACCGGCCGGGTGCTGGCGATGACCGACACCCTGGCGCCCTCGCGGCCGATGCTGTCGGCGCTCGGCGACATCGACCAGCCACTGGTCAAGGCGGTGGCCCGCCTGGGCGGCCAGGCGACCAGCGACGATCTGATCGCGGTCAAGCAGGACGGCTTGCGGCTGATGCTCTACCGGGCCGAATGGAAGGTGGCCGAACGGCCCGGCATCGCCATCGCCGTGGTGGCGCCCACCGAGGATTTCGTCGGTCACATCCGCGCCATGCAGGCGCGCATCCTGCTGGCGGCGCTCGCCTGCCTGGTGGTGTTCCTGCCCGCCGTCATCATCCTCGCTCGGCGCATGGCGGCGCGGGTGCGCGGGCTGGCCGACGACGCCATGCGGGTGCGCGACATGGATTTCAGCGGCCCGCCGCCGACGCCGTCGCACATCGTCGAATTCAACGAATTGGGCGACGCCTTCGGCCTGATGAAGGTCAATCTGTCGACCAAGGCGACGGCACTGAAGGAATCCCAGGAAAAGCTGGCCCGGCTGGTCGACCTTGGCATCGCCATGTCGTCCGAGCGCGACAGCCACCGGCTGATGGAAATGGTGCTGCTGGGCGCCAAGGAGCTGACCAACGCCGACGGCGGCACGCTCTATATCCGGGGCGAGGACGAGAAGCTGCATTTCCAGATCCTGCGCAACGACACCCTCAAGGTGGCGCTGGGCGGCAGTTCGGGCAATCCGGTGTCGATCCCGCCGGTGGCGATGTTCGACGCCGAGGGCCGGCCCAACCACAACAACGTGGTCAGCCACGCCGTGCACCAGCAGGAAACCGTCATCATCGATGACGCCTACGATTCGACCGAGTTCGATTTCTCGGGCACCAAGGTCTTCGACGAGCGCAACGGCTACCGCTCGAAATCGTTCATGACCGTGCCGTTGAAGCCGCGCGGCGGCGACGTCATTGGCGCGTTGCAGCTGATCAACGCCCGCCCGCCCGGCTCGGACGCGGTGGTGCCGTTCTCCCCCGAGGTCCAACGCTTCGTCGAGGCGTTGGCGGCGCAGGCGGCCACCGCGCTCTATAATCGCGAATTGCTGTCGGCCCAGGAACGGCTGATGGACGCCATGATCCAGCTGATCGCAGGCGCCATCGACGCCAAGAGTCCCTATACCGGCGGTCATTGCGAGCGCGTCCCAGAGCTGGCGCTGATGCTGGCCGAGGAGGCGACCAAGCGGACCGATGGCCCGCTGGCCGAATTCCGCTTTGAAACCGACGATGAATGGCGCGAGTTCCGCATTGGCGCCTGGCTGCACGATTGCGGCAAGGTGGTGATGCCCGAGCACATCGTCGACAAGGCAACCAAGCTGGAGACCATCTACGACCGTATCCATGAAGTGCGCATGCGCTACGAGGTGCTGTTGCGCGACGCCGATATCGAGCGGCTGGAAGCCATCGCCGCCGGCGCCGCCCCGGCCGACGCCGATGCCGCCTGCGCCACGAAGAAGGCCAAGCTGCTCGAGGATTTCGCCTTCATCGCCGAATGCAATATCGGCGGCGAGTTCATGGCTCCCGACAAGGTCGAGCGCCTGAAGGGGATCGCCGCCACCACCTGGCTGCGCCATATCGACGACCGGCTGGGCATCGGCCACGAGGAGTTGAAGCGTCACGGCGATGGAGCGCCGCCCGAACTGCCGGCGGTCGAGACGGTGCTGGCCGACAAACCCTTCCACGTCATCCGGCGCGGCGACGGCAGCGTCAATCGCGCCTACGAAAACCTGGGCTTCCAGGTCAAGGTTCCCGACGCGCTCTACAATCTGGGCGAGGTCTACAACCTGTCGGTTGGCCGCGGCACGCTGACCGAGGAGGATCGCTTCAAGATCATCGAACACATCATGCAGACCATTTCCATGCTGGAGCGGCTGCCCTTCCCCAAGAATCTCAAGCGAGTCCCCGAATACGCCGGCACCCACCACGAGACGCTGATCGGCTCGGGCTATCCGCGCAAGCTGGGCAAGGACGAGCTGTCGATACCGTCCCGCATCATGGCCATCGCCGACATCTTCGAGGCGTTGACCGCCTCGGATCGCCCCTACAAGAAGGCGAAGACGCTGTCGGAATCGGTCAAGATCCTCAGCTTCTTCAAGAAGGACGGCCATATCGACGCCGATCTGTTCGATCTGTTCCTGACCTCGGGGGTCTATCGCCGCTACGCCGAACGCTTCCTCGGCCCCGACCAGATCGACGAGGTCGATGTCGCCTCGTACGTGACCGCCGCCTGACGCTCTTGCGCCTCCGGTGCCATCGGGTCACTCTGATGGGCGCAAGGGCCTGGAGGGGAACGGCATGATCACGCTGGTCGTCAACGGGGAAGCGCACAAGGTTTACGCGGCGCCCGAGACCCCGCTGCTGTGGGTGCTGCGCGACAATCTGGGACTGACCGGCACCAAATACGGCTGCGGCATCGCCAAATGCGGCGCCTGCACCGTGTTGGTCGAGGGCGAGCCGAAGCGCTCGTGCGGCCTGACGCTGGGCCAGTTGGAGGGCCGCCGAGTCACCACCATCGAGGGCATGAGGTCCGGGGTGATGGCGGCCTTGCAGTCCGCCTGGGTCGAATTGGACGTGCCGCAATGCGGCTATTGCCAGTCGGGGCAGTTGATGAGCGCGGCGGCGCTGCTGTCGGCCAATCCGAAGCCCTCCGACGCCGACATCGATACCGCCATGGACCGCAATCTCTGTCGCTGCGGCACCTACCAGCGCATCCGCGCCGGTATCCACCTGGCCGCGACCAAGTTGGCGGGAGGCAAGCCATGAGCACCGAGCTGTCGCGCCGCCAATTCCTGGGCGTCACCGCCGTCGCCGGCACCGGCCTGGTGCTGGGCGTCCATCTGCCGTCGTCGGCCGAGGCGGCCGAGGCGGCGTTCACCCCCAACGCCTTCGTCCGCGTCGCCCCCGATGGCGTCGTCACCGTGGTGGTCAAGCATCTGGAGATGGGCCAGGGCGTCAACACCGGCCTGCCCGCCATCGTCGCCGAGGAATTGTCGATCTCCTGGCAGTCGATCCGGGTCGAGGCGGCGCCCGCCGATTCCAGCCGCTACAACAACCTGGCTTTCGGCCGCATGCAGGGGACCGGCGGCTCGACCGCCATCGCCAATTCGTACGAGCAATTACGCAAAGCCGCCGCCACGGCGCGCGAGATGCTGCTCGACGCCGGCGCCCGCCGACTGAAGGTGGATCGTGCCGAGGTGACCGCCGAGCAGGGGCGGGTGGTGCACGGCGCCTCGGGGCGCGGCATCGCCTACGGCAAGCTGGCGGCCGAGGCCGCCCGGCTGCCGGTGCCGCCCGAGCCGCCGCTGAAGGACCCCAAGGACTTCACCATCATCGGCAAGGACGGCGCGGTGCGGCGCACCGACAGCCGGGACAAGAGCGACGGTACCGCCCAGTTCGGCGGCGACCTGCGGCTGCCCGGCCTGGTCGTCGCGGTGGTCGCCCGGCCGCCGGTGTTCGGCGCCCAGCTGGCCCGCTTCGACGACGCCAAGGCGCGCGCCATCCGCGGCGTGCGCGGCGTCTTCGCCATCCCCTCCGGGGTGGCGGTGGTCGCCGACGACACCTGGACGGCGCTCAAGGGCCGCGAGGCGCTGGTGGTGGAATGGCGGGGTGGTGATCCGACCCTGTCGAGCGAGGCCATCCGCGCCGATTACGCCAAGTTGTTGGAAACTCCCGGTCTGCCGGCCCGCAAGGACGGCGATGCCGAAGCGGCGCTGGCGGCGGCGACCCGCAAGATCGCCGCCACCTACGAGGTTCCCTACCTGGCCCATGCGCCGATGGAGCCGCTCAATTGCGTGGTGCGGCTGTCCAAGGACAAGTGCGAGATCTGGACCGGCTGTCAGTTCCATACCGTCGATCAGGCCAACGCCGCCAAGGCCGCCGGGCTCAAGCCCGAACAGGTCGAGATCAACACCCTGTTCGCCGGCGGCAGCTTCGGGCGCCGCGCCAACACCGGTTCGGATTACATCGTCGAGGCGGTCGAGGTGGCGCGTCGCGCCGACGGCCCGGTGCGGGTGATGTGGACGCGCGAGGACGACATCACCGGCGGCTATTACCGCTCGTGCTTCCTGCACGGGTTGGAGGGCGCGGTGGACGAGGCCGGCAATCCGCTGGCCTGGCGCCATCGTCTGGCCGGGCAATCGATCCTGGTCGGCACCCCCTTCGCCGCCAGCATGATCAAGGACGGCATCGACCACACCTCGGTCGAAGGCGCCTCGACCCTGCCCTACGCCATCCCCAATCTGCAAGTGGAGTTGCATTCGCCGACCCTGCCGGTGCCGGTGCTGTGGTGGCGCTCGGTGGGTTCGTCCCACAACGCCTTCGTCACCGAATGCTTCCTCGACGAATTGGCGGCGCTGGGCGGCAAGGATCCGCTCGAACTGCGCCGCGCGCTCTTGGCCGAACGGCCTCGCCATTTGGCGGTGTTGGAGTTGGCGGCGGCCAAGGCCGGCTGGGGAACGCCGCTGCCGGCGGGGCGCGGTCGCGGCATCGCCGTCCATGAATCCTTTCACAGCTTCGTCGCCGAGGTGGCCGAGGTCAGCGTCGACGCCAACAACAATTTCAAGGTGGAAAAGGTGGTCGCCGCCATCGATTGCGGCGTCGCGGTGACCCCCGACGTCGTTCGCGCCCAGATCGAGGGCGGTGTCGCCTTCGGCCTGTCGGCGGCGTTGTTCGGCGCCATCACCATCAAGGACGGCAAAGCCGTTCAGGACAATTTCGATGGCTATCGCTTGCTGCGTATCGGCGACATGCCGGTGGTCGAGGTCCACATCGTCCCCTCGGCGGCGGCGCCCACCGGCGTCGGCGAACCCGGCGTGCCGCCGATCGCGGCGGCGGTCGCCAACGCCCTATTCGCCGCCACCGGCAAACGGATCAGAAAACTGCCGTTCGCAGACCAGCTGAAAAGCGCCTAATCCCGATTCCGCCGCATCGCCGCCACCAGCGCCGGGACGTTGTGGCGGAACATGTCGACATAGCTGGGGGCGGGGCCGCCGGGCGGCGACAGGGCGTCGACGTAAAGGGTGCCGCCGACGGTGGCGCCGGCCTCGCGGGCCAGCTGCTCGACCAGACGGGGATCGGTCATGTTCTCGAAGAACAGCGCCTTGACCCCGGTGTGGCGGATCTGTCCGACCAGGGCGCCCAGCGCCTTGCCGGTAACCTCGGCCTCGGTGCTGACGCCCTCGGGGGCGAGGAAGGCGACTCCGTAGGCGTGGCCGAAATAGCCGAAGGCGTCGTGGGTGGTGATGACCCGGCGCTTGGCTTCGGGCACTTGGGCCAGTTCGGCCCGGACCCAGGCATCGAGCTCGGCCAGCCGGCGATTGTAGGCGGCGGCGTTGGCGCGGTAGCGCTCGGCGTGACCGGCGTCGGCCTTGGCCAGACCCTCGGCGATGTTGGCGACGTAGATCCGCCCCAGCGACAGGTCCTGCCAGGCATGGGGATCGGTGACGTCGTGGCCGTCCTCCTCCATCCGCCGGGGAACGATGCCGGTGGTGGCGACCACCAGCGGCCCCTTGTAATCGGCGGCCTTGGCCAGACGGCCGATCCAGCCCTCGAAGCCCAGGCCGTTTTCGACCACCAGATCGGCCGCGGCCAGGGCGCGGGCGTCGGCGGGGGTGGGCTCGAAGACGTGGGCGTCGCCATCGGGACCGACCAGCGCCGTCACCGCCACGTCGTCGCCGCCGACCGCGCGCACCATGTCGGCCAGCACCGAGAAGGTGGCGACCACCTTGACCGGCCCGGCCCAGGCCGGCGGCGGCAACAGCAGCAGCAATCCCAGCAGCAGGCGTCGCATGGCCCTATCCTCCCAGATGGCGCCGCCGGGTCAGGCGGGTGATCAGGCCGCCGCGCCGGCCGAAGCCCAGCGACAGCAGGTAGATCAGTCCGGCGGTCAGCACGATCGCCGGTCCCGACGGCAGGTTGGCGTGGTACGAGGCGATCAGGCCGACCAAGCCCGACGCCATCGCCATCAGCACCGCCACGGCGGCCAGGCCCCAGACCTCGCGGGCCCAAAAGCGGGCGGCGGTGGCCGGCAGCATCATCAGTCCCACCGCCATCAGGGTGCCCAGCGCCTGAAAGCCTGCCACCATGTTCAGCACCACCAGCGCCAGGAACAGCAGATGGCAGGCGCCGCCGCCGCCACCGACGGCGCGCAGGAAGCCGGAATCGAAGCACTCGGCCACCAGCGGCCGGTAGATGACGGCGAAGGTGAACAGGCTGACGGTGGCGACGCCGGCGACCAGCAGCAGCGAGGCGTCGTCCACCGCCAGGATGCTGCCGAACAATACATGCATGAGGTCGACGTTGCTGCCCTTCAGCGAGACGATCAGCACCCCCAGCGCCAGCGAGATCATGAAGAAGGCGGCGAAGCTGGCGTCCTCCTTGACCTGCGTGAAGCGGGTGACCAGGCCGGCCAGCAGCGCCACCGCCAGTCCGGCGACGAAGCCGCCCAGGCTCATCGCCGGCAGCGACAGACCGGCGATCAGGAAGCCGACGGCGGCGCCCGGCAGCACCGCATGCGACATGGTGTCGCCGATCAGGCTCATGCGGCGCAGCACCAGGAACACCCCCACCGGGCCGGCGCCTAGCGCCAGCGCCAGGCAGGCGACCAGGGCGCGGCGCATGAAGCTGAAATCGGCGAAGGGGGCGATCAGCCAGGAATGGAGGTCGGCCGGACTCACGCCGCCCCCCGTTCGCAGCGATGGGCGTCGTCGTCCCAGGCCTCGCTCATGGCGCGGGCCGTCGCCAGATTGGCGGCGGTCAGCACCTCGGCGGTCGGCCCCCAGCCGATGGCCTCGCGCGCCAGCAGCAGGGTGCGGGGGAAGTGGAGGCGCACCTGCTCGAAATCGTGCAGCACGGCGATGACGGTGCGGCCCTCGCCGCTCCAGCCCAGCACCAGGTCCAGCAGATCGGTGGTGGTGCGGTGGTCGATGGCGGTGAACGGCTCGTCCAGCAGAATCACCGGGCTGTCGGCCACCAGCACGCGGGCGAACAACACCCGTTGGCGCTGGCCGGCGCTGAGCGATCCGATCGGTCGAGCCTCGAAGCCGCCCAGCCCGACGCCCTCCAACGCCCGCGACGCCTGGGCGCGCAGGGCCCGGGTCAACGGGCGGAAGGCGCCGACCCGGCGCCAGTGGCCAAGCAGCGCCACGTCCAGCACCGAAATGGGGAAATCGGTGTCGATTTCGGCTTGCTGGGGCAGATAGGCGATGTCGCGCCGGTCCAGGCCATGGACCTTGATATGGCCGCCCAGCGGCCGCAGCAGTCCCATCACCCCCTTCAGCAGCGTGCTCTTGCCGCCGCCGTTGGGGCCGCAGACGGCGGTGGCGCCGCCGCCGAAGCCGCCGCACAGATGATGGACGGCGGGATGGCGCTCGTAGCCGAGGGTGACGTCGTCGAGCTCGATGCGCGGCGCCATGACGCTCATCCCCCCCATCCCAGCGCCCAGGCCACCGCCAGCCACAGCAGGCCGCTCAGGCCCGCCGCCACCGCCAGCCGGTGGGCGACGCCCCAGGCCAGCGGCGAAGGCGCGGAAATCGGGTCTGAATGGTGGTGCGGCGCGGCCATTGGTGCGAATCCCTCGGCAGGGGCCGAGGATACGATATGTTATACTATAACATCAAGCGGGAAGGGGTGGTCCCTCGTCTTGTATATCCATAGGATATCCTATAGACTGGTGCCGTCACCAAGGAGGCTCGCATGCGGGTACAAGTCGCGCGCTGGGGCAACAGTCTGGGGGTGCGCATTCCCAAGGACATCGCCGGCAGGTTCGGCCTGACGGAAGGCATCGGGGTCGAGATGGCGGCCGAGGACGACCGCATCGTCATCTCGGTGGCGCGGCCGCGCTACCGGCTGGAATCGCTGTTGACCGGCATGAGCCCGGAAGCCATGGCCGACGCTTTCGATTGGGGGGCGGACGCCGGGCGCGAGAACGTCGAGTGACCGACGAGTATGTGCCGGAAGCCGGCCATGTGGTGTGGACCGACTTCGATCCCCGCACCGGGCGCGAACAGGGCGGCCGTCGCCCCGCCTTGGTGGTGTCGCCGGCGCCCTTCTGGATCGCCAGTCGCCTCGCCATCGTCTGCCCGATCACCTCGAAAATCCGGCCCTTCGGCACCAGCGTCGTGCTGCCCGCCGGCTTCGCCATCGCCGGCGAGGTGCTGACCAGCCACGTCCGCAGCATCGACACCCAGGCGCGGCCGATCCGCTTCGCCGCCATCGTGCCCGATCATGTGCTGGCCGAGGTGCGGGGGAAACTGGCGGCGTTGATGGGGATGTGATCCGCGTCATCCCGACGACCATCGGGAGGAGGGATCTCGTCCTTCAGATCGGACCCGGTCGTACCAGGTGGAGATTCCTAGCTCTCCAAACGAAAAACCCCCGCCGGTTTCCCGGCGGGGGCGTTCGCGTTGAACCGGGATCAGGCGCGGATCAGACGGTCACCTTGGCGGCGACGTCGCTGAACGAGGCGATCTGGTCGAAGTTCATGTAGCGGTAGATGTCGGCGGCCTTGGTGTTGACCACCTCGACCTGGGCCCGGTACTCGGCCACCGTCGGGATCCTGCCCAACAGGGCGCAGACCGCCGCCAGCTCGGCCGAGCCGAGATAGACGTTGGTGTCGATGCCCAGGCGGTTGGGGAAGTTGCGGGTCGAGGTCGACATGGCGGTCGAGCCCTTGCGGATCTGCGCCTGGTTGCCCATGCACAGCGAACAGCCCGGCAGTTCCATGCGGGCGCCGGACTTGCCGAGCACGCCGTAATAGCCCTCCTCAGTGAGGATGGCGGCGTCCATCTTGGTCGGCGGGGCGATCCACAGCCGGGTCGGGATGTCCGACTTGCCTTCCAGCACCTTGGCGGCGGCGCGGAAGTGACCGATGTTGGTCATGCAGCTGCCGATGAACACCTCGTCGATCTTGGCGCCGGCGACGTCCGACAGCAGCTTGACGTCGTCGGGATCGTTCGGGCAGGCGACGATCGGTTCCTTGACGTCGGCCAGATCGATCTCGATCACCGCCGCGTATTCGGCGTCGGCGTCGGGGGTCAGCAGCGCCGGCTTGGCGATCCAGGCCTCCATCGCCTTGATGCGGCGGCCCAGCGTCTTGGGATCCTCGTAGCCGCCGGCGATCATCCACTTCATCAGGGTGATGTTCGAGCGCATGTACTCGATGATCGGGGCCTTGTCGAGGCGGACCGAGCAGGCGGCGGCCGAACGCTCGGCGGCGGCGTCGGACAGCTCGAACGCCTGTTCGACCTTGAGGTCGGGCAAGCCCTCGATCTCAAGGATGCGGCCCGAGAAGACGTTCTTCTTGCCCTTCTTCTCGACCGTCAGCAGGCCCTGCTTGATGGCGTAATAGGGGATGGCGTTGACCAGGTCGCGCAACGTGACGCCCGGCTGCAGCTTGCCCTTGAAGCGGACCAGCACCGATTCCGGCATGTCGAGCGGCATGACGCCGGTCGCCGCGGCGAAGGCCACCAGGCCCGAGCCGGCGGGGAACGAGATGCCGATGGGGAAGCGGGTGTGCGAATCGCCGCCGGTGCCGACGGTGTCGGGCAGCAGCAGGCGGTTCAGCCAGGAATGGATGACGCCGTCACCGGGACGCAGGGCGACGCCGCCACGGGTCGAGATGAAGCCGGGCAGTTCCTTGTGGGTCTGCACGTCGACCAGCTTGGGATAGGCGGCGGTGTGGCAGAAGGATTGCATCACCATGTCGGCCGAGAAGCCCAGGCAGGCCAGGTCCTTCAGCTCGTCGCGGGTCATCGGGCCGGTGGTGTCCTGCGAGCCGACGGTGGTCATCCGGGGTTCGCAATAGGTGCCGGGACGGACGCCCTTGCCCTCGGGCAGGCCGCAGGCGCGGCCGACCATCTTCTGGGCCAGCGAAAAGCCCTTGCCGGTGTCCTTGGGGATGCCGGGCAGGCGGAACAGGGTCGAAGCCTTGAGGCCCAGGGCCTCGCGGGCCTTGGCGGTCAGGCCGCGACCGATGATCAGCGGAATGCGGCCGCCGGCGCGCACCTCGTCGAAGATCACCTCGGACTTGACGGTGAATTCCGAAATCACTTGGCCGCCCTTGAGCGCCTTACCCTCGTAGGGACGCAGTTCGACCACGTCGCCCATGTCCATCTTCGAGACATCGAGCTCGATCGGCAGGGCGCCGGCGTCTTCCATGGTGTTGTAGAAGATCGGGGCGATCTTCGAGCCCAGGCAGACGCCGCCGAACCGCTTGTTGGGGACGTAGGGGATGTCCTCGCCGGTGAACCACAGCACCGAATTGGTCGCCGACTTGCGCGACGAACCGGTGCCGACCACGTCGCCGACATAGGCCACCAGGTTGTCCTTGGCCTTCAGGCCCTCAAGCTGCTTCAGCGGGCCGCGGGCGCCGGGCTCGTCCGGCTCGATGCCCGGACGGGCGTTCTTCAGCATCGCCAGGGCGTGCAGCGGAATGTCGGGGCGGCTCCAGGCGTCGGGGGCCGGCGACAGGTCGTCGGTATTGGTCTCGCCGGTCACCTTGAAGACGGTGACGGTCAGGCTCTTCGGCACTTCCGGGCGCGAGGTGAACCATTCGGCGTCGGCCCAGGATTGCAGCACCGACTTGGCGTTGGCGTTGCCCTTGTCGGCCAGCGCCTTGACGTCGTGGAAGAAGTCGAACATCAGCAGCGTGGTCTTCAGCGCCTTGGCGGCGGTGGCGCCGCACTCGGCGCAGGACAGCAGCGCGATCAGCGGCTCGATGTTGAAGCCGCCCAGCATGGTGCCCAGCAGTTCGGTGGCCTTGACCTTCGAGATCAGGGCGTTCTTGACCTCGCCCTTCGCCACCTTGGCCAGGAAGGCCGCCTTCACCTTGGCGGCGTCGTCGACGCCGGCGGGAACGCGATAGGTGATCAGGTCGACCAGGAACTGCTCCTCGCCCTTGGGCGGCGACGCCAGAAGCGCGATCAGCGCCTCGGTCTGCTGCGCCGAAAGCGGCAGGGGCGGGATCCCGAGCGCGGCGCGCTCGGCGACATGCTGGCGATAGGCTTCAAGCACGGCTGTTTCCTCCCGTTATTTCAATAACCCGGCGATCGTGCCGAGCAGCGGCATGCGGGTCCCGCTTACACCACAGATTCGCATTTTTGTCCAGGGTTACTATCCGAATGGGCGGGTTTTTCGCCACCCTTTCCGGCCCGGAAGATATCCCACAGAATCGCCATATTCCGGTGTTGAGATAATCACACCCCAAGGCCCATGTGCCGGGCCGCCCGTCTCGGACCCCTCCGGGCGGCCGACCGGGTCTAAAGACGGCCGGCGCATCCCCCCTGCGTCGGCCGTCACCTTTTTTAGGTCCTCGCCGGGCGCCGGCTCCACCGGCTTGGCCGCCGCCTCAACGGCGGCTGGGATAAACGCCCTCGCCGGGCGGGGCCCCGGCCCCTTGGCCAGCCTCCGCAATCTTGCAAAATCCGCGTTTTCTGCCATGGTGCCCGACCATGACCGACCCTGGCGCCAACCCATGCGATTTCTCCGGCTCGAAGCTCGTCTGCGTGCGTGGCGGTCGGGTGGTGTTCGCCAACCTGGAATTCGGCCTGTCGGCCGGCGACGCGCTGGTGCTGCTGGGGCCGAACGGCTCGGGCAAGTCCAGCCTGCTTCGGCTGATGGCCGGCCTGTTGAAGCCGTTTTCGGGGGCGCTGGCCTGGCAAGGTCAGCCGGTGGTCGAGAATCCCGAGGGCCACGCCCACCGCACCCACTATGTCGGCCACCACGACGCCATCAAGCCGGTGCTGTCGGTGGCCGAGAACCTGCGCTTCTGGGCCCGCCTGCACGAGCCCGAGGCGGTTGCCGCCGGTCGCCGGGTCGAGAACGCGCTCGATCGCTTCGGTCTTTCCCATCTGGCCGCCATTCCCGGCAAGATGCTGTCGGCCGGCCAGAAGCGCCGTACCAATCTGGCTCGCCTGCTGGCGGCGCCGTCGCCGCTGTGGTTGCTGGACGAACCGACCACCGCGCTTGATCGCAAATCGATCAAGGTGCTGGAAACGGTGATGGCCGAGCATCGCGCCGAGGGCGGCATGGTGGTGCTGTCCACCCATGCCGACGTCGACCTGCCCGGCGCCCGCGAACTGCACCTCGACGGCTTCGCGCCGTCGGAAGAACTGGCGGAAATGTTTTTATGAATCGCTTCGCCGAAATCGTCCGCCGCGACATCCGCCTGGCGCTGCGCCAGGGCTCGGACAGCATCATGGTGGTCACCTTCTTCGTGTTGACCGTGGTGCTGTTCCCCTTCGGCATCGGCCCCGAAGCCAACATCCTGGAGCGCGTCGCCCCCGGCGTGCTGCTGGTCACCGCGCTGCTGGCCTCGATGCTGTCGCTCGACCGGCTGTTCCAGGCCGATTACGAGGACGGCTCGCTGGAATTGCTGGTGCTGACGCCGACGCCGCTCGAAGTGGTGGTGGCGGCCAAGGTGGTGGCCCACTGGCTGACCACCGGTTTGCCGCTGTTGGCGGCGGCGCCGATCCTGGCGGTGCTGCTCAATCTCAACGGCGACGGCTTCAGCACCCTGATGCTGACCATGCTGATCGGCACGCCGGTGCTGTCGCTGATCGGCGCCATCGGCGCCGCCCTGGTGCTGGGGGCGCGGCGTGGCGGCGTGCTGCTGTCGCTGCTGATCCTGCCGCTCTATGTGCCGGTGCTGATCTTTTCGGTCGGCGCCATCGACGCCGCCGTGCAGGGGCTGGCGACCAAGTCGCACCTCTTGATCCTCGGCGGCATGCTGGTGGCGGCGCTGGCGCTGGCACCGTGGGCGGCTTCCGCCGCCCTACGCCAGGCGTTGGAATAGAGGCTACCGCTTCTTCAGATTGTTCAGCTGGGTCTGGACCTCGGTGCGGGCCGGTGAATCCGGCGGCAACTGCGCCAGCAGCCTGGTCCACAATTCGCGCGCCTTGGCGGTGTGGCCGGCTTCGGCTTCGGCGGCGCCGACATAGAACAGGGCGTCGCCGTTATCGGGGTTGATGGCCAGAACTTCGCGCATCACCGCCAGGAATTCGGTCGGCAATTGCGAGCCCTCTGGCAGTTCCTCGATCAGCAGCGAGGCGAATTCCATGCGGACGCCCTCGTCGCCGGGCAGCAGCGGCATCGCCTTGCGGTAGGCGTCCAGCGCCTTGGCCGATTGGCCGGTCACCCGGAAGCTGCGGCCCAGCATAGTCCAGCCGTTGCCGTCGCCGGGCTCCTGCTTCAGGCGCGTCTCCAGGCGTTCGATCATGGCGCCGACGTCGGGCATGCCCCGCGCCTGGCCGGCGGCGCCGCGCATGGCGGCGGGGCGCGAGGCGGCCGGTTGGTCGGACAAGGTCGGCGAGCCCAACTGCGAATAGAAGCCGAAGGCGATCACCGGCACCACCACGGCGACGGCGGCGGCGGCGGCGGCGATGCGCCGGGGCGGCGCCGATTTGGTCTTGCCGGCGGCCTGGGCCTCGCCGGCGGCGGCCAGCATGCGGCGCTGGATCTCGCTACGGGCCGAATCGGCCTGGTCGGCGGACAGCACGCCGCGATCAAGGTCGCGATCGACCTCGGCCAGTTGATCCTTGTAGACCATCAGGTCGTAGACGACGCGGGCCTGGGCGGTGGGGCGGGTCTTCAGCAGGGGCACCAGCATCACCGCCAGCACCGCCGCCGTCATCAGGGCGAAGACGAACCAGATCATTTGGCGCCGTTATCCTTCAAAAGGGCGTCGAGACGGCGCTGTTCCTCGGCCGACAGGGTGGTCGGCGGGACAGTCGCCTTGGTGCGGCGGCGGTAAAAGCCGAAGGCGGTAGCGATCGCCACCACGAACAGCACGAACGGACCGACCCACAGCACCAGGGTCTTGCCCTTGAACGGCGGTTGCAGCAGCACGTAATCGCCGTAGCGGGACACCAGATAGTCGACGATGGTCTTGTCGCTGTCGCCGGCGGCGATGCGCTCGCGGACGATGACGCGCAGGTCGCGGGCGAGGTCGGCGTTCGATTCCTCGATCGATTCCGACTGGCAGACCAGGCAGCGCAGGCCCGAGCCCAGCTTTTGGGCGCGGGCCTCGAGCTTGGGGTCCTTCAGCATTTCGTCGGGATCGACGGCGAAGGCCGGCGTCGCCAGCATCAGCATCAGGGCGGCAAGCGCGAACAGGCGTCTCATTGCTTTTGCAGCTCCAGGATGCGCGGCAACAGGATGTCCCGCCACACGTCGGGGGTGATCGGGCCAGCATAGTACTTGAAGCGGATGATGCCGTTCTTGTCGACGATGAAGGTCTCGGGGGCGCCGGTGACGCCGAAATCGACGGCGGCACGGCCGGGGGCGGGGTCGACGCCGACGCGGTCATAGGGATCGCCGTGCCGCCTCAGCCAGGCGGCGCCCAACTCGGGCTCGTCGCGCCAGTCGATGCCGTGCACCGAGACGATGCCGGTCTTCTTGATCTCCAACAGCGTCGGATGCTCCTGGACGCACGAGACGCACCACGAGCCGTAGACGTTGACCAACGATACCTTGCCCTTGAGGTCGGCGGTCGACAGGCCGGAATTGGCGCCGCGGCCGGGCAGCGGCGCCAGGCTCATTTCGGGCACCGGCTTGTCGATCAGCTCGGGCGGGATGTTGTGCGGGTCGAGATGCAGGCCCCGGGCGAAGAACAGGGCCAGCACCCCCAGAACCAGGACCGGCAACAGGTAAAGCAGGCGGCGCATGCATCCTCCTCGCGGTCAGGCTTTGGCGGCGGCGACGGCGGCGCGGCCCCGGGCCGGCGCGCCGATACGGTGGCGGCGGTCGGTCAGCGACACCAGTCCGCCCAGCGCCATCATCGCCGCGCCCACCCACATCAGCGGCACCAGCGGATTGAAGTAAAGCCGGGTCACCCAGGTGATGGCGCCGGCCTTCTCGCCAACCACCGCGTAGACGTCGCCCAACAGGGTGCCGCGGATGGCGGCGTTGGTGGCGGGCCGGGGCGGTTGCTGGAACTGGCGCTTCTCGGGGTGCATCTCGGTGAACGGCGTGCCGTCCTTGGCCACGGCGAAGGTGGCGCGGTCGGCGGTGTAGTTGGGGCCCTTGATCGGTTCCACCGCCTTCAGGGTGAAGCCGTAACCGGCCACCGTGACGGTCTCGCCCACCCGCTGGTTCTGCACCGCCTCGGACTTCCAGGCGGCGGAACCGGTCATGCCGGCGATGGCGACCGCCAGACCGGCATGGGCCAGGGTCATGCCCCAGGCCGAACGCGGCAGCAGGCCGGCACGGCCGAGCGATTCGGCCATCGGCACCTTGAACAGCCGTACCCGTTCGGCCAGCTCGGTCAAGGTCGACAGCAGCAGCCAGACGGCCAGCGCCATGCCGCCGGCCGCCCACCACGGGCCGGCCGAGCCGCCCTGAAGGAACCAGACCGCCACGGCGGTGACCAGGGTGACGCCGATCACCAGCTTCAGCCGGTACAGCACGGCGATCAGGTCGCCGCGCTTCCAGGCCAAGAGCGGCGCCAGTCCCATCGCCACCACCATCGGCGTCATCAGCGGCAGGAACACCGAATTGAAGAAGGGCGGACCCACCGAAACCTTGCCGAGGTCGAGCGCGTCGGCGATCAGCGGATAAAGGGTGCCGAGCAGCACGGTGCCGGCGCCGGTGGCCATCAGCACATTGTTGAGCAGCAGGCCGCCCTCGCGCGAGATCGGGGCGAACAGGCCGCCGACCTTCAGCGTCGGCGCCCGCACCGCGTAGAGGCTGAGCGAGCCGCCGACCATCACCAGCAGCAGCAGCAGGATGAAGGTGCCGCGCGCCGGATCGGTGGCGAAGGCGTGGACGCTGGTCAGCACCCCCGAGCGCACCAGGAAGGTGCCCAGCAGCGAGAAGCCGAAGGTGACGATGGCCAGCAGCACCGTCCAGCTTTTCAGCGCGTCGCGCTTTTCCACCACTACGGCGGAATGCAGCAGCGCGGTGCCCGCCAGCCAGGGCATGAACGAGGCGTTCTCGGTCGGGTCCCAGTACCACCAGCCGCCCCAGCCGAGCGTGTAATAGGCCCACCAGCTGCCGGCGGCGATGCCGACGGTCAGGAAGATCCAGGCGGCCAGGGTCCACGGGCGCACCCAGCGGGCCCAGGCGGCGTCGACCCGGCCCTCGATCAGCGCGGCGACGGCGAAGGAGAAGGCCATCGAGAAGCCGACATAGCCGAGATACAGGCAGGGCGGATGGAAGGCCAGGCCGGGGTCCTGCAACAGCGGATTAAGGCCGTTGCCGTTCAGCGGCGCCGGATCAAGACGCAGGAAGGGATTGGAGGTCAGCAGGATGAACAGCAGAAAGCCGACCGAGATCATCGCCTGCACCGACAGCGCCCGCGCCCGCAGGCCGGGCGGCAGGTTGCGGCCGAACAGCGTCACCGCCAGCCCGAACACCGTCAGGATGGTGGTCCACAGCAGCAGCGAGCCCTCGTGGTTGCCCCAGACGCCGGCCACCTTGTAGAGCATCGGCTTGTCGGTGTGGGAATTCTCGGCGACGTTCAGCAGCGAGAAGTCCGAGGTGACATAGGCGTTGGTCAGCGCCGCGAAGGCGATGGCGACGCAAAGGAACTGAGCGGCCGAGGCGGGCCCGGACATGTTCATCCAGGCGGCGTTGCCGCGCTGGGCCCCGATCAGCGGGACGGTCGCCTGGACCAGCGCCACCGCCAGGGCCAGGATCAGGGCGAAGTGACCGATTTCGGCGATCATTTGCCGCCCTCCGCGCTGGCCGGCTTGGCCGCCGGGTTCTGCGTCCCCGCGTCCTTCGGCTGGTTGGGGTCGCGCCACTGGCCCGAGGTCTTGATGGCGTCGGCGACTTCCTTCGGCATGTATTTCTCGTCGTGCTTGGCCAGAATCTCGGTGGCGTGGAAGACGCCGTCGGCCTCCAACTTGCCCTCGGCGACCACGCCCTGGCCCTCGCGGAACAGGTCGGGGAGGATGCCGGTATAGGTGACCGGAACCACCGAAGCGGTGTCGGTGACGCGGAAGGTGACGATCGAGCCGCCCTTCATCACGCTGCCTTCCTCGACCAGACCGCCGATGCGCAGCCGCCGGCCGGGGGGCACATGCTTGGCGTGCAGATCGGTGGGGCTGTAGAAATAGACCATGGTGTCCTCAAGCGCCAACAGCACCAGCGCCACCGCGCCGCCCAGTGCCAGCATGCCGAGAAGGACGAAATAAAGCCTGCGTTGCTTACGGGTCACTGCGGCACTTCCCCTTGGGATGCGGTCTCGGCCAGGGCGGCGCGCCGGCGGGCGCGGTCCTGGCGATTGCCCTGAAGGATCTCAAGCTCGTTCTCGCGGTCGCGCGCCGCCTTCAAGGACAGCGCCAGCACCGCCACCATCAGCACCGCCCCCAGCAGGTAGCACGGCCAGATGTAGCCGCCATAGCCGCCCATGGCAAAGAAGGCCGCCAATGATTCAGGCATTCTCACTCTCCCTGGCCGGCGGCATGCACCTGGGCCATGCGGATGGTCCGGATCTTGGCGCCGGCGATTTCGGCCCGCGCCCGGAGAATCAGCACGATGAAGTAATAGGTCTGGAAGCCGGCGGCCATCAGCAAGAGCGGCACCAGCATGCTGGGATCGATCGCCGGGCCGCCCTTCTTCATCACGCTGGCCGGCTGGTGGAGCGTGTTCCACCAATCGACCGACCACTTGATCACCGGCACGTTGACGAAGCCGACCAGCGCCAGAATCGCCGCCGCCCGGTGACCGCGGGTGGGGTCGTCGAAGGCGTTCGACAGCGCCATGTAGCCCAGATAGAGGAAGAACAGGATCAGCATGCTGGTCAGCCGCGCGTCCCACACCCACCAGGCGCCCCACATCGGCTTGCCCCACAGCGCGCCCGAAACCAGGCACAGCAGGGTGAAGGCGGCGCCCACCGGGGCGGTGGCGCGGCCCAGCAGATCGGCCAGCGGATGTTTCCAGATCAGCGCCATGGCGCTGAATACCGCCATGGCGGTGTAGCAGGACATGCCCATCCAGGCGGCGGGGACGTGGATGTACATCAGGCGGACGGTCTCGCCCTGCTGGTAATCGGCGGGCGAGGCGAACAGCGCGAACCACAGTCCGGCCGCCAGGCACAGGGTGGAGATTCCGGCCAGCCACGGATAAATCACGGCGGCGATGCGCAGAAAACGGGCGGGATTGGCGAAGCGATGCATGGGCCTATGTCTTACCGTTGTCGGGCGCGGAATTCCAGCGAAGTCGGCGCGACGGAGGAATCCACGTTTTCGCCCCAAATGGGCATTACAAATTCTTCATCCCCGGTCTTTCGCGGCGCTGCAAGCGGAGGGCCTCAGGGGCCTTCCGGCTTCAGCGCCAGCGCCGGATCGGGGGCACGGCCAGCCAACCAGCGGCGACCGAGGCCGGGCGTGGCGATCAGCGCCCGCAGCGCCGCCACCATTTCCAGCGCCACCGCCGTCTTCGGCGCGTGCCGCCGCAACGCCTCGATCACCCCGGACAGGGCGCTGTCGTAGATGCGCGCCGGGGTGTCGAGGAAGACAGCCTTGAGGCCGCCCTCCTTCAGCTTGGCCCGCATGCCCTCGAAATCCTCGTAGCAGGCGATGCAGAAATCGCGATCGATCGAATGGACGCCGCGACAGCGCAACGGCCGCACCGCATAGACCATGCAACTGCCGTCGGCGCCGAGAAACGGGCAGGCGATGCGCGCCCGCGCCCGCTCCAGCGTGGTCATGCCGTGGGTGCGGTCATCGGTGTCGGCGATGCGGCGCTGGAATTCGATCCGCCGCGGCTCCGGCAGGCCGGCGATGTGCTCGGCCAGGCGAACCGCCTCGGGGACCGAGACGCCCAATTGCTGGTGGCAGCACCAGCCGCAACCGGCGGCGCAGGCCGCCGGCGGGGCGGTGCGGATGTAATCGAGGCTGCGCCGCCGGGCATCCCAGGTGGCGTCGGCCAGGGCGAAGACCTCGTCCATGGCGGCCGCCACCGCCACCGGTTCCGGCTTCGGCCAGCGGCGGCCGAGGGTCGTGAGGACCTGGTCGGCGAGGAAATCTCGGGAACGCGTCAGCATGGCCGCGGAGCCTAGACTTTCGGCTCCGGTGTTGCAATGCTCAAGCCCTTCGCCACCCGTCGTCCTGAAGGGGTTCCATGCTGAGCCATGTGTCGGCCGCGATCTTCGGCCTCTGCCTGTTCGCCATCATCGTCAACACCGCGGTGGACGGCCGGGCCGAAATCTATCTGGGCGCCATCGTGCTTGGGACGGCGGCGATCACCGTGGTGGTGCTGAAGGAGCGCAAGCCGAAGGCGCCCCCCGCTTCGGCCGCCGACGAGATCAAGCGTTGGACCCGTGAGCGTGACAACCTGCGGCGTTCGCTGGAGAACGCCCGGGCCGAGGCGGCGGCCGACCGCATCGCCTTCTTCGAACCCAAGTTGGCCGAGGCCGAGGCGATGTTGAGGAAACTCGACTAAATCCCCTGGGTCCGCCAGCCACGACCATCGGACAGATGGGTGTTGTCGAGACGGGTCAGGTCGTTCTTGCGGATCACCGACCGCACATCCTTGACGTAGGATTTGCCCAGTTCCGAATAATTCAGCAACTCGGCGGCCATGGTCTCTGCCTCGGGGCTGCGGCCCTGGTGGCGGGCCAGCTGGCGGGCGCGTCGCATTCCGGCGTAGGCGCGGTGGGTGTTGAGATTGTGGATATAGGCCTCGACGGCGTCGAGCAGCGTCGGGAAGGCGGCCATGTCGGCGCTGACGCCCTCGCCGCGATCAATGGTGTGGCCGAACAGGTTGCGCTCGCGCCGCGCCAGATGCGAGGTGCCCCAGCCGGTCTCGATCGCCGCCTGGGCCACCGCCAGCGACGGCGGCACGATGTCGACCCGCGACAGCAGCTGGTTGATGGCGCGCGGCCCGTCGGCGACGTCGTAGCGGTCGCACAGCTTCGCCAGCCAAGCGGATTCGGCGGCGGCCAGCGTCCCGCCTTGGCGCAGGCGGGCGGCCAGCTCCTCCAGGTGGCGGCGGTCGGCGGCGATGCGCTCGTCCACCTTCAGCACCAGCGGCAGCATCATGCGGATGAAGACATCCTTGCGCTGGTCCGGCTCTTCCATGTCGGCGAGGTCGGACGGCACCTGGGCGAGCATCACCGGCGGCACGCGGCCGCTGGTGGCCACGGTGTCGAGATGGTAGTCCATCCGGGAAAAGGCGGTCTCGAGGCGGCTGGCGCTGGCGGTCGCCTCGGCCGGCAGCGACACCTCGCTGGCGGCCGAAGCTTCACCTTGCACTGCCTGCGGCTGCGGCCGAAGGACCCCCATCCGTTCGATGCTGTCACGGCCGGCCCAAGAGGCGGCGGCGACGCCGAGGAAAAGACAGAGATACCAGGGGCTTCCACGCATTCATTGCACCGAGCTGTTTCAGTCACGGTGCAGTCATACGCAATTCCCGCGGCAAATGCAACCCGCGAGTACCTGGACCTATACGTCCGCAGTAATCCGCTTCACTCGACTGCCTGCACCGCTTGTACTTCAGGAACATAATAGCGCAGCATGTTTTCAATGCCGTGCTTCAAAGTCGCCGAAGAACTCGGGCAGCCGGAGCAAGAACCCTGCAAATGCAGGTAGACGACGCCATCCTCGAAGCCGCGGAAGATGATGTCGCCGCCGTCCTGGGCCACGGCGGGCCGCACGCGGGTCTCGATCAGCTCGCGGATCTGGGTGACGACCTCGCTCTCCTGCTCGGCCGACGCGGCCTCGTCGCCGCCGGTGATGGTGGCTTCGCCCGAGGAGAAATGCTCCATGATGGCGGCCAGCACCTGCGGCTTCAGCACCGACCATTCGATGGCGTCGCTCTTGCCGACGGTAATGAAGTCGAAACCCAGGAAAACGCTGGTGACGCCATCGATGCCGAACAGCCGGGTGGCCAGCGGCGAGCGCGCCGCCTGGGCGAGCGACGGGAAGTCGGCGGTGCCGTGCCCCATCACCTCGCGGCCGGGGAGGAACTTGAGCGCCGTCGGGTTGGGCGTCGGTTCGGTCTGGATGAACATGGCTGGTCCTCGAGGCTTAAGTGCGTGGCTGGACGATTTCGTTAGATGGCAAGGCGTTGGCCGGGAGTCAAGGAATCACGTCACCTTGGCGATCTGCTCATCGGTCAGGCCGCCCGGCACGATGGTCAAGGGCACGCGCAGCTTGCCGACATAGCGGCCGGTCAGCGCGGTGACCAATGGCCCCGGTCCGCGCGGTCCCGGATCGGCGGCCAGCACCAGAACCGAGATCGCCGGCTCTTCGTCGATCAGCTTGAGCAGTTCGTCGCGGGGGGCGCCTTCGCGGACGTAGAGCACCGGCAATTGGCCGGAAACCGCGTTGACCTCGGTGGCCAGGCGTTGCAGCAAGGTCTCGGCCGCCTGGCGCGCCTCCTCGGTCATCAAATTGCCGATGGTGGCGAAATGCTGGAACTCGGCCGGCTCGATCACCCGAAGCAGGGCGACGCGCCCCCCGGTCGAGCGGGCGCGGCCGCAGGCGTAGCGGAGCGCGGCGCGCATCTCCTCGGTGTCGTCGACCACCACCAGGAAGACGCGCCCGGATTTGGGGGTGTCACCGTTCATGGGTCCCTCCCTCGACCATGTTCCGCCTCCGGCGGCTTGGCCCCCGCCGCAATGGCGGGTGGGCATGATAAAAGCTCAGGCCCGCCGGAACGCCGCCGCCGCCAGCCAGCCGGAGAAGGCGGCCATCAGCACGGCGATGATACCGTAGGGGATCGCCCGGCGGTGGGCGAAATCGTAGACGTCGGCTCCCAGGCCGACCTTGGAGATGACCAGCGGCGTCGTCTGGGCGTCGATCACCTCGCCCTTGTCGATCAGGTAGACCTCGACCAGGTAGGTGCCCACCGGCACGTTGGCGGGGAAACGCATGTCGGTGCGGAACAGCCGGCGGCCAAGGAAACCGATATTCTGGAATTCCTCGCCATAGAGGCCGGCGCCCCGCTTGAGCCGCAGCAGCGCCCGCCGATATTCGTCCGCGCCGGCGCCGCCGTCGGCGGCCTTGATGGCGAGGTCGAGATGGTCAAGGCCGATATGATGGCGCTCCAGCACTTCGGCGGGCGCGATCTCGCTCAGCGGGCGGGTGGCCGAGACCTGGTAGAACGCCGGGGCGTTGTCGATACGGGCGGCGCCGCTGTTCATCCAGATGCCCAGCAGGTTCCGCTTGCGCCGCACGGTTTCGCGGTGATTGGGGCCGCGCACCACCACCACCACGTCGCCGTCGCCCTCGATGGCGCCGAACAGCAGCACGTCGGTGCCGGCGAAGCCGGTGGTGATCGCCACCAGATGCTTCGACAGGTCGGCGACCAGCGGCTCGGCCGCCGCCGCCGGCGGGGCGAGCGACAGCAGGGCGATCAGGGCGAACAGGGCGCGACGCGGATTCATACCCTTGGTTTTCGCGCGTCGCCCCGCCCGGCGCAAGCCCGACGCCGAACATCCCGCTTTTCTCTTCACCATCGCCGTGCAAGAAAAGGCCCCATGAGCTTGTTCCGTTCCATCGCCACCGTCGGCGGCTTCACCATGGTGTCGCGCATCACCGGGTTGATGCGCGAGATGCTGATCGCCCAGTACATGGGGGCCGGCATGGTCGCCGACGCCTTCTTCGTCGCCTTCCGCTTCCCCAATCTGTTCCGCTCGCTGTTCGCCGAGGGCGCCTTCAACGCCGCCTTCGTGCCGCTGTTCGCCGGCAAGCTGACCGCCGAGGGCGAGGCGGCGGCGCAAGGCTTCGCCCAGCAGGCGCTGGCGGTGCTGGCGCTGGCGTTGACGCTGTTCGTGATCGTGGTCGAACTGGCGATGCCGTGGGCGATGCTGGGGCTGGCGCCGGGCTTCAACGACGTCCCCGGCAAGATGGCGCTGGCGACCGATCTGTCGCGCATCTGTTTTCCCTATCTTCTGTTCATCTCGCTGACCTCGTTGCAGGCCGGCGTGCTGAATTCGGTCGGCCGCTTCGCCGCCGCGGCCGGGACGCCGATCCTGTTGAACCTGACCGCGATGGCCGGTCTGTGGGCGCTGTCCCCCTACACCGAAACGCCCGGCCACGCCCTGGCCTGGGGCACCTTCGTCTCGGGGCTGGTGCAGTTCGGCTGGCTGGTGTTCAGCGTGCGCGCCGCCGGCATCCATCTGTCGGTGGTGCGGCCGCGCCTGACCCCCGAGGTGCGTCTGCTGGCGCGCCGCATCGTTCCGGGCGCGGTGGGGGCCGGCGTCTACCAGCTGAATCTGGTGATCAACACCATGATCGCCTCGACCGTGGCCAACGGCGCCGTCAGTTATCTCAATTACGCCGACCGGGTGAACCAGCTGCCGCTGGGGGTGGTCGGCATCGCCATCGGCACGGCGCTGCTGCCGCTGCTTTCCCGACAGTTGAAGGCCGGCGAGCGCGAGGCGGCGATCGAAAGCCAGAACCGCGCCATGGAATTCGGCCTGTTGCTGACGGTCCCGGCGGCGGCGGCGTTGATGACCATCGCGGCGCCGGTGATCCGCGTGCTGTTCGAGCACGGCTCGTTCGGTCCGGCCGAAACCGACGCCACCGCGCGGGCGCTGGTCGCCTTCGCCGCCGGTCTGCCCGCCTATGTCCTGGTCAAGGTGCTGACTCCGGCCTTCTTCGCCCGCGAGGACACCGCCACTCCGGTCAAGGTGGCCGGCGCCTCGATGGCGCTCAACGTCGCCCTCAATCTGGCGCTGATGGGGCCGCTCGGCCATGTCGGCATGGCGCTGGCGACGGCGTTGGCCGCCTGGTTCAACGTCGTGGCGCTGGCGGTGATCCTCAAGCGTCGGGGCTTCTTCGCCATGAACGCCCGGTTGCGCGACAAGGCGCCGCGCATCATCGCCGCCAGCGCGGTGATGGCGGCGGCGCTGTTCGCCGCCGACCATTTCAGCCGCCCCTACGCCGCCGGCCATCTGGCGACGCTGCTGGTGACGGTGGCGCTGGTGGCGGTCGGGTTGGCGGCTTTTCTGGTGGCGGCGCAGCTGCTGGGCGCCGCCCGGTTGGCGGAAGTGCGCAAGATGTTGCGGCGATGAGGGCTCGGCCAGACTTGCCATCGTCCCGGCGGCAAGTTAAGCAGTGCCACGCTTGCAACTGCGGGACCAGCCGCCGATGACCACGCCCTCCGATTTCCGCCCGCGGCGAACGCGGCTTGGCTGGTGGGCGCTGGCTCCGGCGGTGGGGCTGGCGTGCCTGCTCTATTACGCCTTCGGCGCCTGGTCGGCCCACGTCATCGACACCGATCCCAATTTCCAGCCGGCGCGGATTCCGGCGCCGACGCAATCGCGGGCGGTGGCGCTGGCCTCGGCGCTGATCCGTCGCGAGATCGACGTCCATTCCTGGACCGCCAACGACCCGTTCTTCCAGCCCGGCTGGGTGTTGCACGACATGCCCCAGTACCAACAGGGCATCATCGCCGCCATCGGTCGCTTCGCCGCCGGCTTGGCCGAACGCAACGCCGAGGCCGCCGGCGGAAACTATCTGGCCAACGCCGCCAGCCTGCTGCGCTATCCGCCGACCATCTGGCGTTTCGACCTGTCGAAGTCGTTGCTGCCGATGACCTCGACCGAAAAGCAGTACCGCCGGGCCGCCTACGCCTTCGAGGATTACAATCAGGCCTTGGACGAGAACCGCGCCACCCTCGACCGCCGTCCCGAGGCGCTGGCGGCGGCGCTGGCCGACATCCGCGACGATCTCGCCGCCACCGCCACCACCATCGAGGCGGCGGTCGGCGAGCGTCCGGGCGACCTGTTCGGCCGGCGGCCGGCGACGGTGTATTACGGCGCCAAGGGCCATCTTTACGCCGATTCGCTGCTGCTGCGCGAATTGGGCTGGGACTACGCCCAGTTGATCAGCGATCGCGGCCTCGGCGTCCAATGGCGCCATTTGCTGGATGGCTTGGCGGTGGTCGCGGCGCAGTCGCCGGTCATGGTATTCAACGCCACGCCCGATTCGACGCTGCTGCCCAGCCACCTCGCCGCCCAGGGGTTCTTCATCCTGCGCGCCCGCCAGCAATTGGCCGAGATCGTCGCGGCGCTGGGCAAGCCGGTCAGCGCTTCAGCGCCGCCTTGAGTTCCCGGTCGCGCTTGACCTGAAATTCGCGGCGGCTGGCCTCGGCGCGGTCGAACGGCCCCTCGCAATAGACCAGATTCCACGGTCCGCGCCCACGGGTGAACCGGGCGCCCTTGCCGCCGTTGTGGGCGGCCAGCCGCTTCTCGACATCGGTGGCGATGCCGGTATAGGCGATGCCCTGGGGATTGAGGATGACGTAGAGGTACCAGCGGCTCTCGCCAATTCCGCCACAATCGGCAGGCATAACCGGCGGCGAGCGAAAGCGGGGCCTACTCGTTGGCGGCCTTGAGGACGGCGCGGGCTTCGTGTTCGTCGATCTGGTGGACGTCGTCGAGATGCCGTTCCCAAGTCTCGACGAATTCCTCGACCGCCAGCAGCAGCGCCTCGTCGACGGTGCGGCCGGTCTCGTTGGCCAGCGCCTCGAGGCGCCGCTTCAGATCGTCGGAAAGGGTGACCGCCAGGGTGTTCATGGTACTTCGATCCTCTACCGTCCCCGCGTTTCGGGGTCGGGCAAGTCTACAGCCAATGTCTCGCCGTTGCCAGTTTCGAGGCGTCCTTCAATCGTGGTAAAAGCCGGAATGCCGAAATCTCCCCCTCCTTCCAGCGGCTCCCGTCCGCCGTTCCAGCTGGAAATCGACCCCGCCGATCGCCTGCGGCCCAGCGCCGCCGCCGGCGGCGACGAGCCGCGTGCTTCTCGGACGACGGGGGGCGGCAATCGCCCGCCGCCGCGCGACCCGCCCGCCCGCAAGAAGCGGGCGCCCAAGAAGCCGCGTTCCGGCGGCCGGCGGCCGCTATGGAACCGTCTGCTGATCTGGGCGATGACGCTGGCGATCTGGGTGGGCGTCGGCATCGGCGGAGTGGTGGCCTATTACGCCGTCGATCTGCCCGACATCGATCAGGTGACGGCGCAGACGCGCCGGCCCAGCGTCGTCTTCCAGTCGGTCGAGGGCGAGACCTTCGCCGCCTATGGCGACATCTACGGCGAACCGCTGGAACTGGCGCAGATGGCGCCGACCCTGCCGCAGGCGGTGCTGGCCACCGAGGATCGCCGCTTCTACCGCCATTTCGGCGTCGACCTGATCGGTCTGGCCCGGGCCTTCGTCGTCAATATGCGGGCCGGCCATGTGGTCCAGGGCGGCTCGACCATTTCGCAGCAGCTGGCCAAGAATCTGTTCCTCAAGCCCGAGCGCACGCTGAAGCGCAAGGTTCAGGAGGTGCTGATGGCGCTGTGGCTGGAGCGCCGCTTCAGCAAGGATCAGATCCTCACCCTCTATCTCAACCGGGTCTATCTCGGTTCCGGCACCTTCGGCGTCGACGCGGCGGCCAAGCGCTATTTCAACGTCTCGGCCCGCGCCGTCAACCTCTACCAGTCGGCGCTGATCGCTGGCCTGTTGAAGGCGCCCAGCCATTACAGCCCGCTGAACGACGCCGAGGCCAGCCACCAGCGCACCGTCGACGTGCTGTCCAACATGGTCGCCGCCGGCATGATCGACCAGCAGACCGCCGACCTCGCCGCCGTCACCGGCGCGGCGCAGCTGGTGCGCCGTCCGTCGCCGGCCGGGCGCTATTTCGCCGACTGGCTATTGGGGCAGCTGGACGGTCTGGGCGAGATTCAGGGCAAGGACATCATCGTCAAGACGACGCTCGATGTCGGCTTGGAGCGCACGGTCGAGGCCGACCTCAAGGCGATGCTCGACGGTCCCGGCGCCAAGGCCAATGTCGGCCAGGGGGCGGTGGTGGTGCTGTCGCCCGACGGCGCCGTCCGCGCCCTGGCCGGCGGCAAGAGCTACGACGAGACCCAGTTCAATCGCGCCACCCAGGCGCTGCGCCAGCCGGGCTCGTCGTTCAAGGCCTTCGTCTACCTCGCCGCCATGGAGAGGGGCTATTCGCCCGACGACACCATGGAGGACGCGCCGATCACGCTGGGCGGCTGGTCGCCGACCAACTACGTCAACAAGTACGAGGGTTCGGTCAGCCTGCATCACGCCTTCGCCGAATCGCTCAATACCGTGGCGGTGCGGCTGATCGCGGCGGTGGGCCCGGCGCGGGTGATCCAGGTGGCGCATCAACTGGGCATCACCTCGGAGCTTCGCAACGACGCCTCGCTGGCGCTCGGCACCAGCGAGGTGACGCCGCTGGAACTGACCACCGCCTATGCCGCCTTCGCCAATGGCGGCAACGGGGTCAAGGCCTTCGGCGTCGAACAGATCACCGAGGCCGGTTCCGGCCGGGTGCTGTACAGCCGCCAGGGCGGCGGCTTTGGTCAGGTGGTTTCGCCCACCGCGCTGTCGCGCATGCACAATCTGATGCGGGCGGTGATCGACGAGGGTACCGGCAAATCGGCGCGTCTCGACCGTCCGGCGGCCGGCAAGACCGGCACCACCCAGGATTACCGTGACGCCTGGTTCATGGGCTTCACCGCCGATTACGTCACCGGTGTCTGGCTGGGCAACGACGACCAGCGCAACGAGATGAAGAAGGTCACCGGCGGTGGCCTGCCGGCGCAGTTGTGGAAACAGGTGATGGTCGCCGCCCATCGCGGCCTGCCGCCCCGGCCGCTGCCGACGCCGGAACCGCCCTCCATGGCCGGCGACGTCGGTGATGCCGTCGGCCGCGCCGCCGACGCCGCCACCTCGGCCGCCGGCGAGGCGGTTCACGGCATCGGCAACGCCATCGACGGTTTGATCAACAGCTTGTTTGGCAGGTAAGGGCCCCTCGCCGGGCGCTCCCGAGTCGATCGGATCACGCCTGGTCTTTGCCGGTCCCACGGACAAAGCCCCGGAACGCCACCAGCGCCCCGGTTCCCAGCGCCAGCACCAGCCCGGCCAGCGGCCGGGTGGTGCCATCGAACAGGATGGCGGTCAGCCAGGCGGCACCGGCGCCGACGCTCATCTGCAGGCAGCCGACCAGCGCCGAGGCGGTGCCGGCCATGCGCGGGAAGGGGGCGATGGCGCCGGCGGTGGAATTGGGCAGCACCAGGGCGGCGCCGAAGAAATAGAGGCTCATCGGCAGTACCACGGCGGTGACGGTTCGCACGCCGCCCCAGGCCAGTCCGACCATCAGCAGTCCGGCGACCAGCCCCAGCAGCAAGCCGATGCCGACCATGCGCTCCAGGCCGATCCGCGCCGTCAACCGGCCGGCCGCCAGCCCGCCGACGACGTAGCCGGCGCCAACGATGGCGAAGCCGAAGCCGAAATATTGGGGTGGCAGGCCCAGCAGATCGATCAGGATCAGCGACGAGCCCGAGATGAAGGTGAACATGCCGCCGAACGACAGCGCCACCGTCAGCGTGTAGCCCAGCACCACCCGGCTGGTCAGCAGGGCGCGGTAATTGCCGAGCATGGCCAGCGGCGCCAACGCCGCGCCATCGGGATGGCGGTTGGTTTCGTCCAGCAGCCGCCAGGCGGCGATCCACAGGCCGACGCCGAACAGCGCCATCACCGCGAAATTGGCGCGCCAGCCGAACCAGGCGTGCAGCCAGGACCCGGCGATCGGCGCCAGGAACGGAATCAGCGCCATCGCCGAAGCCATATAGGACAGCACCTTGGCCGCCTGCTCGCGCGGATAGACGTCGCGCACCACCGCCCGCGCCACCACCGGGCCGCAGCAGGCCCCCAGCCCCTGCAAGGCGCGGCCCAGGATCAGCGCCTCGATCGACGGCGCCAGCAGGCATAGCAGGCTGGCCGCCAGATAGAGGACGGTGCCGACCAGGATCACCGGACGGCGGCCGAAGCGGTCGGACAGCGGTCCCTGAATCGGCATCGCCAGGGCGAACGCGGCCAGGAAGGCCGACAGCGTCAACTGCGCCGTTGCCGCGTCGCAGGCGAAAACGCGGGCGATGTCGGGCAGCGACACCAGATAGAGGTCGATCGAGACCGCCGCGAACGCCACCATGACGGTCAACAGCGCCGCCACCCTGAACGAGGTCGGCGGCGGTCGCGTCATCCCTGGAAGTGGTCCCACAGCGTCCAGGCGCCGATGACCAGGAAGCCGATGCCGGCAAACAGCTTCAGCGGCAACCCGGCCAGGTATTTCTGGGCGAAGGTTCCGGCCAGCACCGCCAGCGCCGTCGACAGCACCAGGGCGCCGCCCGAGGCGGCGAACACCGTCCACGGCGAGTGCTTGCCCTCGCCGGCGAAGAGTAGGGTGGCCAATTGCGTCTTGTCGCCCAACTCGGCGAGGAAGACGGAGGCGAAGATCGAAAACAGATCGAGCATGGCGGGACTTCGGCGGCTGGAAAGGCCGCCCTCATAGCACGGCGGCGGCAGTCGGGCTACCCGTAGCGGTGCAGCTTCGCCCCGTGGGTCTTCAGCCAGCCCTTGGCCGGGGCGGGATCGCCGGCCAGTTGGGCGACCAGGGCCCAGAAGGCGGGGGAATGGTTCATCTCGGCCAGATGGGCGACCTCGTGGGCGACGACGTAGGCCAGCACGCTCTCCGGCGCCAGCACCAGCCGCCACGAGAACGACAGGTCGCCCCGGCTGGAGCAGCTGCCCCAGCGCGAGCGGGTGTCCCTGACCGTCACCCGGGCCGGGGTGCGGTCCAGGCGGGCGGCCAGGGCGAAGGCCAGCGGATAGATGCGGCGCTTGGCCTCGGCCTTGAGGAACTCGCCGACCCGGCGGGGCAGGTGTTCGGCCCGGCCCGAAACGTGAAGCTGGCCGTTCTCGGCCCAGACGCCGCGCTTGGCTTCGGGGGCGTGGCGGATCTCGTGCTCGACGCCCAGCAACGGCAGTTTGGCGCCGGCCTCCAGCGCCACCGGCCGGGGCAGGCGGGCCAGCCGTTCGGCCAGCCAGACGCGGTGATGGAAAAGGAAACGCTCGGCGTCGGCGAGGCGGGCGCGGGGCGGCAACACCAGCAGCGGCCCCACCGCAGGATCGACTCGGAGCGACAGGCGGCTGGCGCGGGCCGAGCGGCGGAGCGCCACCGTCACCGAATCGCCGCCGAGATCAAGCCGGAGGACGGCGGGCAGGGTCACGCCGCGCTTTTCCGGGAGGCGCGGCGCGGGCTGGCCTCGGCCTCGTCGAACAGGGTGGTCAATTGCCGCATGACGGTACCGCCCAGTTCCTCGGCGTCCATCAGTGTGACGGCGCGACGGTAATAGCGGGTGACGTCGTGGCCGATGCCGATCGCCACCAGCTCCACCGGCGAGCGGGCCTCGATGGTTTCGATGACCTCGCGCAGGTGCTTTTCCAGATAATTGCCGGGATTGGCCGACAGGGTCGAATCGTCCACCGGGGCGCCGTCCGAGATCACCATCAGAATCTTGCGCTGCTCCGAGCGGCCCAGCAGGCGGTCGTGGGCCCACAGCAGCGCCTCGCCGTCGATGTTCTCCTTGAGGATGCCTTCCCGCAGCATCAGCCCCAGGTTGCGCCGCGCCCGCCGCCAGGGGGTGTCGGCGCCCTTGTAGACGATGTGGCGCAAATCGTTGAGGCGGCCGGGATTGGGCGGCTTGCCCTCGGCCTGCCATTTCTCGCGCGACTGGCCGCCCTTCCAGGCGCGGGTGGTGAAGCCCAGCACCTCGACCTTGACGGCGCAGCGCTCCAGCGTGCGGGCGAGGATGTCGGCGGTCATCGCCGCCACCGAGATCGGCCGCCCGCGCATCGAGCCGGAATTGTCGATCAGCAGGGTGACGACGGTGTCGCGGAAGTCGGTTTCCTTCTCGGCCTTGAAGGACAGCGAGTGGGTGGGGTTGGCGACGATCCGGGCCAGTCGCCCGGTGTCGAGCATCCCCTCCTCGAGGTCGAATACCCAGGCGCGGGTCTGCTGGGCCATCAGCTTGCGTTGCAGCCGGTTGGCCAGGCGCGCCACCACGCCCTGCAAGTGGGAAAGCTGCTGGTCCAACTGGGCGCGCAGCCGACCCAATTCGTCGGGGTCGCACAGATCCTCGGCCAGCACCACCTGATCGAATTTGGTGGTGTAGGCCCGGTAGGGACGCTCGGAATTGGCGCGGTCGGCACCCTGGCCCCGGTGGCTGCTGGGGCCGCCGGGCTCCTCGGTGCCGACGCCGCCGATGATGAAATCGTCGCCGGCGGCCAGGCCGTCCTGCTCGCCGTCGCCCTCGGCGGCGCCGGGGGCGGGCTGGTCCTCGCCTTCGCCTTCGCCGCCCTCGCCCTCGCCCTTGGTCTGTTCGCTCTCGCCCTCGGCGCCGCCCTCGCCGTCCTCGACCGCCTGGTCCTGGTCCTCGCGCTCGCCGTCGGGATTTTCGCCCTCGCCCGGCCCGCCCAGTTCCAGGTCGACCATCAGATCGCCGAGCGAGCGGGCGAAGGCCCGCTGGTCGTCGAGCAATCCGCTCAGCCGGGCCAGGGTCGCCCCGGCCCGTTCCTCGACCAGCGGCCGCCACAGCTCGACCGCCGCCTGGGCCGAGGGCGGTGGGGCGAACCCGGTGAACACTTGGCGCGCGATCAGCCGCATCACTTCCGGCAGCGCCACATCCTCGCGCCGCGTCGCCTGCTCCATGCCTTCGGCCCGGCAGCGGCTTTCCAGCACGGCGGCGATGTTGTCGGCGACACCGACCATGCGCCGCGCCCCCAAGGCTTCGACCCGGGCCTGCTCGACCGCGTCGTAGACCCGGCGCGCCTTGTCGCTGGCCGGCATGCAGCCGGCGTGCAGGGCGGAATCGTGGTAGCGGTATTTGAGGGCGATGGCGTCCGAGGTGCCGCGCAGGCGCACCAGATCGGCCGGATTCATGTGCCGGGGCGGCGACGGCAATCTCACCTCGGCGCCGTGGACCGAGGCGTTGCCGACCGAATAGCCAACGTCGAGATCGGCCCGCCCGGCGATCGCCCGCACCGTCGCGGCGGTGACGCGCTTCAGCAGGTCGGCCGGCGATTCCTCGCGGGCCGAGGCCGGCTTGGTCGCCTGGGGCGGGGCGTTAGGGGTGGTCAATTCGGCTCACATCACCACGCGGGCGGGGGTTTCCGGCAACTCGACGCCGAAGCAGCGCTGGTAGTATTCGGCGATCACCGGCCGCTCGATCTCGTCGCACTTGTTGAGGAAGGTCAGGCGGAAGGCGAAGGCGAGATCGCCGAAGATTTTGGCGTTCTCGGCCCAGGTGATCACCGTGCGCGGGCTCATCACCGTCGAAATGTCGCCGTTCATGAAGCCCTGGCGCGACAGATCGGCCAGCGACACCATGCGTCCCACCGTCTCGCGGCCCTCGGCATTGTCCCAGCCGGGCAGCTTGGCCAGCACGATTCCGCATTCGGCATCGTGCTCCAGGTAGTTCAGCGTGGCGACGATGTTCCAGCGGTCCATCTGGCCCTGGTTGATCTGCTGGGTGCCGTGATAAAGGCCGGTGGTGTCGCCGAGGCCGACGGTGTTGGTGGTCGAAAACAGCCGGAAGGCCGGATGGGGGCGAATTACCCGGTTCTGGTCGAGCAGGGTCAACCGGCCCTCGACCTCGAGGACGCGCTGGATGACGAACATCACGTCGGGGCGGCCGGCGTCGTATTCGTCGAAGACCAGGGCGCAGGGGTGCTGCAACGCCCAGGGCAGGATGCCTTCGCGGAATTCGGTGATTTGCTGGCCGTCCTTCAGCACGATGGCGTCCTTGCCGATCAGGTCGATGCGGCTGACGTGGCTGTCGAGGTTGACGCGGATGCACGGCCAGTTGAGCCGCGCCGCCACCTGCTCGATGTGGGTGGACTTGCCGGTACCGTGATAACCCTGGACCATGACCCGACGGTTGAAGGCGAAGCCGGCCAGGATGGCCAGCGTGGTGTCGCGGTCGAAGCGGTAGGCCGGGTCGATGTCGGGCACATGCTCGCTGCCGGCCTTGAAGGCGGGCACCTTGAGGTCGACGTCGATGCCGAAGACGTCGGCGACGACGACCTCGGTGTCGGGCAACGCCAGGATGTGGTCCGAGGCGAGCGGGCTGGAAGCGTTGGCGGTCATTATCGGGGTCCTTGGATCGTCGGGAGGCTGGATCGCTCCCGGCTCATGCGCTGAGGCTGTGGAGAAGGGTGGTATAGGCCTGGTTGATTTCCTTGAACTTTTCCTCGGCGGCCTTGTCGCCGCCATTGGCGTCGGGGTGGTGGCGCTTGACCAGTTGCTTGTAGCGGGCCTTCAACGACACCAGGGTCAGCGGAAAGGCAAGGCCCAGAATCTTCATCGCCGCGTCCTCGGGGGTCGGCGGCGCCTTGGTCACGCCCTCCTCGACATCTTCCTCGAAGAACCCGAAGGGGTCGCGGATGCCGAAGGAAAAACGGCGGTTGCTGGTCTTGGCGCCCAACGGCCAGGTCGGGCGCTGCCAGGTGGTGTCGCGGCGGACCTCGCTTTCGATCTCGTCGACGCTCATGCCGGCGTAATAGTCCCACGAGGCGTTGTAGGCGCGCACGTGGTCCAGGCAGAACCAGTAATACTCGTCCAGCCGGTCGCGCCCGCGCGGCGCCTTGAACGCGCCCTCGTGGTCGCAGCCCGGATGGTCGCACTGGCGTTGCGCCTTTCCCTCCTCGGCCACGTCCCAGCCGAGGCGCCAGGTCCTCTTCGCGCTCGTCTTCATATCCGGTCATAATGAGGACTCGATCCACCGCTGGCAAGGCGCGAGGCGCCGAATCGGCCGCCCTTGACGCCGGACCTGCCGCCCCCCACCTCGGGAGAACCCTCGGAAATTGTCGCGGGAGCGGGACCTTATGAGCGTGCATGCCGCCATCAAAAGCAAGTTGACCGGCGCCCTGGCGCCGGTGCGCCTGGACATCATCGACGAATCGGATCGCCATGCCGGCCACGGCGGCCATCACCCCGATGGCGAAAGCCATTTCCGCATCGAGGTCGTGTCCGATTCCTTCGCCGGCAAGACCCGCGTCGAACGCCACCGCCTGGTCAATTCCCTGCTGGCCGAGGAATTGTCCAGCCGCGTCCATGCCCTGTCGCTGGCGACGCTGACTCCCGCCGAGGCTGGGGAAAAGTGAGTTAATCCTCGTCGCTGCCCTCGGCCGAGGGCGGCGACAGGCGGATCGAGGTGATCTGGTTGCGGTGGCGGCGCAGCACCTCGAAACGGAAGCCGTGGAACAGGAAGACCTGGCCGACATTGGGAATCTGCCGTGATTCGTGCAGCAGCAGGCCGGCAATGGTCGATGCCTCGTCGTCGGGCAGCCGCCACTCGAATTGGCGGTTGAGATCGCGAATGGTCACCGTGCCGGCGACGATGGTCGAGCCGTCGGCCTGGGGCCGCACACCGGGCAGGGCGACGTCGTGCTCATCGGCGATGTCGCCGACGATTTCCTCGATGATGTCCTCGAGCGTCACCACCCCCATCAGGCTGCCGTACTCGTCGACCACCAGGGCGAAATGCTCGCGCCGCTGGCGGAAGGCCTGCAACTGCTCCTGCAGCGTCGTCGAATCGGGAATGAACCAGGGCGGCGCGGCCAGTGCCGACAGGTCCAGCTTGGCGTCCTCGCCGCCGACCGCGTGCAGGGCGCGCAGCACGTCCTTGGCGTGGACGACGCCGACGATGTTGTCCGGTTCGTCGCGCCACAGCGGGATGCGGGTATAGGGGCTCGCCAGGATTTCGGCCACCAGTTCGGCCGGCGGCAGGCCGGCGTCGAGCGTCGTCATGGTGCGGCGATGGGTCATCACCTCGCCGACCTCGACATCGCCGAGGTCAAGGATCGAGCGCAGCATGCGCCGTTCCTCGCGCACCTCGTCGGGCTTGGCGTGCACCTCGATGGCGCCGCGCAATTCGGCCATCGCCGCATCGACGTCGATCTCGACGTTGGCCTCGGCGCCGAACAGGCGGAACAGGCCGTTGACGAACAGGTGGATGCCGTGGATCGGCGGGCCAAGGATCGCCACCACCACCCGCATCAACGGCGCGATGGCCAGCGCCACCGGGGCGGCGTGGCGGATGGCGAAGGTCTTGGGCATGATCTCGGCGAAGACCAGCACCACCGCCGTCATCACCGCCGTCGCATAGGCGACGCCGGCCTCGCCGGCCAGCACGATGGCGACATTGGTGGCCAGCGAGGTGGCCAGAATGTTGACCAGGGTATTGCCCAGCAGGATCGAGCCCAGCAGGCGTTCCTTGCGCAGATACAGCCGGTTGACTAGGCCGGCCCGCAGGTCGCCCTCGGCCTCCAGCGTGTGCATCAGCGGCTTCGAGGCCACGGTCAGCGCCGTCTCGGCGCAGCCGAAAAAGCCCAGCAGCAGCAGCAGGACGACGACGGCGGCGATCGAGAAGATCATTCCTACCCCCTGCCGACGGCGAAGCCGGCCAGCACCGTGCGTACCGCCTCGGCGGGGACGTCGCGGGCGAGAAAGCTTCGGCCGATGCCGTGGGCCAGCACGAAGGTGACCTTGCCGTCGGCCACTTTCTTGTCCCCGGCCATATGGTGCAGCAGGCGGTCGACGTCCCAGTGCCGCTGCGGCGGCAATCCGGTCGGCAGGCCCAGGTCGCCCAGGTGGCGTTCCAGTCGCTGGGCGTCGGCCTCGGGGGCCAGGTCCAGCGCCACCGACAGCCGCATGGCGATGACCATGCCGATCGCCACCGCCTCGCCGTGCAGCAATTCGTCGGAAAAGCCGATCTCGGCCTCGAGGGCGTGGCCGAAGGTGTGGCCCAGATTCAGCAGGGCGCGATCGCCGCTCTCGCGCTCGTCGGCGCCGACGATCGTCGCCTTGGCGCGGCAGCTGACGGCGACGGCGTGACGCCGCGCCGCCTCGTCGCCATCGACGACCTTGGCGCCGTTGTCCTCGAGCCAGGCGAAAAACGGCTCGTCGCCGATGATTCCGTACTTGGCGATTTCGGCATAGCCGGCCAGCACCTGGCGCCGCGGCAGCGTGTCCAGGGCGGCGATGTCGGCCAGCACCAGCCGCGGCTGGTGGAAGCTGCCGATCAGGTTCTTGCCCTGGCGGGCGTTGATGCCGGTCTTGCCGCCGACCGAGGAATCGACCTGGGCCAGCAGTGTCGTCGGTATCTGGACGAAATCGACGCCCCTCAGGCAGATGGCGGCGGCGAAGCCGGCGAGGTCGCCGATGACGCCGCCTCCCAGCGCCACCACCATGGTCGAGCGTTCGACCTTGGCCGCCAGCATCGCGTCCATCAGGGCTTCGAGATGGCTGAAGGTTTTGGTGCCCTCGCCGGCCGGCAGCACCTTGGCGGTGTGTCCGATGCCGGCGGCGTCGAGCGAGGCTTCCAGGCGGCCGAGATAAAGCGGCGCCACCTGGTCGTCGCTGACGATGAAGGCCCGCTTCGAGCGCATCACCGGCGCCATCAATTCGCCGGCCCGGTCGATCAGGCCGGTGCCGATGTGGATGTCGTAGCCGCGTTCGGCCAGTTCGACTCTCAGCCGGTCGGCGCTCATAGGGGAACTCCAAGATACGCGCCGAGGGATTGCAGCACCTGGGCGACGGTGAGGTCGGCGGGATCGTCGGTGGTGTCGACGGTGATGTCGGCCTCGGCATACATGGGATAGCGGGTTTCCATCAGCTTCGACAGGATTTCGCGCGGGTCGCCCTGTTTCAGCAACGGCCGGTGGTCGCGGCCGACGGTGCGCTTGACCAGCAGGTCGAGGTCGGCCCTGAGCCAGATCGACACCGCCGCCCGCTTGATGCGGTCCCGGGTCTCGGGCTGGCAGAAGGCGCCGCCGCCGGTGGCCAGGATGCAGCGCGGCCCCTCCAGCAGACGGGCGATGACGCGGCGCTCGCCCTCGCGGAAGGCCGGCTCGCCGTGCTGGGCGAAGTAGTCGCTGATGGTGGTGCCGGCGGCGGCTTCGAACTCGGCGTCGGCGTCGAGGAACGGCAAGCCCAAACGCACGGCAAGCCGCCGCCCGACGCAAGACTTGCCCGAACCCATCAATCCCACCAGCACCACCGGCCGCTCCAGCCGCGCGGCGACGGCCTCGCCCTGGGGGTCAGCCATATTGCGCGCACCGGCGTTGATCGACGGGGGCGTCGCCGATACACTGCCCCAGATTCGCCATGGTCGGGCCCTAGCTTTTTCGGCGCGCGGGTGTTCCGCGCGCTCGTTTCACTCCGGGGGGTATTATCCGTCCCGGGCCGCGCCTGTCCAGAACGTCATTGAAGAAGAGAGTCGATGAACAAGCTTGCCGGTCTGTTGGTCGTCCTGGTGCTCGCCGTCGTGGTCGGCGGCGGCATCTTCCTGGCAACGTTTGACCTTCCGCCGCCATCGGTGAAGGTGGAGAAGGTGATCCCCGATGAGCGCCTGCCGCGCTGAATTCCTTCGCCTGGGTGCGCTCGGTCTGGTCCTGGTGACCTCGGCGGCCCTGGCCGATCCGCAAGCGTCGCCGCAGGTGCTGGCGCCGCCCACCCCGATTCTCGCCCCGCCGGCGGCCGCCGACACGGCCGTCGATCCGCGCGGCGTTTCGGTCGAACGCCAGGATCTGGCGGCGCCTGTGGCCGAGGCGACCGGCGTTCTCGATCCCCGCCAGGGCGGCTTTCCGCCGACCCTGTGGAACGGTACCTCGGGGCCGACGGTGCGGGCGCTGCTGCCGCATCTGCCGGTGGCGGTCGATTCGCCGACACTGCGCGCCCTGGCCCGCCGCCTGCTGCTGACGGCGGCGCCGCCGCCCAAGGGCGTCACCGAGCCGGACAAGCCGTCGCTGGTGGAATTGCGGGTCGACCGGCTGCTGGCGCTGGGCGCCGTCGACGGCGCCATCGATCTGGCCGCCGCCGCGCCCGTTTCGGTGCGCGGCGCGGGATTGGTGCAGGCGCGTACCGAGGCGCTGCTGATGACCGGTCGATTGGACGGGATTTGCGCCGATCCGGGCCTGGCCACGGCGGCCGGCCAGAACCCCGAGATGGCCAAGGTCCAGATTCTCTGCCAGTTAAGCGCCGGCAACACCGCCGCCGGCAATTTCGGCCTCGATTTGCAGCGCGACCGCAAGCCGGCCGACACCGTCTTCATCGCCGCCGCCGAAGTGGTCGGCGGCCTGCCGTTGGCCAAGGGCGGGCTGGGTCCGCTGCGCGATCCCAGCCCGGTGCAATTGGCGGCGTTGGCCGCCGCCAAGCTGCCCTTGCCGGCCGAGGCGGTGGAAGGGGCCGGCCCGGCCCAGCTGCGCGCCATCGCCACCGCCGCCGGCACGCCCCCCGACCAGCGTCTGGCCGCCGCCGAGCGGGCCGAGGCGATCGGCGTCCTCGATACCGACTCGCTGCGCAAGCTCATCGCCGCCGTCGAATTCAAGCCCGACGAATTGGCCCGCGCCGATTCGCAGGCGGGTCCCCGCGGCCTCGCCCTGCTCAGCCGCGCCGCCGAAGCGGCCGCCGATCCGGCGATCGCGGCGGCGTTGCTGGCCCGGGCGCTGGATCAATCGGCGGCGCGTGGCCGCTACGCCACCGCCGCCCGCCTGCTGTCGCCCCTGATCGCCAAGATGCCGGTGCAGCCGACGCTGCAATCCTTCGCGCCCTTCGCGGCGCGGGCGCTGCTGGTTACCGGCCATCCCGACGTCGCCGCCTCGTGGCTGGATCTGGCTTCCAAGGATGCCGATGGCGCCAAGGCCGCCGCCCGGCTGTGGCCGCTGGCCCGTCTGTGGTCGGTGGCCGATCCGTCGCCCGCCGCCGCCGCCCTCTGGCGCCAGACGGTCGAGCCGCGCCGCGCCCTGGTCGCCCTGTCGGCGTTGTCCGGGCTCGGCATTCATCTCGCCGACGCCGATTTCGTCGCCTTGCTGGAGGTGCCGCGCGCCGCCGCCGGGCCGGCGCCGGCGTTGTCGCAGCTTCTCGACGCCGCCGTCCGCGACAACAGCCTGGGCGGCACCGTGCTGGCGACGCTGGCCGGTTTCGAGGCCGGGGGGCTCGATAAGGCGGATCCGGTGGCGCTGGCGCGGGCGCTGGCCGCCCTCAAGGCGGTCGGCCTCGAGGCCGAGGCCCGCCGTCTGGCGGTCGAGATCCTGCTGGCGAACGGGATGTGAATCGGCACGCCGAAAGCTTCCTGGAAATGCTGGCGGCCGAGCGTGGCGCCGCCGCCAACACCCGCGACGCCTATCGCCGCGACCTCGATGATTGCGGCGATTTTCTCGCCCGTCGCGGCAAATCCCTCGAGGATGGGCTCGAGGCCGATCTGCGCGCCTATCTGGTCAATCAGGCGGCGATCGGCATGGCGCCGCGCACCCAGGCGCGGCGGCTGTCCTGCCTGCGCCAGTTCTATCGCTTCCTGTTCGCCGAGGGGGTGAGGGCGGACGATCCGACCAGCGCGCTCGACGCGCCGCGCCTCGGCCGGCCGTTGCCCAAATACCTGGGCGAGGGCGAGGTCGACGCCCTGCTGGCCGCCGCGCGGGCCCTGCCCGATGCCGATGGATTGCTCGCCACCGCCCTGCTGGAAGTGCTGTACGCCACCGGCCTTCGGGGGTCGGAACTGGTCGGTCTGCCGTTCGCGGCGGTGGCGCGCGACCCTCGGGTACTGGTGGTGCGCGGCAAAGGATCGAAGGAGCGGATGGTGCCGCTGTCCGATCCCGCCCGCGACGCCCTTGCCGCCTGGAAGGCGGTGCGCCCCCAGAAGCCGGTGTCGAAATGGCTGTTTCCCTCGCGCGGCGACAGCGGCCATCTGACCCGTTCCGGCTTCGCCAAGATGCTGGGACGTCTCGCCGTCGCCGCCGGCCTCGACCCCGCCCGCGTCTCGCCCCATGTGCTGCGCCACTCCTTCGCCAGCCATCTGCTGGCCGGCGGCGCCGATCTCAGGAGCGTGCAGCAGATGCTGGGCCATGCCGACATCGTCACCACCGAGATCTACACCCATATCCAGGACGAACAGCGCCAGAAGCTGGTGCGCCTGCACCATCCGCTGGCCCGGACCAAGGATTGACCGTTTTTGACTTTTTGGAAGCCGCTCCGATATAAGGGCCGCTCCGTCTGACCGAAGGAACGCCGCCGATGATACGCTACAGCCTGCAATGCGCCCAGGGCCACGGCTTCGAGGAATGGTTCTCGAACAGCGCCGAATACGACACCCGCAAGGAAACCGGCGATCTCGCCTGCCCGGAATGCGGCGGCAAAGAGGTCGAGAAGGCGATCATGGCGCCATCCGTCGCCAAGGCCGCCGCCCCGGCGCCCACCTGCTCGCCCCAGGCCTGCGCCGGTTGCCAGTTCGCCGGCGGGCATTGATGTTTTTGTCGGGGCGTCCCTCCCCGGGCGCCCCCCGGACCAGCAACGAAAAAGGCGCCGTCCCCGGCGGGGCGGCGCCTTTCCGATTCGGAATCATCCCCCGGCGACCGGCGACGGCACGGTCGTCGAAATCGCGGCGGCGGGGTTTCCCCCGCCCCGCCGGTCCGATCGTCGCCTAGAGGATGGCGACGGAGTCGGCCTGGGGACCCTTTTGCCCCAGGGTGGTGGTGACGCGCACGCGCTGGCCGGTCTCAAGGCTCTTCAAGCCCGAGCGCTCCAGCGCCTTGACGTGCACGAACACGTCCTTGCCACCCTCGTCGACGGCGACGAAGCCAAAGCCCTTCTCGGCCGAGAAGAACTTCACCACGCCCTCGACCACCTGGGTCGGGCCGCGGTCGACCTTCGGCCGGGCGGTGGCCGAGGCGGCGGTCGGCGACGCGGTCGTGTTGTCGACCTCGTGCACCCACACCACCTGCGGGCCGCGATTGCCCTGCCCGAGATCACAGACGATGGTCGCGCCTTCGTTGATCTGGGTCATGCCGGCGCGCTCGAGGGCCGAGATGTGCAGGAAGGCGTCGGGGGTGCCATCGGACGGCGCCACGAAGCCGAAGCCCTTCGAGGCATTGAACCACTTCACCGTCGCGGTGACGTTCGCCTGGGTCACTGTCTGTTGACGGCCGAAGTCGGCACTGCCGCCGCCGCCGCCGCCGCCACCGCCACCGCCGCGGGGAGTGCGGGGCTCATAGCCGACGTCGCCCCCGAAGTCGTCCCTACGACCGCGATCCCGGGAACGGCTACCATGATTATCTCGGTTCCATGCCATGTCTGTTTCTCGTCAAATAAGTAAGCAAGATGCCGCGCACGACGCGCGGCACACCACCCAGGCCCTTCGCCAAGGTCTGTTCGGACCGATATGATTACCTGAAGAAACGCCCTTCGCATAGGGGCTTACGGCGACTCGCCACCGGGGCCGGTGTTATTTTTCGATGAATTGCCGCGGCCGGAAACGACGATGTGGCGATGCAGCCAGACGATGATCCCGATGGTAATGGTCCCCGAGGCCACCACATCCGAGAGGAAGTGGCCGCCTTGGGCGATCCGCGAAAGGCCGACGAGCGCGCCGAAACCCAGGCTTGCCGCCAGCGCGCGCCCCCGCCAGGCGGGGGGCGCCAACAGGGCGAAGGCGACCAGCCAGAAGGCCAGCGACGCGTGCCCCGAGGGGAAGGAGCAATTGTAATCGCACTGGTCGGTTACCGCGAAGGGCGGAGTATAATAGTCGGTGCCGCCGAATTGATGGATGGTCGATGGCCTGGCCCGCCCCCAATTGTCCTTCAGGATGGTATTGACCAGCAGGCCGGGTCCGAGCGCCAGGGACGACAACAGGAACAGGGCGTTGCGCCGGGTGACGCCAAGAAAGACGCGCTTCCTCACCTCGCCGGCCAGCCACAGCAGGGCGATCAGCCCCGCCACCCCCAGCAGGTAACGCGGCATCGAGCGCCGCAGCCATTCCGACGGCCCCCAGACACGGGCGACGAACGTCTTGGTGACCGGGTTGAAGAACCAGGACGAGATGGTGATGTCGATGGCGGGGAAAACGACGAAAACGACGAAGACCACGGCCAGCCACCGCCAGGGATGGCGGCGGGCCGAGCCCGCCAGCGCCGCCAGGGCGCGTCGCAAGGGGTGCGTCGATTGGATCAATCCGGCCTCGGTCGGCAAGCAACGGGCGTGAGGGTTAGCAGCTTGGCTGGCCGAGCGCAATGGCGGGGAGGGGGCGACAACGGCCTTGCCCCGGCGGCGGAAATGACTATAGTACCGCATAGAGACATTCTTACTGCCCCATGGATGGGCTTGTGAGGGTGGGCCATTGGCCCACTTTTTTTGTTTTTTGGCCCCTGTTTCGACGGTGGATGCCGTCGGCGACCGGGGCCGGTGATCTGCGAACACGAGGGCGAAGGGGTTATGGATCGTCAGCAGCGCCTGGAAGCACTGGCCACGCCGACGCTCGAGTCGATGGGCTACGAGCTGGTGAGGGTTCAATTCCAGGGCAAGCAGCGCCCGACCCTGCAAGTGATGGCCGAACGCAAGGACGGCCAGCCGATGAATGTGGAGGATTGCGCCTCCATTTCGCGGTCGCTGTCGGCGATTTTCGACGTCGAAAACCCGATCGACGGCGCCTATGTGCTGGAGGTCAGTTCGCCGGGCATCGACCGGCCGCTGATCCGGCCCAGGGACTTCGCCGACTGGGCCGGCTTCGAGGCGCGGCTGGAAAGCGACCAGCCGATCGACGGCCGGCGCCGCTTCCGGGGCAGATTGCTGGGGATCGATTCCGACGGTTTGGTGGGAATCGCGACCGAAACCGGGGAGGCCCGCATACCGCTCGAGGCGGTGAGGGCGGCCAAACTGGTACTGACCGACGAGCTCATCAAAGCCGTCACCAAGGACAACGGCCAGGAATAGACGAGAAAAAATATGGAACGCATCGCCGCACTTCCCCGCCCCGAACTCCTGCAGGTGGCCGACGCCGTCGCCCGCGACAAGGGCATTGACCGCGACGAGGTGCTGGAGGCCATGGAACAGGCCATCCAGAAGGCCGGCCGCTCCAAGTACGGCCACGAGCACGACATCCGCGCCCACGTCGATCGCAAGACCGGCGAAATTCTGCTGGCCCGCTACATCGAAGTGGTCGAGGAGGTGGAGAACGAGGCCACCCAGGTGCCGCTGGCCAAGGCGCTGAAGAAGAACGCCGAAGCCAAGGTCGGCGATTTCCTGGTCGATCCGCTGCCGCCCATCGATTTCGGCCGCATCGCCGCCCAGACCGCCAAGCAGGTGATCGTCCAGAAGGTGCGCGACGCCGAGCGTCAGCGCCAGTTCAACGAATACAAGGACCGCGTCGGCGAGATCTCGAACGGCCTGGTGAAGCGGGTCGAGTTCGGCAACGTCATCGTCGATCTGGGCCGCGCCGAGGCGCTGATGCGCCGCGACGAGCTGATCCCGCGCGAAACCTTCCGCACCGGCGACCGCGTCCGCGCCTTCATCTACGACGTCCGCGCCGAGCAGCGCGGCCCGCAGATCTTCCTGTCGCGCACCCATCCCCAGTTCATGGCCAAGCTGTTCGCCCAGGAAGTGCCCGAGATCTACGACGGTATCATCGAGATCAAGTCGGTGGCCCGCGATCCCGGTTCGCGCGCCAAGATCGCGGTGATCAGCCACGATTCCTCGATCGACCCGGTCGGCGCCTGCGTCGGCATGCGCGGCAGCCGCGTCCAGGCGGTGGTGGCCGAGTTGCAGGGCGAAAAGATCGACATCATTCCCTGGTCGGGCGAGCCGGCGACCTTCGTCGTCAACGCCCTGGCCCCGGCCGAGGTCAGCAAGGTGGTGCTCGACGACGAGAACCACGCCATGGAAGTGGTGGTTCCCGACGATCAGCTGTCGCTGGCCATCGGCCGTCGCGGCCAGAACGTGCGCCTCGCCAGCCAGTTGACCGGCTGGAGCATCGACATCCTCACCGAGGCCGAGGAATCCGAGCGGCGCACCGAGGAATTCCGGTCGCGCTCGAAAATGTTCATCGACGCCCTGGATGTGGACGACGTCATCGCCCATCTGCTGGTGACCGAAGGCTTCTCCTCGGTCGAGGAGGTGGCTTTCGTGCCGCTTGACGACTTGACCGGCATTGAGGGTTTCGACGAGGGCATCGCCGAGGAACTGCAGACCCGCGCCCGCAATTTCCTGGCCGAGCAGGACGAGCGTTACGACGCCAAGCGCCGCGAGCTGGGGGTCGGCGACGAGCTGGCCGCCATCGAGGGCCTGTCGCCCGCCATGCTGGTCAAGCTGGGCGAGAAGGGGGTCAAGACCCTCGACGATCTTGGCGATCTCGCCAGCGACGAGCTGATCGATATCGTCGGCAAGGATCAGCTGGCCGAGGACGAGGCCAACACGGTGATCATGGCCGCCCGTGCCCATTGGTTCGAGGGCGAGGGCGCGTAAGAGGGAACCGGCGATGGACGGGGTGGACGCGGAGTCCGGACCCGGCATCGACGGGGCCGAAGACAAGGAATGCGAGGGCGACGGACCGGAACGCCGGTGCGTCGTCACCGGCGAGGTCAAGCCCAAGGCGGAGCTGCTCCGCTTCGTGCTGTCGCCGGACGGCGAGGTGGTCCCGGATGTCGGCGGCCGCCTGCCGGGTCGGGGAATCTGGTTGTGTGCTCGTCGGGATGTGGTAAATACGGCCGTGGCGAAACGTTTGTTCGCCAAGGCGGCCCGTCGGGCGGCCAACGTCCCCGCCGACCTCGCCGACCGGTTGGAAACGCTGCTGGCGCGCCGTTGTCTCGATGCGCTGGGTCTGGCCCGCCGTGCCGGCCAGGCGGTTTGTGGATTTGAGAAGGTGCGTGCCGAATTGAAGGCCCGCCGGACCGCCGTCCTCATCGAGGCGCGCGACGCCGCCGAAGGCGGCAGCGGCAAGATGAAGGCGTTGGCGACCGGTTTGCCGGTGGTCGCACTGTTCGATGCCGCCGAGCTGGGGCCGATTTTCGGCCGTGACGCGACGGTTCATGCTTCCCTGGCGCCGGGCGGGCTTTCCCGCAGGCTGTTGGTGGAGGCGCGATTGCTCGCCGGGTTCCGTCCGGGATCCGTCGGCGAGTGACGAGGTTTTCAGGCGGTTGTCCGCCGAGACGCGAGAGAGACGAAGCGGTACATGAGCGATCAGGATCAAGAGCGTAAAGCCCCCCTCAAGCTGTCCCAGCCGGGCAAGCTCGAACTGAAGAAGACTGTCGAAAGCGGCCAGGTTCGCCAGAGCTTCTCGCACGGCCGCTCCAAAGTGGTGACCGTCGAAGTGCGCAAGAAGCGCACCTTCTCGAGCGCCGGCGGCGCCATGCACGAGGTGCGCGAAGGGGCCCATGGCGGCGCCGAGGCCGAACTCGCCCAGGCGGTCGCCAACCTCGAGGCGGCGCAGAAGGCCGCCTCGGTCCACGATCTGACGCTGCATGAGAAGCAGGCCCGCGCCAAGGCGCTGCAGGACGCCCTCAAGCACGAGGAGGAAGCCCGCATCCGCGCCGAGGAGCTGGCTCGCTTCGCCGCCGAGGAAGAGGTTCACCGCCAACGGGACGAGGCCCGCCTCGCCGAGGAAGAGGCCGTCCGCCTCGCCGCCGAGGCGGAAGCCGCCGCCGCCGCCGTCCAGGATCAGCCGGCCGAGGTCGAGATTCCGGCGGCGCCCGTCGCCCCGGTCGAAGCCGCCGCTCCCGCCGCCGCCGATGCCGCCCCGGCCGCCCAGCCGGGGACCCCGGCCGGACCGGTGCCGACGCGCAAGACCGTCAGCGAGGAGGACGAGGAGGAGGAGGAGCGCGCCAGGAAGCGCGCCGCCGCCCACAAGCCCGCCCCGGTCAAGCGCACCGAGCCGCGCCGCCGCACCGGCAAGCTGACCATCACCGACGCGCTGACCGACGACGATCGCGGCGAGCGCGGCCGCTCGCTGGCTTCGGTGCGCCGCGCCCGCGAGCGCGAGCGCCAGAAGCAGATGCAGAAGGGCTCGGAAAAGGTCATTCGCGACGTCATCGTCCCCGAATCGCTGACCGTCCAGGAATTGGCCAACCGCATGGCCGAACGGGGTGGCGACGTCATCAAGGCGCTGATGCGCATGGGCGTGATGGCCACCATCAACCAGAACATCGACGCCGACACTGCCGAGCTGGTGGTGGCCGAGTTCGGCCACAACGCCAAGCGGGTTTCCGACGCCGACGTGCTGCTGGGCCTGGAGGGCGATACCGACACCGACGAGCAACTGTCGTCGCGGCCGCCGGTGGTCACCGTCATGGGCCACGTCGACCACGGCAAGACCTCGCTGCTGGACGCGCTGCGCGAAACCGACGTGGTTTCCGGCGAGGCCGGCGGCATCACCCAGCACATCGGCGCCTATCAGGTGAACATGGGCTCGGGCGGCAAGATCACCTTCATCGACACCCCCGGTCACGAGGCCTTCACCGCCATGCGCGCCCGCGGCGCGCGGATCACCGATATCGTCGTGCTGGTGGTTGCCGCCGACGACGGCATCATGCCGCAGACGGTCGAGGCCATCCGCCACGCCAAGGCGGCCGGCGTGCCGATCATCGTCGCCATCAACAAGATCGACAAGCCCGACGCCAACCCGGATCGGGTCCGCCAGGAACTGTTGCAGCACGAACTGGTCACCGAGGAACTCGGCGGCGACGTGCTGGCGGTCCAGGTGTCGGCCAAGAAGCGCATCAATCTCGACAAGCTGGAAGAGGCGATCCTCCTCCAGGCCGAAATCCTCGATCTCAAGGCCAACGCCGCGCGCGCCGCCTCGGGCGCGGTGATCGAGGCCAAGATGGAAAAGGGCCGTGGCCCGGTGGCCACCGTGCTGGTTCAGCGCGGCACCCTCAAGGTCGGCGACACCTTCGTCGCCGGCGCCGAATGGGGCCGCGTCCGCGCGTTGCACGACGCCCACGGCAATCGCGTCGAGGAAGCCGGTCCCTCCACCCCGGTGGAAGTGCTGGGTCTGGACGGCGTGCCGGCGGCCGGTGACGACTTCACCGCCGTCGAGGACGAGGGCCGCGCCCGCGAAATCGCCGGCTACCGTCAGCGCCAGGACCGCGAGGCCCGGGCCAAGCTGGCCCAGCGCGGCACGCTCGAACAGATGTTCTCGGCGATCAAGGCCGGCGAGGCCAAGGAACTGCCGATCGTCGTCAAGGGCGACGTGCAGGGGTCGGTCGAGGCGCTCACCGCGACGCTGGAAAAGATCGGCAACGACAACGTCAAGATGCGCGTGCTGCACGCCGCGGTCGGCGCCATCAACGAATCCGACGTGACCCTGGCCAAGGCCTCGGGCGGCCTGATCATCGGCTTCAACGTCCGCGCCAATCCGCAGGCCCGCGACATGGCCCGCCGCGACGGCGTCGACATCCGCTACTACTCGATCATCTACGACGTCACCGACGACATGAAGAAGATGCTGTCCGGCATGCTGGCGCCGACGCTCAAGGAGAACTTCCTGGGCTACGCCGACATCCGCGAGGTCTTCAACATCACCAAGGTCGGCAAGGTGGCGGGCTGCATGGTCACCGAGGGCGTGGTCAAGCGCGGCGCCAAGGTCCGCCTGCTGCGCGACAACGTCGTCATCCACACCGGCGACCTGGGCCAGTTGAAGCGCTTCAAGGAAGATGTCCGCGAGGTGCGCGACGGCTACGAATGCGGCATGTCCTTCACCAATTACGAGGACATCCGCCAGGGCGACGTCATCGAATGCTTCGAGATGGAGGAGGTGGCCGGCATCCTGTAACGGGTGACGGTCCCTGCCTTCCCTGGAGGAATTTCCATGCCGAGGGGTCAGAAGCCGCCCTCCCAGCGCCAGTTGCGCGTGGGAGAGGAGCTCCGCCACGTCATCGCCAATGTGATCGAGCGCGGCGACTTCCGCGATCCCGATCTGGCCGGACGCGGCATCACCGTCACCGAGGTCCGCGTCAGTCCCGATCTCCACAACGCCACCGTCTTCATCACCCCCCTGGGTGGCGGCGATCCGGCGCCGCTGCTGGCCGGCCTGAAAAGGGCCAAGGCCTATCTGCGGCACGAGGTGGCGCGCGCCGTCAATCTGCGCATCGTGCCCGAATTGTGGTTCCAGCCCGACACCAGCTTCGACGAGGCCAATCGCATCGACATGCTGCTGCGGTCCCCCGAAGTGCGCCGCGACATCGACGGGATCGATGGCGACGCCGAGGACCCGGACGATGGGGCGTAGGAAAGGCCTGCCGATCAACGGCTGGCTGGCCATCGACAAGCCGCTGGGGATCACCTCGACCCAGGTGGTGTCGGCGGTTCGCCGCGCCACCGGCGCCGCCAAGGTCGGCCACGGCGGCACGCTCGACCCGCTGGCCAGCGGCGTGCTGCCGATCGCGCTCGGCGAGGCGACCAAGACCGTTCAGTACGTGATGGATGGCGCCAAGATCTATCGCTGGCAGGTGCGCTGGGGCGAGGGACGCAATACCGACGACGGCGAGGGCGAGGTCGTCGCCACCTCGGACGTGCGGCCGGACCGGGCGGCGATCGAGGCGGCGCTGCTTGGCTTCCTGGGCGAGATCGAGCAGATTCCGCCGGCCTTCTCGGCGATCAAGATCGGCGGCGAGCGGGCTTATACCCTGGCGCGGGCCGGCGAGGCGGTGGAGATCACCCCGCGCACCGTGCGCATCGACCGCTTCACCCTGCTCGACTGCCCCGACGCCGACCACGCCGATTTCGAGACCGTCGCCGGCAAGGGCACCTATATCCGCTCGCTGGCCCGCGACCTCGCCAGGGCGCTGGGCACCTGCGGCCACGTTTCCCGTCTGCGCCGCGTCGCCTGCGGGCCATTTCGCGAGGAAACCGCGATTTCCCTTGAATTTCTCCGCGAGGTCGGGCAGGTTCCCGCCCTTCGGAGCCATCTGCTTCCCGTCGAGACCGCGCTGGACGACATCCCGGCCCTGGCCCTGACGGAAGTGGAAGCCCGGCGCCTCCAGGAAGGGCAGGCCTTGTCGCTATTGCGCGTGGCCGGTCGCAACCCGTTGGCCAAGATCGCCCAGGGCGTCGTCGTCCGGGCGATGGAAGGCAGGCGGCTGGTGGCGTTGGCGCGCATCGACGGCGGCGAAATCCGTCCGGTGCGGGTCATTCACAGCAATCAAGACGACACTCAAGGAGTCTGACGATGTCGATCACCCAGGAGCGCAAGCAGGCGCTCATTACCGAATTCGCCACCGTGTCCGGCGATACCGGCTCGCCCGAGGTTCAGGTCGCCATCCTGTCCGAGCGCATCAAGAACCTCACCGAGCACCTCAAGGAACACAAGAAGGACTTCCACTCGCGCCGCGGCCTGCTGATCATGGTCGGCCAGCGTCGGCGCATGCTGGACTACTTGAAGAGCCGCGACACCCCGCGTTACGAAGCGCTGATCGGCCGGCTTGGCCTGCGCAAGTAACCATGGTTGCGGGCGGTGACGCCCGGCAACCCCTGAGTTTCGGATCGGACCGCGTGGGAATCCTCCCGCGCGGCCGGTCCTGTTCGCGTCCGATGACAAGGGCGCCCGGAAGGCCGCAATTCGGCGGCTTGTCCGCACGGGAAAGGAAACCACCCAAATGTCGATGTTCAAGACCTACCGTAAGGAGCTGACCTGGGGTGGGCGCAAGCTTGTCCTCGAGACGGGCAAGATCGCCCGCCAGGCCGACGGCGCCGTTCTGGCCACTTACGGCGACACCACCGTGCTGTGCACCGTGGTGGCGGCGAAGTCGATCCGTCCCGGTATCGATTTCTTCCCGCTGACCGTGAACTACCAGGAAAAGGCCTTCGCCGCCGGCAAGATCCCCGGCGGCTTCTTCAAGCGTGAGGGCCGCCCCTCCGAGAAGGAGACCCTGGTCTCCCGCTTGATCGACCGCCCGATCCGCCCGCTGTTCGCCGACGGCTTCCGCAACGAGACCCAGGTGGTCTGCACGGTGCTGTCGCATGACCTCGAGAACGATCCCGACATCGTCGCCCTGGTCGGCTCGTCGGCGGCGCTGACGCTGTCCGGCGTGCCCTTCATGGGCCCGGTCGGTGCCGCCCGCGTCGGTTACATCGACGGCAAGTACGTGCTTAACCCGGTGGCCGCCGATCTGCCCAACTCGCAGCTCGACCTGGTGGTCGCCGGCACCGTCGAAGGCGTGCTGATGGTCGAATCGGAAGCCAAGGAGCTGTCCGAGGACATCATGCTGGGCGCCGTGATGTTCGGTCACCGCGAATTCCAGCCGGTGATCCAGGCGATCATCGAGCTGGCCGAGCAGGCCGCCAAGGACCCCTGGGACCTCCCCGAAGCCCCGCCCGAGAAGGCCGAGCTGAAGAAGAAGTTCGAGAACGCCGGCATCGTCGGCTGGCTGGCCGACGCCTACAAGATCGTCGCCAAGCAGGACCGCTACGCCAAGGTGGCCGAGGTCAAGAAGACGGCGCTCGACCTGTGCACCGCCGAGGGCGAGGCGGCGCTCGCCCCGTCCGTGCTGAAGGATCTCGAATCCGAGGTGGTGCGCGGCAACATCCTCAAGACCGGCTTCCGCATCGACGGCCGCGACACCAAGACGGTGCGCCCGATCGAGGTCGAGGTCGGCGTTCTGCCCCGCGCCCACGGTTCCGCCCTGTTCACCCGTGGCGAGACCCAGGCCCTGGTGGTCGCCACGCTGGGCACCGGCCAGGACGAGCAGATCATCGACGCGCTGGCGGGCGAGTACCGCGAGAACTTCATGCTGCACTACAACTTCCCCCCCTACTCGGTGGGTGAAGCCGGCCGCATGGGCAGCCCCGGCCGCCGCGAAATCGGTCACGGCAAGCTGGCTTGGCGCGCCGTGCATCCGATGCTGCCGTCCAAGGAGGCCTTCCCCTACACCATCCGTCTGGTCAGCGAGATCACCGAGTCGAACGGCTCGTCCTCGATGGCCTCGGTCTGCGGTTCGTCGCTGGCCCTGATGGATTCCGGCGTGCCGCTGCCCAACCCGGTGGCCGGCATCGCCATGGGTCTGATCAAGGAAGACACCGGCTTCGCCGTGCTCTCCGACATCCTTGGCGACGAGGATCACCTCGGCGACATGGACTTCAAGGTGGCGGGCAGCGCCAACGGCATCACCGCCCTGCAGATGGACATCAAGATCACCTCGATCACCGAGGAGATCATGAAGATCGCCCTGGCCCAGGCCAAGGACGGTCGTCTGCACATCCTGGGCGAGATGGGCAAGGGCATCGACCATGCCCGCGACAGCGTCTCGTCCAACGCGCCGCGCATCACCACCATCTCGATCCCCAAGGACAAGATCCGCGAAGTGATCGGCACCGGCGGCAAGGTGATCCGCGAAATCTGCGAGCAGACCGGCGCCAAGATCGATATCGATGACGACGGCACCATCAAGGTGGCCTCGGTGGACGGCGACGCCGCCCAGCGCGCCATCGACTGGATCCGCGGCATCGTCGCCGAGCCGGAGCTGGGCGTGGTCTACAACGGCAAGGTGGTGAAGGTGGTCGATTTCGGCGCCTTCGTGAACTTCCTGGGCAGCCGTGACGGCCTGGTCCACGTCTCCGAGATTTCGCGTGAGCGCGTCGCCAAGGTGGCCGACGTTCTCAACGTCGGCGACACGGTCAAGGTCAAGGTCCTGGGCTTCGACGATCGCGGCAAGGTCAAGCTGTCGATGAAGTGCGTCAACCAGGAAACCGGCGAGGACATCACCGCCCAGGTCGAGGCGGAAAAGGCGGCGGCCCGCGAAAAGCGCGACCGTCGGCCCGAGTCCGAGGGCTGATCGCCAAGGGGCCCCCTCCCGTCGGGAGGGGGCCTTTTTCTTGGGGATTGCCATGACCGGATCCCTGTTTCTTCCCCCGATCATCGGCCATCGCGGCGCCGCCCGTCACGCGCCGGAAAACACGCTGTCCTCGTTTGCCGCCGCCGCCCGCCTGGGCTGCCGCATGGTCGAGTTCGACGTGCGCCTGTCGGCCGACGGGATACCGGTGGTTTTCCACGACGACGGGCTCGACCGGACCAGCGATGGCGCCGGGCCGGTGGCGGCGCGATCGCTTGCCGCCCTGAAGCGTCTCGACGCCGGCTCGTGGTTCGGCCCCACCTTCGCCGGCGAGCGCATTCCCACCCTGGCCGAGGCGCTGTCCCAGTGCCTCGACCTCGACCTGGCGGTCAACATCGAGATCAAGCCCGATAGCGGCGCCGAGCGCGCCACCGCGTTGGCGGCGCTGGCCGAGGCCGGCCGGCTGTGGCCGTCGGAACGCCCGCCGCCCTTGATTTCCAGCTTCAGCCGACGCGCGCTGGCGGCGGCGGTCGTCGTGGCGCCGGACTGGCCGCGCGGCCTGCTGGTCGCAAGCCCACCGACCGACTGGCGCCGCGCCGTCAGCCGCCTGGGCTGCCGCGCCATTCACGCGGCCCATCGTCACCTCGACCGGGCGACGGTGGCGGCGTTCCGCGCCGAGGGGCTTGCCGTGCTGGCCTACACCGTCAATGATGCCGCCGTCGCGCGCGCCCTGTGGCAATCGGGGGTCGACGCCGTCTTTACCGACAGTCCCGAACTGTTGGCGAACGGATAAATTTTCCGGCGTGGGGTGGTCAAGCGCCGCCGGGACCGATATATGTGCTGCCGAGGGCCTTTTCCCTGACGGGGGGCCGTGACGCCATAGGAGCAGGTATCGCCTTGAAGACCCTTGAGCCAATCCTCATTTCGGGCCGCGAAGTCCTGCCGATCGTCGAAGGGGGCAAGGGGATCGCCGTCTCCACCGGCGAATGCTCGGGCGCCTGGGCGGCGGCCGGAGGGGTCGGCACCTTCTCGGGCGTCAACGCCGACATGTACGACGAAAACGGCACGTTGATACCGATGGTCTATCACGGCCGCACCCGTACCGACCGCCACCGCGAGCTGATCGCCTACGGCATTCGCGGCGGTATCGCCCAGGCCCGCATCGCCCACGAAATTTCCGGCGGCCGCGGTCGGCTGCACATGAACGTGCTGTGGGAGATGGGCGGCGCCGAAGAAATCCTGCTCGGCGTGCTGGAAGGGGCCAAGGGGCTGATCCACGGCGTCACCTGCGGTGCCGGCATGCCCTACAAGGTGGCCGAGATCGTCGCCCATTACGGCGTCTACTACTATCCCATCGTCTCGTCGGCGCGGGCTTTCCGCGCGCTGTGGAAGCGGGCCTACTGCAAGTACCGTGATCTGCTGGGCGGCGTCGTCTACGAGGATCCCTGGCTGGCCGGCGGCCATAACGGCCTGTCGAATTCCGAGAATCCGGAAAAGCCCGAACTGCCCTACGGCCGCGTTCGCGAATTGCGCGTGGTGATGGAGGAATGCGGGCTGGCCAACGTGCCGATCTTCATGGCCGGCGGCGTCTGGTGGCTGAAGGAATGGCAGGACTGGATCGGCAATCCGGAACTGGGGCCGATCGCCTTCCAGTACGGCACCCGGCCGCTGCTGACCGTCGAAAGCCCGATTTCCGACGAATGGAAGCGCCGGCTGCTGACGTTGAAGTCGGGCGACGTGCTGCTGCATCGTTTCAGCCCCACCGGCTTCTATTCCTCGGCGGTCAAGAACGGCTTCATCCAGGATCTGGTGCGGCGCAGCGAACAGCAGATCGCCTATTCCGCCGAGCGGGTCGGCGAGCACACCGAGGAACTGCCGGTCGGCGCCCGCCGCCGCATCGTCTGGGTGACGCCCCACGACAAGGAACAGGCCGAGAAGTGGATCGCCCAGGGCTTTTCCGAGGCGCTGCGCACCCCCGATTCGACCCTGGTCTTCGTCGACCCGGCCAAGGCCGAGGTGATCCGCACGGACCAGCGCGACTGCATGGGCTGCCTGTCCCAGTGCGGTTTCTCGAACTGGGCGCAGACCGAGGCCGGCACCACCGGCAAGAAGGCCGATCCGCGCAGCTTCTGCATTCAGAAGACGCTACAGAACATCGGCCATGGCGGCGACGTCGAGAACGAACTGATGTTCGCCGGTCACTACGCCTACCGTTTCGGCCAGGACCCCTACTACGCCAACGGTTTCATCCCCACCGTCCGCCAGTTGGTCGAGCGCATCGCCACCGGCGACTGATTCCGAACCCGGGCAAGGGACGGGCGGTGCCGCGGCGCCGCCCGTAAACCGACACGGAACTTTTATTTTCAATGTTCTGTGTGCTAGGTTGGATCAAATCCTCTTCAAAAAGCCATCAAGGCGACCAATATCATGCCCATGGTCACCATCCGCCCTTATAGCCAGGCTCTCGACCGTCTCCGCGCCGCCGGCCTGCGCCCCACCCGCCAGCGACTGGCCCTGGCCCGCTTGCTGTTCGACGGTTGCGACCGCCACATCTCGGCCGAACAGCTGCACACCGAAGCGGTGTCGAGCAGCATCCGCGTCTCGCTGGCGACGGTCTACAACACGCTTCACCAGTTTACCGATGCCGGGCTGCTGCGCGAAATCGTCGTCGATGCCGGCCGCTCCTATTTCGATACCAACACCTCGGACCACCATCACTTCTTCTTCGAGAAGTCGGGCAAGCTGTGCGACATCCCCGGCGAGACGATCGGCGTCATCAAGGTGCCTGAAGCCCCCGATGGTCACCGCATCAGCCGCGTCGAGGTGATCGTCCGGGTCGATGGTTGACGGCTCATCATGAGCGAACTGGGGAGGGGCGCCGGTGACGGCGCCCTTTCTCATTCCGGCGGTTCAATGATTTGATCCGCCGTATTGCCCCTCGCCGGTATCATTCCGCCGTCAGTTTGGCGATTTCCGCCTGAATCCTGGGGTCGCTCCAATTCCGCGCCCCCAGCCCGCGCCAGGCGACGCGGCCCTCGGCGTCGATCAGGAACGAGGTTGGCAGCAGGGCGTCGGGGAATTTCCCGGGATCGCCGGCGAAGGCCCGCAAGTGACCGAGATGGTGTCGCTCCAGCCAGGCCTTGGCGGTGGCGATGCCGCCACGGTCCAGCGATACCGCCAGCACGGCGAAGCGCGGCCCGCCCAGGGCGGTCTCCAGCGCATCCAGCGCCGGCATCTCGGCGACGCAGGGGCCGCACCAGGTGGCCCACAGATTGACCAGCACGGCGTGGCCGCGGAAATCCGCCAGGGTCAGCGCCCGGCCGTCAGCGTCGGCGAAGCCGAGCGGTTCGGCGGTGGGGCGTTCGGCGGCGGGCGCCAGCGTCACCGTCGTGCCGATGCTTGGGTTCCCGGCCGATCCGGTGTAGCTTGTGCTGCGGCCGGGGCCGAACAGCGCCGCGCCCGCCAGAACCGCCGCCACCACCAAGGCGACGACGACGGCGGCGATGGGTAATTTCGGCTTTCCGTGCTCCAAATTTCGCATCCTGTCCCGATCGGTATCCATGAGCGACCAACAGAATAAATCCGCCCCGCCCGCCTCGGGCATGTGGGGTGGCCGTTTCGCCGCCGGCCCCGCCGCCATCATGCAGCGGATCAACGCCTCCATCGACTTCGATAAGCGCCTCTACGCCCAGGACATCAGGGGTTCCGAGGCGCATTGCCGCATGCTGGTGCGCCAGGGCATCCTGACCGAAGCGGACGGCGACGCCATTCTGGCCGGCCTGGGCAAGGTGCTGCAAGAGATCGAATCGGGCGCCTTCCCGTTCAAGACCGAGCTCGAAGACATCCACATGAATGTCGAGGCGCGCCTGGCCGAGCTGATCGGCGAGGCCGCCGGGCGGCTGCACACCGCGCGCTCGCGCAACGACCAGGTGGCCACCGACTTCCGCCTGTGGGTGCGCGACGCCATCGACGGCATGGATCGGGCGCTGGCCGGCTTGCAACGGGCGCTGATCGGCCGCGCCGCCGAGCACGCCGGGACGGTGATGCCCGGCTTCACCCACTTGCAGGCGGCCCAGCCGGTGACCTTCGGCCATCATCTGCTGGCCTATGTCGAGATGGTCGGGCGTGATCGCGGCCGTCTGGCCGACGCCAGGAAGCGGCTCAACGAATGCCCGCTGGGCTCGGCGGCGCTGGCCGGCACCTCGTTCCCGATCGACCGCCATTTCACCGCCGGGCAACTCGGGTTCGACGGCCCCTGCGCCAATTCGCTCGACGGGGTTTCCGACCGCGATTTCGCCCTGGAATTCCTGTCCGCCGCCGCCATCTCGGCGGTCCACCTGTCGCGGCTGGCCGAGGAACTGGTGATCTGGACCAGCGCCCAGTTCCGCTTCGTCAAACTGTCGGACGCCTTCACCACCGGCTCGTCGATCATGCCGCAGAAGCGCAATCCCGACGCCGCCGAGCTGGTTCGCGCCAAGACCGGCCGGGTGATCGGCGACCTTACCGCGCTGCTGGTGGCGATGAAGGGGCTGCCGCTGGCCTATTCCAAGGACATGCAGGAAGACAAGGAGCCGGTGTTCGAGGCCGCCGACACCATGGAACTGGCGATCGCCGCCATGACCGGCATGGTCGAGGACATGGTGGTCAACGTCGCGGTGACCGCGGCGGCGGCCGGCGCCGGCTTCACCACCGCCACCGACATCGCCGATTGGTGCGTGCGGGCGCTGGCGATGCCGTTCCGCCAGGCCCACCACGTCGCCGGCCGCCTGGTCAAGATGGCCGAGGACAAGGGGTGCGGCCTCGAGGATTTGTCGCTGGACGAAATGCGGACGGTCGAACCGCGCCTGACCGCCGAGGCCCAGGCGGTGTTGTCGGTGGCCTCGTCGGTGGCCAGTCGCACCAGCTTCGGCGGCACCGCGCCGGCCCGCGTGGCCGAGGCGGCGGCGGCGGCCACCCGGCGCTGGCTGGAAGGAGACCGGTGATGAAGCCGAGCACGGTGGTCCTATTGGCCTTGGCGCTGAGCCTGCCGTTGACCGGCTGCGGCCGCAAGGGCACGCCCGATCCTCCGCCGGGGGCCTTCTACCCGAAACTCTACCCCTATGTCGCCACCCCCAAGCGCCCGCCCACCCCCGACGACGACCTGGATGCCGTCGAGCCCCCGGCCGAGACCGAGGACGGCACCAAGCCCAAGGTCGTGCCCGGCGATCGGGCGCTGTTCGACGGTCTGAAGCATCCGGATCCCAAGCCATGAACCATTTCGATTACCTGGGCGGCCAGCTGCATGCCGAGGCGGTGTCGCTGGCCGACATCGCCGCTCAGGTGGGAACGCCGTTCTATTGCTATTCGACGGCGACGCTGGTTCGCCATTTCGGCGTTTTCGCCGGGGCGCTGAGGGACCAGGGGCTGGACGCCACGATCTGTTATGCGCTCAAGGCCAATTCCAACCTGGCGGTGATTCGCACCCTGGCCCGCCAGGGCGCCGGCGCCGACGTGGTCAGCGAGGGCGAATTGCGCCTGGCGCTGGCCGCCGGCATTCCGCCGAACAAGATCGTCTTTTCCGGCGTCGGCAAGACCCGGGGTGAGCTCGATTTCGCCGTCGCCAGCGGCATCTTGCAGATCAATGTCGAATCCGAACCCGAACTGGAAGCCCTGTCGGCGGTGGCGGTGGCGCGCGGCGTGCGCATGCCGATCGCGCTCAGGGTCAATCCGGACGTCGATGCCGGCACCCACGCCAAGATCACCACCGGCAAGAAGGAAAACAAGTTCGGCATCGAATGGACCCAGGCCCACGCGGTCTATCGCCGCGCCCGCGAACTGCCCGGCATCGAGGTGGCGGCCATCGCCTGCCATATCGGGTCGCAGCTGACCGAGCTTCGGCCGTTCAAGGACGCCTTCCTCAAGCTGCGCGATCTGGTGGCCATCCTTCGGGCCGACGGCTTCGACCTCAAGCGTCTCGACCTCGGCGGCGGCCTCGGCATCCCCTATGCCGACGAGGCGCCGCCGTCGCCGGCCGACTACGCCGCCACCATCGCCGCCACCCTGGGCGATCTCGGTCTCGCCATCGTGGTCGAGCCCGGCCGCCTACTGGTTGGCAATGCCGGCATCCTGGTCAGTCGGGTGGTCTATGTGAAGGAGGGGGCGACGCGCACCTTCGTCATCGTCGACGCCGCCATGAACGACCTGATCCGCCCCGCCCTTTACGAGGCGCACCACACCCTGCAACCGGTCGCCGAGCCGCCCCGGGCGGCCAATACCCGCCTGGTCGACGTGGTCGGCCCGGTCTGCGAAACCGGTGACACTTTCGCCCGTCAGGTGGCGCTGCCGCCGCTGGCGGCCGGCGATCTGGTGGCCTTCCGTTCGGCCGGGGCCTACGGCGCCGCCATGGCGTCCTCCTACAACACCCGGCCGCTGGTTCCCGAGGTGTTGGTGGACGGCGACCGCTTCGCCGTGGTCCGTCCCCGTCCCACCTACGACGAGATGCTGGGCCGCGATCACCTGCCCGATTGGCTGGTCTGACCCGACCGGTCCGGAGACGATGCCCCCGCCCGACCGCGATCCCAACCACCCCACCGGCCTCGCCGGCTATTTGCGGTTGGCCCGCTGGGCGCTGGCCTGGGAGTCGCTGTGGCCGGCATTGGTGCCGCCGCTTGGGTTGGCCGGCGTGTTTGTCGCCCTGGCGCTGTTCGACGTGCTGCCGCTGCTGCCGGGTTGGCTGCACGCCCTGGTATTGCTGGCCTTCGCCGTCGCCATCGTCTTTGCCGTCTGGCGTGGCTTTCGCCGCCTCGGCTGGCCCGACCAACGCGCGGCGGCGCGGCGGCTGGAACGGGATTCCGGTCTCGCCCACCGGCCGCTGGAGGCGCTCGACGACGTGTTGGCCGGCGGCGGCGACGATCCGCTGACGCGCTCGCTGTGGCGGGCGCACCGGCGCCGCATGGTCGAGCGGCTGGGGCGGTTGCGGCTGGCCTTGCCGTCGCCGGGAATGGCCGCCCGCGATCCCCTGGGCCTGCGAGCGGCGGTGATCCTGCTATTGGTGGTGGCCGCCGCCGCCGGTGGGGCCGAGGCGCCGAAGCGATTGGTTAGCGCCCTGACGCCGGCGATTTCTCCGCCCGGTTTCGCCGCCTCGGTCGAGGTGTGGGTGACGCCGCCGGCCTATACCGGGCTGGCGCCGATGGCACTTCGGGCGGGGGACGACAAGCCGGTGGCGGTGCCCGCCGGCAGCGCCGTCACCGCGGCGCTGGCCGGGGGCTGGGGGGCCGCCGAATTGGCGGTCGACGGCGGCCGCGTCGCCTTCGAGCGCCTGCCCGATGGCGGCCAGCGGGTCGAGTCCCGGATCACCCGAAGTGGGCGTCTGGCGGTCCGCCAAGCCTGGCGCGAAGTGGCCGGCTGGCCGGTCACCGCCATTGTCGATGCCCTGCCCTCGGTCCAATTCGCCGAACCGCCGATGGCGGGAGACCGCGGCCGCATGCGTTTCGCCGTTACCGCCTCGGACGATTACGGCGTCTCCCGCCTCTGGGTCGAAATCACCCGGCCCGACGCGCCCGGCCTGCCGCCGCTGACCGTGGATCTCGGCGTTCCCGGCGTGCGGCCGCGCACTGTCGATGCCGTCAATTGGCTCGACCTCACCGCCCAGCCCTGGGCCGGCCTGCCGGTCAACCTGCGGCCGATGGCCGAGGACACCGCCGGTCAGATCGCCGGCGGCGAGGCGGTGGCGGTGGTGCTGCCCGAGCGCGACTTCGACAATCCGGTGGCCCGCGCCATCCTCGAGCAGCGGCGCCTGGTCACCGAGGACCGTACCAACGCCCGCGCCGCCGTGTCGGCGGTGGACGACATTTCGGGCCGGCCCCAGGATTTGCGCGACGACCTCGCGGTGTTCCTGTCGCTGCGCATGGCGCGCCATCTGCTGGCCGATGACGAGTTCGATCTGGACGAGGTGCGCGACCTGTTGTGGAACGCGGCGCTTCGCCTGGAAGAGGGCGCCTTCGCCGGGGCCGAACGCCGCCTGGAGGATGCGCTGGCGGCGCTGGAGCGGGCGCTGGCCGGCGACGCGCCAGCCGCCACGCTGAAGCGGCTGCTCGACGAATTCCAGGCGGCGCTGGAGGAAATGGCCGAGGCGGCGGGCGGCGAAGCCGGCCAGGACCCGGCCGCGCCCGACGACCGGGTGATCGGCGAGGACGAGTTGAACCAGCTGCTCGACACCATGCGCGGCATGGCCGAGACCGGCTCCCGCGACGCGCTGAAGCGGATGCTCGACGACCTGTCGCAATTGATGGCGGGGATGCGCAACGCCCCCGCCGCCAATCCGGCGGCGGCCAAGGCGGCGTCCGAATTGCGGGGATTGGCGCGGCGCCAGCGCGAGCTGCTCGACCAGTCGTTCCAGGAGGGGCGGCGCTCGCCGTCGGCGGACGGTACCGCCGCCGCCCAGGCCCAGCGGGTGCTGCGGGATCAATTGGCCGACACCGTCCGCCGGCTGGAGGAAGCCGTCGGCCCGGCTCCCGAGGCGCTGGGCGACGCCAGCGCCGCCATGGGCGAGGCCGCCTTGTCTTTGGCCGGCAAAGCCTGGGATCAGGCGGCCGAGGCGCAGTCGCTGGCGCTCCAGCGCCTGGAGGACGGCGCCCAGCGCATGGCGAGTCAGGGGCGCGGCGCCGCTCGCCGCGATCCCTTCGGCCGCGCCCTGCCCAGCCGCGCCGTCGGCGACGATGGCGCCACCCGCGTCCCCGAGGCGGGCGAGGTCCAGCAGGCCCGGCGCATCCTCGACGAATTGCGCCGCCGCGCCGGCGAATGGCGGCGGCCCGAGCCCGAGCGCGACTACCTGCACCGGCTGCTCAAGGAATATTGAGGGACGGCGAGATCATCCCGCCACTCTTGATCCGATTTTTCGCGTCATCCCGAGCACAAGCGAGGGATCTCAGCTTGGTCCGGCCGAGCCCAATCGGAAATGCCGGATCAGGACGAGATCCCTCCTCCCGATGGTCGTCGGGATGACAGATCAAATCATCGGGCGACGGGGATTACTTGGCGGCGGGTTCCGCCGCTTCGACGAAGATCACGTTGACCTCGACGGCGCTGGGATCGGGGCGTTGCAGCTGAATCTTGAAGCTGGAGGTGCCGCCGGTATCGAGCGAGGTCACCGGCGGCTGGTCCACCTTCTCCTGCACCACCTTGTGGTCCTTGTCGAGCAGCATCAGCTTCATCGGCGGCACCGGGCGGGTACGGTCCGAGATGTTGGCGATGACGCCGCGGACGATCAGCACGTCGACCTCGTTGAAGATCATCCGTTCGGGCGTGCCGGCGTTGCGCAATTCCAATCCGGCGCCGGGCTTCTCGTGGCGCAGACCGACCTGCAGCAGCAGGGAATCGGCCGGCGGCCACATCTCGACCACCTTGTCCTGGAAGTAGTAGATACCGCCGCCGCCGCAGGCCAGCAGCAGCACCAGCAACATCAGCCACAGGCCGGCGGTGCCGCTCTTCTTTTTCGGCTTGGGCGGGGGCGGGGCGTCGGCCGCGCCGTCGTCGAGGTCGGCGCCCAGGCCGGAGCCGGCCATTTCCGGCAGGGGCGGCGGCGCGTCATCAAGGTCGAAACCGGAATCCGCCGGGGGCTCGTCGCGATTGGCCGCCAGCACCGGCGCGCCCCAATCCAGGCTGACCGCCTCGGGCTCCGGGGCGGGCGGCGGGGGCGGTGGTGGCGGCGCCTTCTTGGCGGCGGCGGCCGGACGTGGCGGCGGCGGAAACGATTCCTCGTCGAGGCCGAAATCGTCCTCGGCGGCGACCGGATTCTGGAACCACTTGTGGGCGCACTTGGCGCATTTCAAGGTACGACCCTTCGCCCCCAACGCGGTGTCCGGGACGGAAAATTGGGTTCCGCAGTTCGGGCAGCTGATCAGCATGGGGGCGTGACGTTTCCCAAGGGTCGAACTTCGTTATAGGACGAAGACTTAACCAACACAAGCGCGCGCTGGACGAGGCGATAGCGGCCGTGTCATCCTTCGCGCCGGTCGGGAGTAGGGACCTTGCGCCAGCCGCCTCGCGGAGAAAACATCGTCAAGTTCGAAAGCGTCGGACTGCGCTACGGCCTGGGGCCGGAAGTGTTGCAGGACGTCAGTTTCAACTTGCCGGCCGGTTCGTTCCACTTTCTCACCGGCGCCTCGGGCGCCGGCAAGTCCTCGCTGCTGCGGCTGATGTTCCTCGGCCTGCGGCCCAGCCGTGGCCGGGTGGT
>Ga0265327_10000442_pt1 | contig 75162 bp, 75 predicted proteins | sample 41621metaG_FD_202089 | JGI IMG/M metagenome (GOLD analysis project Ga0265327, IMG submission 202089) | Rhizosphere microbial communities from Carex aquatilis grown in University of Washington, Seatle, WA, United States - 4-16-21 metaG | ecosystem: Host-associated > Plants > Roots > Rhizosphere...
ATCGACGCCGCGCTTAGTCCTCGAAGTTCAGAGGGCGTCACGTCACGCACCCCCATCGACCCTCCGCTCCGCGTTCGGGCCACTTCCCCCACTCCCGATGGTCGCGGGGGAAGAGGTTTGTCCACGAACCCCACGAACCTCACGAACGCGTTCGAACTGTCCCCTCTTCCCCCGCGAAGTGGGGGAAGTGTCGCCTAAGCCGAAGGCGGGCGACGATGGGGGTGCGAAAGACGGTGCGCCAGCGGGGCCGCAATCGGTCGCCGACCGCCAAGCTGCGCTTTGTCCTCGAAGGTCAGAGCGCGTCACGTCACGCACCCCCATCGACCCTCCGCTCCGCGTTCGGGCCACTTCCCCCACTCCCGATGGTCGCGGGGGAAGAGGTTTGTCCACGAACCCCACGAGCGACACGAACGCGTTCGCACTGTCCCCTCTTCCCCCGCGAAGTGGGGGAAGAGGTGGAGCGCCGCGCCAAGACCCCTGAAACCTTACCGATAGTTAAATTGGTGACGCACCCGTCATTTTTCTTGACGCTTCAGTTATCGCCATTCATTCTCAAGCCCAACAGCCTATGGACTGACAGGGAGACGAAGCCGTGGCCGATGGGAACATCACCAAGGACGCCGTGTACGACGCCGTTGCGCCGGACGATTTCGAGTCGATGCTGAACCTGGACCGCTATGGCCAGCGCTCCACCGCCTTCGACAAGATCATCTCGGCGACCCACGACCACTTCTGGGATCCGCTCGACAAGAAGTACATCGACTTCGACGAGCCCTTCGACATGGACACCCCCATCGTCCCCGAGACGATGATCGCGGCGCTGCACACCGACTATGTGAAGAACCACCTGTCGGACCCCAAGACCCGCGCGCACTTCATCAACCAGTCGACCCTGCGCAGCTTTTCCTCGATCCTGCACGGGGAACAGGGCGCGCTGAACCTGTCGGCCAGCCTGTGCCACGTGCTCTACGACCAGGGCGCGCAGGAATACGCCGCCAACCAGACCCGCGAAGAAGCCCGCCACGTGACGGCCTTCGCCAAGTACATCAAGGCCCGCTGGGGCCGGCCGGTGGCCTGCAGCCCGACGCTGCAGACCCTGCTCGTGGACATCATCGGCTCGCCGGAAGTCTACAAGAAGATCATCGGCATGCAGATGCTGGTGGAAGGCCTGGCCATGGGCGCCTTCGCCACCTTCTTCCAGCAGCTCAACGATCCGCTCGGCCGCAAGCTGATGCAGCTGGTGATGACCGACGAGGCCTTCCACCACAAGTTCGGGAAGATCTGGGCCGACCGGACGATCCCCAAGCTGAACGCCGAAGAGCACAACATCATCGAGGACTGGGCGGCCCACTGCTTCCAGACCCTGCTCTTCAACCTGGTCTCGCCGTCCGAGCAGCGCGACCTCTACGAAGAATTCGGCCTCGATCCGGACAAGGTGCTGGAAGAGATCGCCAAGGTGGCCACCGACGAGGCGCGCCGCGAGGACATGAAGGAAGCGACCAACATCTTCCGCGTCCTGATCAAGACCCTGCTCAACGCCGGCATCATCACCGACCGCACGCGCGCCTTCTACGGCATGTACGTGGACATGGATGAGCTGAAGGCCGAGGGCGACAAGATGGTCGGCGACGACATCGCCGAGGAAGGCATCGCCTACCTGAAGACCATCAACTTCAAGGACCGCGCCATCGGCAACCTGCTGGCCGCGGAATAGTCGCTCCTTTTCAGGACTGACAAGGCACTGAAAAGCGCCCCGGCCTTCGTTGGCCGGGGCGTCTTTCGTTCGCCCAAAAGGCGAGTAAAATCGCGCTCCCATGAAGCGGTTCAGTCTCAGTCTCGCCTTTGCCCTGGCCCTGGCGCCGCCGGCGCTGGCCGGCCACGCGCCCCAGCCGGTCAAGGCGGTGGCGCCGACCCTGTTCTCCGGGCGCTGGTACGAGATCGCCCGCACGCCCAACCTGGCCCAGAAGGACTGCCAGGCCTCGTCCAGCGACTTTTCCGGCTGGGCGGCGGGGGTCTTCAAGGTGACCCAGGTCTGCCACAAGGGCTCGGTCCAGGGGCCGGTGCAGACCTTCAACGCCAAGGCCCAGATCCTGCCGGCCAGCGGCAACGCCAAGATGAAGATGATGTTCTTCGGCGGCCTGGTCAGCCAGGAGTACTGGATCCTGGACCACGCCGACGACAACAACTGGGCGATCATGGCCACGCCGGGCGGCAACTACGTCTGGGTGCTGTCGCGCCGGCCGGTGCTGGACCCCGCCGCCAAGGCCGCCGCCCTGCAGCGGGTCAAGACCCTGGGCTACGACCTGACGCGGCTGGCGTACCCGCAGCAGGCGGCGCGGTAGCTCCCCAACCGCCGTCATCCCCGGGCGTAAGTCCCGGGGACCCATGAACACGTGAAGCGAAGTCGCGAGCGGCAGCGGAGCGTCGCCCGGCGTCGAGGTTTGCGAATGGCGCGCCCTTCGAAGCGCGCCACACCATCTCCCGTGTTCATGGGCCCTCGGGACTGACGCCCGAGGGTGACGGGAGGTGGGATGAGCGGGCATTGAAGGTCGCTTGACCCCCCGAACATAAACGGAACAGAATGGCGGCGTGGACGCCGTCATCCTGACCTTTTCCCGGCCCGAGACCACCAGCGCGGTGACGCGGGGGGCGGCGCGGCTGTTCGTGGGGCTGGGCTATGCGCCGTTGCTGGAGGTGGGCCTGCCCAACGGGCGGCGGGCCGACATCATGGCCCTGGGACCGCGCGGCCAGATCGCCATCGTGGAGGTGAAGTCCTCGCTGGAGGATTTCCGGGTCGACCGCAAATGGCATGAGTACGCGCCCTATTGCGACGCCTTCTTCTTCGCCGTTGCGCCGGAGTTCCCGCGCGAGATCCTGCCGGGCGAACCGGGGCTGATCGTCGCCGACGGCTTCGACGGGGCGGTGCTGCGCGAGGCGCCGACGGCGGCGCTCAGCGGACCGCGGCGCAAGGCCCTGACCATCGCCTTCGGGCGGCTGGCCGCGGTGCGGGCGACGGGGGTCTAGACCTTCTAGCGGGGAGCGCGCTTGGCCAGGATCCGTTGCAGGGTGCGGCGGTGCATGTTGAGGCGCCGGGCCGTCTCCGAGACGTTGTGGCCGCAGAGTTCATAGACCCGCTGGATGTGCTCCCAGCGCACCCGATCGGCGCTCATGGGGTTTTCCGGCGGGGCCACGGGCTCGCCGGTGGCGGCGGCCAGCAGGGCCTTGACCACGTCGTCGGCGTCGGCCGGCTTGGAGAGGTAGTCCACCGCCCCCGCCTTCACCGCCGCCACGGCGGTGGCGATGTTGCCGTAGCCGGTGAGCATGACCACCCGGGCGTCGGGGCGCGTGTCGCGCAGGGCCTCGACGACCTTGAGGCCGGAGCCGTCCTCCAGGCGCATGTCCAGCACGGCGAAGGCCGGCGGGGCGGCGCGCAGGGCGGCCAGGGCGTCGGCGACGCTCTCCACCAGGGTCACCTGGAAACCGCGGGATTCCAGCGCCCGGCCCAATCGATTTCGAAGCGGCGCGTCATCGTCCAGCAGAAGCAGAGTCTTTTCGGTCAGGCCCGCCACCGCGGTCTCGATGTTCGTCATGCCTCAACTCCCCAATACGCTTTCACAACCCGAACGTCAGTCCGAATACTATGTTTCGCGAAACGGGCGCCGCCGCAAGTCGCTCGACGAAAGCACGATACCCGCGTTCTTCCAAATGTCTCATAAAGCCGGCGGCGCCTCTATGCGCTCGCGCAACCAGCGGGCGGTGACGATCGCCCCGCCGCGGCGGCCGTTGCGGAAGCTGACCACGGCCCCGGTGCGCTCCAGCAGGGTCTTGGCGATGAAGAAACCCAGGCCCATGCCGATGTGGCCGGTGCGCGAGCCCTCCGCCCCCGGGCGGCTGGTGACATAGGGCTCGCCCAGGCGCGCCAGCACCTCGGGCGAGAAGCCCGGGCCGTCGTCGCGCACCTCGACGGCGATGGAGCTGGCGTCGAAGCGGGCGCTGACCAGGATCTCGCCGCGGGCGAAGTCGAAGGCGTTCTCCACGATCGAGGTCATGGCGTGCAGGATCTCGGGCCGCCGCCAGAGCAATGGCGCGGGCATGCCGGGCGGGCCGGTGACCACCGCCTCCACCTGCACGGCGGCGGCGTCGGCATAGGGCTCGACGACCTCGCGCACGAACTGCAGCAGGCTCATGCGCTCGTGCACCACGTCGCCGGCGTCGGGCGTCTCGGCCAGGCGGCGCAGGATGTCGCGGCAGCGCTGGGCCTGGGCGACCAGCAGCCAGGCGTCGTCGCGCACCGGCCCCTCGGGCGCCTCGCGGGCCAGCTCCTTGGCGACGATGGCGATGGTGGCCAGCGGCGTGCCCAGTTCGTGGGCGGCGGCGGCGGCCAGGGCGCCGAGGGCCGACAGCCTCTGCTCGCGCGCCAGCACCGTCTCGGTGACGTTGAGCGCCAGCTCCATCCGCGCCGCCTCGTTGGCCGCCTGGAAGGCGTAGCCGCCGGTGAAGCAGATGCCGACCATCACCGCCAGGCCGCAGGCTACGCGGTAGATCACCGGCAGTTCCAGGCTCTCGCCCGTGGCCCAGGGCATCGGCAGGGCCCAGGCCCCGACGCCCAGGGTGATCAGCAGGGCCAGGACGCCGACGCCCACGGCCTGGCGCGCCGGCAGGGTGGCCGCCCCCAGGGTGACCGGCGCGATCAGCAGCAGGCTGAAGGGATTGACCACCCCGCCGGTGAAGAACAGCAGGCCGCCGAGCTGGACCACGTCGAAGGCCAGTTGCCCGGCCGCCTCCCAGGGCTGGGCGGTGCGCCGGCCGATGGGCGACAGGGCCAGGGCCAGGTTGAACCAGGCCGACAGGGCGATCAGCGACAGGCACTCGCCGAGCGCGATGGGGTAGCGCAGCACCAGGGCGGTGAACAGCACCGCCACGGTCTGGCCGGCGATGGCCAGCCAGCGCAGGGTGATCAGGGTGCGAGTGCGCAGCCGTCCCTGGGCCGGGCCGCGACCTTGCGCCACCCCGGGCAGGAGCGTATCGGAACGGCGCACGGCGGCGTCGTCCGGCCTGTTCCCCCCCTCGGGTTCGAGCGCCGCAGTCGATGCCATGGCTTCAGCTTCGCTCGGAAAACGCGCCGGCGCGAGCATTTGTTTACCGCGGGTGGACGCATGAAGACCTCCAGCCTCATCCTGGCCGTGTTCGCGGCCGCCCTGGTGGCGGGCTTCGGCGGCGTGGCGGCGTGGAAGGCCGGCATGTTCGGCGGCGACCAGGCGTCGGCGCCGGCGGTGGGCGGCCCCTTCCACCTGACCGACCAGAACGGCCGGCGGGTCGACGAGAGCCTGCTGAAGGGCAAGTGGACGGCGGTGTTCTTTGGCTACACCTTCTGCCCGGAGGCCTGCCCCACCACGCTGACGGCCCTGGCCAAGGCGCAGGACGAGCTGGGGCCCAAGGCCAAGGACCTGCAAGTGGTGTTCGTCTCCATCGATCCGGACCGCGACACCCCGGCCCAGCTCAAGACCTATCTGAGCAGCGCCTCGTTTCCCAAGGGGACGGTGGGCCTGACTGGCAGCGCCGCCGACGTGGCCCAGGCGGCCAAGGCCTATCGGGTATTCTACCAGAAGTCCGGCTCGGGCGCGGACTACACCATGGATCACTCCACGGCCCTCTACCTCATGGACCCCAAGGGCCGATTCGACCGGGTGATCGCCTATGGCCTGCCGCCGGAGGAGATCAAGCGGCAGATCGCCGACGCCATGCGCGGGGCGTGAGGAAACCCCAAGCGGGGCAAGGCGCGGCGATTGGCCCTCGGGCGCAAGCGTCGCCGTCCTGGACTTTGTTAAAACCGAAGGCCTAGTTTGGGCGTTCCATTTTGCGTCGCAGCATTCCGGTACGCCCATGCTCTATGCCCTCCACGAAGCCACCTACCACTCGGCCACGCCCCTGCGGCTGGTCTCGCAGATGGCCCGAGACTTCTGGAGCTCGCCCTTCAACCCGGCCGCGGCCTCGCGCCTGGGCCGCACCTTCTACGCCGCCGCCGACCTGACCACGAACATGACCCGCCGCTATGGCAAGCCGGCGTGGGGCATCGACACGGTCAAGGTGAACGGCCACGACGTGCGGGTGCACATGGAGACGGCCTGGCGCTCGCCCTGGGTGAAGATGCGCCGGTTCTGGCGCGACCCCGCCGACCTGCGGGCCGCCGGCGCGGCGGTTGAGACTCCGGCGGTGCTGGTGGTGGCGCCCCTGTCGGGACACTTCGCCACCCTGCTGCGCGGCACGGTGCAGGGCTTCCTGCAGGACCACGACGTCTATGTCACCGACTGGGCCAACGCCCGCAACGTGCCGATCGTCGAGGGCCGCTTCGACTTCAACGACTACATAGACCACGTGGCGACCATGCTGCGCCAGATCGGCCGGCGCGCCCACGTGGTGGCCGTCTGCCAGCCCGGCCCGCCCAGCCTGGCGGCCGCCGCCCTGATGGCCGAGGACAAGGACCCCCTGCGCCCGGCCAGCATCACCATGATGGGCTCGCCCATCGACGCGCGCCTGTCGCCGACGGTGACCAACAAGCTGGCCGAGGAGCGGCCCTTCACCTGGTTCCAGTCGAACATGGTCTATTCGGTGCCGGCTCCCTATGCGGGGATGCTGCGCCGGGTCTATCCGGGCTTCGTGCAGCTCTACAGCTTCATGTCGATGAACGCCGAGCGGCACCAGGAGGCGCACCAGCGCTACTTCGGCCACCTGGTGCGCGGCGACGGCGACTCCGCCGACAAGCACCGGGAGTTCTACGACGAGTACCTGTCGGTCCTGGACCTGACCGAGGAGTTCTACCTGCAGACGGTGGACGTGGTCTTCCAGCGCTACCTGCTGCCCAAGGGCGAGCTGACCCATCGCGGCCGGCTGGTGGACCTGAAGGCGATGACCGACATCGGGGTGATGAGCGTCGAGGGCGAGAAGGACGACATCTCCGGCGTCGGCCAGACCCAGGCGGCCCACGGCCTGACGCCCAACGTCCCGGACGACCGCCGCGAGCTCTATGTGCAGCCGGGCGTCGGCCACTACGGGGTGTTCAACGGCAAGCGTTTCGTCGAGGAGATCTATCCGCGCGTGCGCGACTTCATCGCCCGCAACGAAGCGGCGCTCTGAGATCACATTTGCGACCCCGGGGCTTCCGGCGCGGGCCCATCCTGCCGTAAGCCAGGGCCATGGGGTGGCTGCGTTCCGATCGATACGCTGACGGCCAGAGGCTGGAGGTCGCTGGCCTGCCGGTGCGCCTGAAGGTCAGCGGCCGGGCGCGGCGGGTGTCGCTGCGCGTCGACCGGGTGACCCGCGAGGTGCTGGCCGTGGCGCCGACCCCGCGGCGGCTGGACGAGGCGGTGGCCTTCGCCCGCGAGCGCCGCGACTGGATCGCCTCGCAACTCAACGCGCTGCCCTCGCCCCAGGCGCTCGAGATCGGCGACACCGTGACGGTGTTCGGCCAGGCCTGCCGGCTGGAGGCGGGCCCCGGCCGCGCCCGCTTCATCGCCGGGGTCGAGGGCGGGGAGGCGCGCATCGTCGGCTGCGGCCGCGAGCGCATCGACGCCTGGATCGCCGGACGCGTCATCCGCCGCGAGGCCGACCGGGTGTTCCCGGAGCGTGTCAGGTTTCATGCCGACGCCCTGGGCGCGGCCATGCCCTCGGTGACCACCGCCGACGCCAGGGGACGCTGGGGCTCGTGCACCCCTGGGAGCGTCGAGCGGCGCGCCTCCATCCGCCTGTCCTGGCGCCTGGCGCTGGCGCCCTTCGAGGTCGCCGACTACGTGGTCGCCCACGAGTGCGCCCACCTGAAGGAAGCCAACCACGGCCCGCGGTTCTGGGCCCTGGTGCGCGATCTGGTCGGGGACCCGGCCCCCCACCGCGCCTGGCTGCGCGCCGAGGGGGCGCGGCTGCACGCCTTCGGGCGGGTAGTTTAGGCCGCCGAACTCTTCCCCCGCGACCATCGGGAGTGGGGGAAGTGGCCCGAACGCGCAGCGGAGGGTCGATGGGGGTGCGTGACGGGATGCGCTCTGATCTCAGAGGACAAAGCGCAGCTTGGCGGTCGGCGTCCGATTGCTGTGCCGCTGGTTCACCGTCTTTCGCACCCCCATCGTCGCCCGCCTTCGGCTTAGGCGACACTTCCCCCACTCCCGATGGTCGCGGGGGAAGAGGGGATCGACTTTGCGGCTTGGAGGGACGGCACTTGGGGACCCCACCTCTTCCCCCGCTTGCGGGGGAAGTGTCGCCAATGCCGTAGCGAAGCGGAGGCGGGCGACGATGGGGGAAGTGGCCGGGGACGTGCTCTGATCTCAGAGGACTAAGCGCGGCGTCGATGTCGGCGTCCGATTGCGGGGCAGACGGTGCAGCTGTGTTTCGAACCCCCATCGACCCTCGCGATGCTTCGGGCCACTTCCCCCGCAAGCGGGGGAAGAGTTGGGGGCTGTGAACCCTTCCCCCACTCCCGATGGTCGCGGGGGAAGGGGGAATCGTCAGAACGGGGCGTCGTCGGGGCGGGGCGCGCGGGCGGGGGGTGGGGTCGGATCGGGGGATTCGGGGGCGACGGCGGCGGGGGCGGCGGTGTCGCCGGAGAGCACGTCGCCGATGGCGTCGCCCGTGGCGGGGGTAGCGGCGGGGGCGTCGCCGCCGGGGATGGGCTGGGACTGGATGCGCGGCAGGGCCTGGGTCATGAAGGCGCGCCAGATCTCGGCCGGCGCCGCGCCGCCGGTGACCCGCTTCATGGGGGTGTTGTCGTCCTTGCCGACCCAGACGGCGGCGACGAAGTTGCCGGTGTAGCCGACGAACCAGGCGTCCTTGTAGTCGCTGGTGGTGCCGGTCTTGCCGGCGATGTCGTAGCCGCCCACCTTGGCCCGGCCGCCGGTGCCGCCGGGCGCCAGGACCTGGCGCAGCATCTGGTTCATGTACTGCAGGGCCGGCGAGCCGATCACGGCCTGGCGCTGGGCCGGCTCGGCGCCGTGGTTGTAGAGCACCTTGCCCGCCGCCGTGCGGATCCGCTCGATGCCGTAGCCGTGAGCGAGAAATCCGCCGTTGGCGAAGGCGTCATAGGCCTGGGCCATCTCCAGGGGGCTGACCTCCACCGCGCCGAGGGCCATGGACGGGTCGGTCTGGATCTTGGAGGTGATGCCCAGGCGGTGGGCGGTGTCGGCCACCCGGGTGGTGCCGACCTCGTTGGCCAGTCGCGCGGCCACGGTGTTGATCGACTGGGCCAGGGCCGTCTGCAGGGTGATCGGGCCGAGGTACTTGTTGGTATAGTTGTGCGGCTCCCAGTTGCCGATCTTGATCGGCTCGTCGACCACCGGGTCGGCAGGCGTGTGGCCGGCCTCCATGGCGGTCAGGTAGACGAAGGGCTTGAAGGCCGAGCCGGCCTGCCGGCGGGCCTGGGTGGCGCGGTCGAACTGGCTTTCGGCGTAGATGGCCCCGCCGACATAGGCGCGGATGCGGCCCTCGCCGTCCAGCGCCACCAGCGCCGACTGCTGCACCCCCTGGTCGGCATGCGCGGCCACGCCCGCGCGCACCGCCTGCTCGGCGTCGGCCTGGATGGGCAGGTCGAGGGTTGTCTCCACCACCAGGTCCTCGGTGGGCTCGCCCACCTGGCTGCGCACCTGGGCGTCCAGCCAGTCGACGAAGTACTGGGCCCGCTGGTTGGCCAGGGTGGCGGAGACGTGGACGGGGGTGGAGAAGGCGGCGTCGCGCTCGGCCGGGGTGATGGCGCCCATGCGCACCATCTCGTGCAGGACCACGGTGGCGCGCTTGGCCGCGCGCTCGGAATTGGCGGCGGGGTTGTAGCGGCTGGGACCCTTCATGGTCGCCGCCAGCAGGGCCGCCTCGCCCAGGGTCAGGTCCTTGGCAGGCTTGTTGAAGTAGCGCTGGGCGGCGGCCTCGATGCCGTAGGCGCCGCCGCCGAAGTTCACCCGGTTCAGATAGAGCGCCAGGATCTGCTTCTTGGAGAAGTGCATCTCCAGCCACACCGACAGGATCAGCTCCTGGGCCTTGCGGCGGTAGGTCTGGGCCGGGGTGAGGAAGAGGTTGCGGGCGAGCTGCTGGGTGATGGTCGAGCCGCCCTGCAGGCTTCCGCCCGGGTGGGTCAGGTTGTGGACCATGGAGCGGGCCATGCCCCAGGGGTTGAAGCCGAAGTGGTGGTAGAACTGGCGGTCCTCGATGGCCACGAAGGCGGCGGGCACGTAGGGCGGCAGCTTGTCGATGTCGGCCGGCGGCGCGTACTGGCTGCCGCGCACGGCGACCACGGCCCCCGACCGGTCGAGATAGGTGATCGAGGGCTGGCGCTGGACGTCATAGAGCTTGGAGGTGTCGGGCAGGTCGGTGGCGAACACCGCCAGGAAGCCGGCGATGAAGATCAGGCCCCAGACGCCCAGGACCACGCTCCAGTAGATCAGCGCCTGCAGGGGGGTGCGCCGACGGCGGGGGCCGCCTTGAGCATTCACCATCTAGTCGTGTCCTCGAGCCATTGGCCCGCCCCGTGAGAGGCCTCTTAGCCGATGCCGACGAAGCACGCGAGACGGTTGATGAAGGGTGAATCGTCGCGCGCCCAGATCGGCGTTGTCCGCCCGCCGCGGCGTCTGCCATACGGGGGCCGTGACCGCTGATTTGGACCTTGCCCGCGACATCCTGCGCCGCACCTTCGGCCACCCCGACTTCCGGGGCCTGCAGGGCGAGGTGATCGGCGAGATCCTGGCCGGGCGCAGCGCCGTGGCCGTGCTGCCCACCGGCGGCGGCAAGTCCATGTGCTACCAGATCCCGGCCCTGGTCCGGCCGGGCGTCGGCCTGGTGGTCTCGCCCCTGATCGCCCTGATGTCCGACCAGGTGGAGGCGCTGCGCCAGTCGGGCGTGCCCGCCGCGCGGCTGGACTCGGCCCTGACGCCCGCCGAGCGCGACGAGGTGTGGCGGGGCCTGGAGCGCGACGAGATCAAGCTGCTCTATCTGTCGCCGGAAGGGCTGATGGCCCCCTACACCCTGGAGCGGGTGTCGCGGCTGAAGCTGGCCCTGGTGGCGGTGGACGAGGCCCACTGCGTCAGCCAGTGGGGCCACGACTTCCGGCCGGAGTACCGGACCCTGGGGCGGCTGGCGGACCTGTTTCCCGGCGTGCCGCGCCTGGCCGTCACCGCCACCGCCGACGCCCGCACCCGCGAGGACATCCGCCGCGAACTGCGCCTGGAAGACGCCGCCGAGTTCGTGGCCAGCTTCGCGCGCCCGGAACTGGCCCTGGCCGCCGAGCCCAAGCACGGCGCGGCCGCGGCCCGGGTGGTGGCGCTGGTCAAGGCCCGGCCGCGGCGCGCCGGGGTGGTCTACGCCGGCAGCCGCGACGCCACCGAGACCCTGGCCGCGAAACTGGCCGCCGAAGGCGTGCCGGCCAAGGCCTATCACGCGGGCCTGGACAAACAGGTCCGCCACGACCGGCTGACCTGGTTCATCAACGAGGACGAGGCGGTGATGGTGGCGACCATCGCCTTCGGCATGGGCATCGACAAGCCGGACGTCCGCTTCGTGATCCACGCCGATCCGCCCGGCTCCATCGAGGCCTATTGGCAGGAGGTGGGCCGGGCCGGGCGCGACGGCGAGCCGGCCGAGGGGGTCGTGCTGTACAGCCCCTCGGACATGGCCTGGGCCATGAGGCGCATCGCCGGGCGGGGCCTGCCCGAAGAGGTGGCCCAGGTGCAGATGCGCAAGGTGCGCCAGCTCTACGGCCTGCTGAACGGGGTCGGATGCCGGGCCGCCGCCGTGCGCCGTTACTTCGGCGAGGAGGGGGTGGAGCCCTGCGGCCAGTGCGACCGCTGCGTCAGCCCGCCGGTGGGGGTGGACGCCACCGAGGCGGCGCAGAAGGCCCTGTCCGCCGTCCACCGGCTAGGCGGGCGGTTCGGGCGCGGCCGGCTGGTGGACCACCTGCTGGGCAAGACCAAGGAGGTCACCGCCCATGAGGCGTCCCTGTCGACCTGGGGCATCGGCCGGGAGTTCAGCCCCGCCGGCTGGCGCGACCTGGTCGACCAGCTGCTGTTCGAGGGCCTGCTGGTCGAGGACCCCAACGACGGGCGGCCGCTGATCGGCCTGGGCGACGCGGCCCAGGTGCGCGGCGTCTATCGCGGCGAGCGCAAGGTGATCCTGCTCAAGGAACCGGAGGCGCACGACCCCACCACCCGCTCGGGCCGGCCGCGCAAGCGCCGGGGCGGCGAGGCCCTGGCCGTGCCGCCGCACGACATGAGCGTCTTCGACGCCCTGCGCGCCTGGCGCCGCGAGGAGGCCGCCCGCCAGCACGTACCGCCCTATGTGATCTTCGCCGACCGCACCCTGGCCGAGATCGCCGCCCGCAAGCCCGGCACGCTGGACGGCCTGGCCCAGATCAGCGGCGTCGGCTCGGTGAAGCTGGACCGGTATGGGGACCAGGTGCTGGCGGTGCTGGGGGGGAACCTGGACGAGGGCGGCGATCCTGTTTCGCCGGTCGAGGCGGCGCGCGTTCTGCGCGGCGACATGTCTTCGCCGGAGGTGCGGCTCTGGAATCAGCTTCGCGACCGGCGGGTCGGTGGGCTGAAGTTCCGGCGCCAGCACCCCGTGGAACCCTATGTGCTCGACTTCTATTGCCCGGAAGCGCGGCTGGCCATCGAGGTCGATGGCGCCCAGCACAACGATGATGACCACATTCGGCGCGATGCGCGCCGTGACGCCTTCCTGGCCGCGCAGGGAATCCGAACACTGCGCATTCCGGCCATCGACGTGTTCCAGGAAATGGACGGCGTAGTCGCCACCATTCTCGAAGCCGCGAAAGGCGCCTGAACCTCTTCCCCCGGAACGGGGGAAGTGTCGCCAATGCCGACGCGCAGCGGAGGCGGGCGACGATGGGGGAAGGGTCGGGGGACGCGCTCTGATCTTCGAGGACAAAGCGCAGCTTGGCTGTCGGCGACCGATTTCGGGGCCACTGGCGCACCGTGTTTCGCACCCCCATCGTCGCCCGCTACGCTTAGGCGACACTTCCCCCACTTCGTGGGGGAAGAGGATGACCCCTAGTCTAGACGTCCACCTCGGCGTCGAGGGCGTTTTCCTGGATGAATTCGCGGCGGGGTTCGACGAGGTCGCCCATCAGGCGGGTGAACATGTCGTCGGCGTCGTCGGCGTGGGCGACCTTGACCTGCAGCAGGGTGCGGGCGTTGGAGTCCAGGGTGGTTTCCCAGAGCTGGTCCGGGTTCATTTCGCCCAGGCCCTTGTAGCGCTGGATGGTCAGGCCGCGGCGGCCGCTGTCGAACACCGCCGAGGTCAGGTCCAGGGGGCCGCGGACGGTCTGGCTGCGCTCACGCCGGCGGAAGGTGGCCGGGGCGGCGAAGGTCTCGGCCAGCTTGACCGAGCGTTCCGCCAGGCGGCGGGCGTCGGCGGAATGCAGCAGCAGTTCGTCCAGCACGATGCGCTCGGAGACGCCGCGCTTGACCCGCGAGAAGACGATGCCGCCGGCCTCGCCCATTTCGCCGGCCCAGGGCCCGTCGCCTTCTTCGGCGTAGAGGTCCAGGCGCCGGGCGGCGGCGGCCAGGTCGCGGTGCTCGCCCAGGAGGCCGGCCAGGGCCGCCTGCTCGATGGCGAAGGCGGGCGCGCGGACGGCCAGGCGGTCGATGTTGGCCTTGGCCTGGCGCGCGGTGAGGGCGAGGTCGGCCAGGTCGGCGCCGGTCATGCGCTCGCCGCCGGAAAGGTCCAGCTCGGCGCCGTCCAGGCCCTCGTCGATCAGGAACACCTCCATCTCGCCGTCGTCCTTGAGGTAGCGGGAGGAGCGGCCCTTGCTGGCCTTATAGAGGGGCGGCTGGGCGATATAGAGATAGCCGCGCTCGATCACCTCCGGCATCTGCCGGTAGAAGAAGGTGAGCAGCAGGGTGCGGATGTGCGCCCCGTCCACGTCGGCGTCGGTCATGATGACGATGCGGTGGTAGCGGATCTTCTCGATATCGAAGTCGTCGCGGCCGATGCCGGCGCCCAGGGCCGTGATCAGGGTGCCGACCTGGTCGGAGGCCAGCATCTTGTCGAAGCGGGCGCGCTCGACGTTGAGGATCTTGCCGCGCAGGGGCAGGACGGCCTGGTTCTCGCGGTTGCGGGCCTGCTTGGCCGAACCGCCGGCCGAGTCGCCCTCGACCAGGAAGATCTCGGACTTGGCCGGGTCCTTTTCCTGGCAGTCGGCGAGCTTGCCGGGCAGGGAACTGATGTCCAGCGCGCTCTTGCGGCGGGTCAGTTCGCGCGCCTTGCGGGCGGCTTCGCGGGCGGCGGCGGCCTCGGCGATCTTCTGGACGATCAGGCGGCCCTCGGTGGGATGTTCCTCGAACCACTGGGCCAGGCCCTCGCCCACCAGGCCCTCCACGGCCGGGCGGACCTCGGACGAGACCAGCTTGTCCTTGGTCTGGGAGGAGAACTTGGGATCGGGCACCTTGACCGACAGGACGCAGGTCAGGCCCTCGCGGGCGTCCTCGCCGGACAGGGACACCTTCTCGCGCTTGGTCGCGCCGGAGGATTCCGCGTAGTTGGTGATGATCCGGGTCAGGGCGCTGCGGAAGGCCGACAGGTGGGTGCCGCCATCCCGCTGGGGGATGTTGTTGGTGAAGCACAGCACGTTCTCGTGGTAGCCGTCGTTCCACCACAGGGCCATGTCCACCTGCACCTTGTCGCGCTCGCCGCGGACCACGATCGGCGCCTTGACCAGGGCGGTCTTGGCCTTGTCGATGTGGCGCACGAAGGCCTCGACGCCGCCCTCGTAGTGCAGCAGCTCCTCGAACGGCTCGGCGTCGCGCAGGTCGGCGAAGCGGATGGTCACGCCCGAGTTCAGGAACGCCAGCTCGCGCAGGCGGTGCTCCAGGGTCTTACGGTCGAAATCGATGTGCGAGAAGGTTTCGGTGGACGGGTAGAAGGTGACTTCCGTGCCGGTGAGGAACTCGCCGTTCTCGCGCAGGGGGGCGACACCGGTGACCACCAGGGGCGACACCGCGTCGCCGCGGCGGAACTCCATCTCGTGCTTCTTGCCGTCCCGGTAGACCACCAGGCGCAGCCAGTCCGACAGGGCGTTGACCACCGACACGCCGACGCCGTGCAGGCCGCCGGAAACCTTGTAGGAGTTCTGGTCGAATTTCCCGCCCGCGTGGAGCTGGGTCATGATGACCTCGGCCGCCGAGACGCCTTCGCCCTCGTGGATGTCGGTGGGGATGCCGCGGCCGTCGTCGGTGATGGTGGCGCTGCCGTCGGGATTGAGGATCACCTGCACCCGCGTGGCCCAGCCGGCCAGGGCCTCGTCGATGGCGTTGTCCACCACCTCGTAGACCATGTGGTGCAGGCCCGAGCCGTCGTCGGTGTCGCCGATGTACATGCCGGGGCGCTTGCGCACCGCGTCCAGCCCCTTGAGCACCTTGATGGAGTCGGCGCCGTACTCGGCGGCGCCTTCCTCGGCCGTCTGCTCGCGCGGCGCCTCTTCGGGGATCGGCTCTTCGTTCGTCGGTTGGTCGGTCATTCACGGTCCAGGACGGTCAGGGCCCCGCCCTCCACGAGGACGCCAAGGGCCCGACCCTGCAGGGTTTCAAAGAGCGCTTCGTCCGTTCCCGTCAGGAAAGCCTGGAGCGAAAGCGCCTCGATCTCGTCGAAGAGCGCGGCGCGCCGGAGAGGGTCCAGATGCGCCGCGACTTCGTCCAGGAGTAATATAGGATTCGGCGCGGAATTAGCACGTGAAAGTCGCGCGCCCTGAGCCAAAACCAGGTTCAGAATCAGCGCTTTCTGCTCTCCGGTGGAACATTCGGCGGCCGGGCGGTCCTTCTGCCGGTGGAGGACCGCCAGATCGCCGCGGTGGGGGCCGGTCAGGCTGCGTCCGGCGGCGGCGTCGCGGGGCCGCGCGGCGGCCAGGGCGCGGGCCAGGCGCGCCTCCAGATCGGCGAAGTCGGCCCCCTCGGCGGCCAGCGTCTCCCACTCGCCGGTAAGGCCCAGGGACGCCTGCGGGAAGGGCCGGTCGCCGCGGCCGTCGATCTCGGCCTGCAGGGCCTGAAGGGTGCGGGCCCGGGCCTCGGCCATCAGGGCCCCGCTCTCGGCCATGCGCGCCTCCAGCGCCGCGAGCCAGGCCGGGTCGGCGGGCTCGTCGCCGGTGAGCAGGCGCAGGCGCTCGCGCAGGGCCCGCTCGTAGGCGCCGGCGTGGGCGGCGTGCTCGGGTTCGGCGGCGAACACCAGGCGGTCGAAGAAACGCCGCCGCTCGGCCGCGCCGTCCAGGAACAGGCGGTCCTGGGCCGGGGTCAGCCAGATCGGGCGCAGGTGATCGGCCATGCGGCCGGGCGGGACCGCCTCGCCTTCGATGCGCACCTGCCGCCGGGCCGCGCCGGGGGTCTCCACGCCGGTGCCGAGCCGGGTCTGGCCGTCGTCGCCCTCCACCAGCACCGAGACCGCCCAGGCGCGGCCCATGGCCTCGCCGGGCAGTCGCCGGCCGACCTCGGCCAGGGCCGAGCCGCGCAGGCCCCGCCCCGGCGAGAACAGGCTGATCGCCTCCAGCAGGTTGGTCTTGCCGGCGCCGTTCTGGCCAAACAGGTAGACGCTGCGCCCGCCAGGGGTCAGCGCCGCGCGCTCATAGCTGCGGAAATCGGTCAGGGTGAGGGCGGCGATCGCGGAACGCATCCCTATTCCCGCTCATCAATCAATGCGGAATGGATCAGGCCCGCAGCGGCATCAGCACGTACTGGACGCCCGCGTCGGTGGGATCGAGGACCAGGGTGGGGTCCAGCACGGTGGAGGCCGCGGCGCGGTCGGCGAAGCGGAACTCGGCCGTCTCGCCGGCGATCTGGCCGGTGACGTCCAGCAGGTAGCGGGCGTTGAAGCCGATCTCGAAGGGCTCGCCGTCGTAGTCGACCTCGACCTCTTCCGTGGCCTGGCCGGTCTCCATGTTGCGCACCTGCAGGATCACCCGGCCGGGCTCCACCGACAGCTTCACCGACCGGCTCTTCTCGGCCGAGATGGTGGCCACCCGGTCGACGGCGGCGGCGAACAGGGCGTTGTCGACGATCATGGTGCGATGGTTGTCGCGCGGGATGACGCGCATGTAGTCCGGGAACGAGCCATCGATGACCTTGGAGGTCAGGGCGCAGCGGGCGAACTCGAAGCGCACCTTCTGGGCCGACAGCTGCAGGTCGATGGTCTCGCCGGCGTCCTCCATCAGGCGGCGCGCCTCCTGGATGGTCTTGCGCGGCACGATGACGCCCGGCGTGCCGGCGGCGCCCTCGGGGGCCGGCATCTCGGCCAGGGCCAGGCGGTGGCCGTCGGTGGCCACGGCGCGCAGCTTAGGCACGCCGTCCTCGACCACCGTGTGCAGGTAGAGGCCGTTGAGGTAGTAGCGCGTCTCCTCGGTGGAGATGGCGAATCGGGTCTTGTCGATCAGCCGCATCAGGTCGCCGGTGTCGACGCCGATCCGCCCGGAGAGGCCGTCCGAGGACATCACCGGGAAGTCGCCGGCCGGCAGCACCGGCAGGTTGAAGCGCGAGCGCCCGGCCTGGACCTGCAGCCGCGGGTCGTCGCCGGTGAAGCTCAGGGAGACGTCGGCGCCTTCCGGCAGCTTGCGGACGATCTCGTAGAGGGTGTGGGCGGGGGCCGTGATCTGGCCGGGGCTGTCGACGAAGGCCGGGGTCTCGTCGATGATCTCCATGTCGAGATCGGTGGCCGAAAAGGCCAGCGATTCACGGCCGGCCGTGAACAGGACGTTGGACAGGATCGGGATGGTGTTGCGCCGCTCGACGACGCTCTGCACGTGTCCAAGCGCCTTGAGAAGCGCCGCCCGCTCGATCGTAAGCTTCATGTCTTGTCCGGTTCCGACGCCGCCAACGCCCCCGTGGGCGGCGGTTGAAAAGGGACTTCGGACATTACCGTAAACGGCGACGCGGGAAAGGGGCGAGAGAGGGTTCTTGGCAGAAGTTGGAGACGCCCACGCTCCGCCTCCCCCGCATGCGGGAAAAGAAGGGACCGCCGAACTCTTCCCCCGCGACCATCGGGAGTGGGGGAAGTGGCCCGAACGCGGAGCGGAGGGTCGATGGGGGTGCGTGACGTGACGCCCTCTGAACTTCGAGGACTAAGCGCGGCGTCGATGTCGGCGTCCGATTGCGGAGCCGCTGGTTCACCGTGTTTCGCACCCCCATCGTCGCCCGCCTTCGGCTTAGGCGACACTTCCCCCACTTCGCGGGGGAAGAGGGAAACGCCGAACGCTTCCCCGCCACCCGCGGAAGCGGGGAAGAGGTGACGTCAGGCGCGGGTGTCCACCGCGCCGCCGGCGTCGTCGTCGTGGGCGGCGTAGGGGTTGGCGGAGGCGGGTTCGCCCGTCGGCGCCTCGGGACCCTTGGAGCCCTTGGCGGCGACGATGACCATGGCCGGGCGCACGATGCGGCCGAACAGCTCGTAGCCGGCCTGCAGCACCTGGATGACGCCGCCGCCGGCGACCTCGTCGGAGGGCTGCTCCATCATCGCCTGGTGGAAGTTGGGGTCGAACCTGGCGCCCTTGGCCGGCTCGACCTTCTTCAGGCCGTTGCGCTCGAAGGCGGCCATCAGCTCCTTCTCGGTCATCTCCAGGCCGATGGCGAGGTTCTTGACCAGGGGGTCGGCGGAGTCGGTGGGGGCGTGCTGCATGGCCCTGGCCATGTTGTCGGCCACCCCCAGCAGGTCGCGCGCGAACTTCTGGATCGCATAGGCGCGCGCGTCGTTCATCTCGCGCTCGGCGCGGCGCTTGGTGTTCTCGGCCTCGGCGGCGTAGCGCAGCGCCTGGTCCTTCAGGGCGGCGTTCTCGGCCTTGAGGGCCTCCAGGGCGGCGGCGTCCGCATCGCCCTCGGGGTCGAAGTCGGGCGTATCGTCGTCGGTCATACCGGTCTTTTCATCCATCCATGATCCGCCCGAGCGTCCTGGCGGTGTAGTCCACCAACGGAATGACCCGGGCATAGTTCAAACGCGCCGGACCGATCACACCGATCGCGCCCAGCACCTTTTGGCGACCCGACATATAGGGGGCCGCGATCACGGCGGAACCGGAAAGTGAAAAGAGTCGCGTTTCGGCGCCGATGAAGATGCGCACCCCCTCGGCCGCGCGGACGTCGTCCAGCAGGCCGATGAGCTGTTCCTTCTGCTCGAGGTCGTCGAACAGCATGCGCACCCGTTCCAGGTCCGCCAGGGCCTCGGCGTCGCCCAGCAGGTTGGCGCGGCCGCGCACGATCAGGGCCCGCTCGGTGTCCTCGCCGCCGCTCCAGGCGGCCATGCCGTCCTCGATCAGGCGGGCGGCGGCGGTGTCGAGCTCGCGGCGGGCCTTGGCCAGCTCGCCGCTGATCTCGGCCTTGGCCTCGGCCAGGGTGCGGCCGCGCAGGCGGCTGTTGAGGAAGTTGGAGGCCTCGGTGAGGGCCGACGGCGTCAGCCCGGCCGAGCGGCGCATCAGCCGGTTCTCCACCTGGCCGTCGTCGAAGACCATGATCGCCAGGGCCTGATCGGGCCCGAGGGCGACGAACTCCACATGCTTGACCCCGGCGTCGCGCGCCGGGGTGACGACGACGCCCGCCCCGCCGGCCAGGCCCGACAGGATCGAACTGGCCTCGTTGAGGGCGTCCTCGTAGCTGCGGCCGTGGGCGGTGAGGCGCGCCTCGATGGTGCGGCGTTCCTCCTCGGCCAGGTCGCCCACCTCGAGCAGGCCGTCCACGAACAGGCGCAGGCCCGCGTGGGTGGGCAGGCGGCCGGCGCTGACGTGCGGCGCGCCCAGCAGGCCGAGCTCGGTGAGGTCCTGCATGGTGTTGCGGATCGAGGCCGGCGACAGCTGCACCCCGCCGCGCGAGAGGGTGCGCGAACCCACCGGCTCGCCGGTTTCCAGATAGCCCTCGACGATGCGGCGGAAGATGTCGCGGGCCCGCGAGTCCAGCTCGGCCAGGCTGGCGCCGCGGTTGGCAGGGTGTCCGATCAGTGGATTGGTCATGGACGCGTCCGTTCCGATCTAGGATAAGCGCGGCCCATCGCGGCGCAAGGCCGCGTCTGCAAAGCGGAACAGAAGACCATGCGCCCTTCCGAACGCGCGCCCGACGCCCTGCGCAAGGTCACCCTGGAAACGGCGGTCAACCGCTACGCCGAAGGCTCGTGCCTGGTCTCGTTCGGCCACACCCGGGTGCTGGTCACCGCCAGCCTGGAGGAGGGCGTGCCGCCGTTCCTGCGCGGCCGGGGCCAGGGCTGGGTCACGGCCGAGTACGGCATGCTGCCCCGCGCCACCCACACCCGCGGCCGGCGCGAGGCGGCCCAGGGCAAGCAGTCGGGCCGCACCCAGGAGATCCAGCGCCTGGTGGGCCGCTCCCTGCGCGCCGTGGTCGACATGAAGGCCCTGGGCGAGCGCCAGATCACCATCGACTGCGACGTGGTGCAGGCCGACGGCGGCACCCGCACGGCTTCGATCACCGGCGCCTGGGTGGCCCTGAAACTGGCGACGGACCATCTGCTGCGCGAAGGCGTGCTGAAGAGCGACCCGATCCTCGACCACGTGGCGGCGGTGTCGTGCGGGGTGTTCGACAACACGCCGGTGCTGGACCTGGACTATGACGAGGACTCCAACGCCGAGGCCGACGCCAACTTCGTGCTCACCGGCGCCGGCGACATCGTCGAGATCCAGGCCACCGGCGAGAAGCGCGGCTTCACCCGCGCCGAGTTCGAGGCCCTGTTCAGCCTGGCCGAGGCCGGCATCGCCGACCTGATCAAGCTGCAGAAGGCGGCGGTGGCCCAGGCGGCTGTGTGATCTTCACCACGAACCACACGAACGGGTTCGCGCCCTTCCCCTTCCGCTCATCCCGACGCAAGTCGGGACCCAGGCAAAGGCCTGAGCGGGCAGGATAGGTCCTGTTTGGACCACGAAGAACACAAAGCACACGAAGGGGTTCGCGCCAGGCCGACGGGCGTTCGAGCGCCGGCCAACTGAGCGTGCTAGGTGTGCTTTGTGGTCGAGCCTTGGGCTGCGCGAGATCACTCCGACATCGTGACGTGGCGGGCTTTTGCCTGGGCCCCGGCCTTCGCCGGGGTGAGCGGATTGTGGGGATGGCAATCTGTTGTGGTTCCAACCAGGACCACGCCGCCGCCCCTACTCTTCCACGTCGAGGTCGCCAGGATCTTCCGGCGGGCCCGGTTCGAAGACCACAAGGTCGCCCGGCTGGCAGTTCAGTTCGCGGCAGAGGGCGTCGAGGGTCGAGAAGCGGATAGCCCGGGCCTTGCCGGTCTTGAGGATCGACAGGTTGGCGATGGTCACGCCGACGCGGTCGGCGAGCTCGGTCAGGGACATCCGCCGCTCGAGCAGCAATCGGTCCAGGCGCACGCGGATGGGCATCTAGATGGTCAGCTCCGCCTCGCGGCGCAGGCGCGCGCCTTCGCGGAACACCTCGGCCAGAACCAGGATCACCAGCACGGCGAACCAGGTGGTCAGGTTGACGCCGCCGCCGAGGTGGGCGGTGGGGGGCAGGAACATGTGCGACAGGCCCGAGGCGGCGTAGCGGCCGATCTCCAGCACCGCCAGGGTGGCGCCGATGACGCGCAGGCGGCGGACGTTGTCCGGATGGAAGGGGTCGCCGACGATCAGGGTGCGGAAGATGCGGCGCAGGCGTCCGACGATGACGATGGTCCCGCCGACATAGAGGCCGAGCGCCACCAGGGTGACGGCGGCGATGGTGACCATGTGCGGGCCCTGGATGGCCCAGTTGTCGATGGAGATCTGGCGGCCCAGCAGGTCGGGCTTGAAGCTCAGCAGCACCACGGCCAGGGCGGCCAGGGCGATGGCCCCGGCGGCGGTCCACAGCACGTAGTAGAAGACGTCGAGGATGACTTTCAGGAAGCTCGAAACCGAGCCCGGCCCCAAGGCGCGCATGGAAGACAGCCCCCCGATACTTGGTCCTTCGGACCTGGCCCGCAGATGAGCGCGGGCCGAAGCCGGGTCGACAAGCCCGCGCCGCCCGAAGCGGCGGCCTCGGGCGACGCGGAGAATGCGCCGATCGTCCCCAGCATGAAAGCGATCACGCTTCTAGCGGGTCTGGATGAACAGGCCCAGGGCCGCCATCGGCAGGCCGACCACCACCAGGAGGTTCATCAGGCTCAGGGCCATGCGGTCGATCGTGCTGGCCATTTGAGAGTCGAACATGGGTGTATCCCTCGTATTGTGCATCGCAACATGAAAGTGGGCCAATCCCACCTCCGAAAGGGCGTCTCAGCGCCGCCCTTGTGTGATTATCAATACGACCGCATCGTTTTTCGATCAAATGTATTATCGTTTAACAATATTAAAATGCTGCAATGCATTACGAAGCCGTAAGGTTCGCGGCGGGTGCGATATATACGGCTGTGGAACGTCACCACGGCACGGCGCGCCCCTCCCGGTCGAGATACCGCAACCCGGGCTGACCTTGCCGCGAGAGGAGCACGTCCACGACCTTCGGAATGGCCTCCTCGACGCTGAAGGGCGCATCGGGTCCGCCCATCTCGGTGCGGATCCAGCCCGGCGCCATCAGGACGAGGGCGCGCGGCGATCCGGCATGGCGGGCGGCATAGCACCGCATGAACTGGTTCAAGGCGGACTTGCTGCCGCGATAGACTTCAGCGCCGCCCGTCTCGTTGTTGCTGACGCTCCCCTGTCCGGAGGACATCACGCCGATGAGCCCGTCCGCCGGCACGAGCTCCTGCAGCCCCTCGATGACGCGCATCGGGCCCAGGGCGTTGGTGACCATGACGCGGACGAACGCCTCCGTGGAGACCTCCGAGACCGGCTGGTGCGCGTTGGCGTTGGCGATGCCGGCGTTGTGGAAGAGGATGTCGAAGCGGCGGCCGGAGAGACGGTCGTGCAGGGCCGCGATCTGGTCCGGCTCGGTAACGTCGAGGGTTTCGATCTCGATATGCTCCGGATGCTCCGCCGCCAGGTCGTGTAACGGCGTCCTGTCTGCGCCTTGCACGGTCCCGACCACGCTCCACCCCCTCTTCAGGAATTCGGCGGCCATCGCGAGGCCGAGGCCGCGGGACGCGCCGACAAGGAGGATCGCGGGGCGGTCGTCAGAGAGGCGCATGAGGACGTCTTTCATTTTGAAGGTCGCCACCAGGATGTGCGACGCGGCCGGTGAGCGCCAGACGCATCCCACGCACAGGATAGTTGCGTCAGACGCTATGGCTCGGCCGTCGGGCGCCCTAGGGTCCGATCATGGACAGCATGGACATGAACCTGCTCGGCGCATTGGACGCGCTGCTCGCCGAGGGCAGCGTGACGGGGGCCGCGCGGCGCCTGGGTCTGAGTCCTTCCGCCATGAGCCGGACCCTGGCGCGGCTTCGGTCGGCGACGGGCGATCCTTTGCTCGTCCGCGCTGGACGCGGGCTTGTGCCGACACCGCGCGCCGCCGAACTGCGCGATCGGGTCCACCTGCTGACACGCGACGTGCGCACCGTCCTCAGTCCGCACGTCAGCCAACTCGACGTCGCCTCGCTGGAGCGAACCTTCACCCTTCGCGCCGGCGAAGGGTTCGTCGAGCGGTTCTGCGCACCCCTGGTGGCCGCTGTCATCGAGGCCGCGCCCAAGGTTCGACTGCGCTTCGCGCCAAAGCCCGACAAGGATGCGCTTCCCCTCCGCGACGGTCAGATCGACCTCGAGATCGGCGTGCTTGGCGCGTCCGCGCCGGAGGTGCGAACGCGGTTCATCTGGCGCGACGACTTCATCGGCGCGGTCAGGTTCGGACATCCGCTGCTGGAGGGGCCAATGACGCCTGAACGCTATGCGGCGGCCCGGCACGTCGTGGCCTCGCGCCGTGGCAAGTTCACGGGCCCCGTCGATGACGCCCTGGAAGCCCTTGGCCTCAGAAGGGACATCGTCGCCGTCGCGCCCGGGTTCCCGGATGCGCTTCGCATCGCGCGCGACACCGACCTGGTTGCGCTGGCGCCGCGATCGTCCCTCGCCGGTCCGACCGGCGCCGACCCGACGGGATCAGGCCTTGTCGGCTTCGAGCTTCCCGTGCGCACGCCGTCGATCTCGATCTCGGCCATGTGGCATCCCCGCATGGACGCCGACCCGGCGCATCGATGGCTGCGCGACACCGTTGTGAGCGTGTGCCAATCGGCTGCGCGCGCAGCCAGCCGGCCATGACGATCCTTTTCAGTCCTGCGCGCGAGGCAGATTTCGAACCCCTGCTGGCCCTGCGGATGCTGGCCCTGCGCGAGAGCCTGGAGCGGGTCGGCCGCTTCGACCCGGCGCGGGGCCGCGCGCGATTCAGGGCCGGCTTTTCGCCCGAGCACACCCTGTTGATCCATGACGACGGCGTCTTCGCCGGCTGCGTCACCGTGCGGGACGAGGGGCCGGGCGAGACCTGGCTGGAAAACCTCTACCTTCGCCCCGAGGTCCAGGGCCGCGGCGTCGGCGCCCGGGCGATGGCGGCGATCCTGGCCCGCACGGACGCCGAGGCGCGGACGGTGAGGCTGTCGGTCCTGACCGGCAGCCCGGCCAACCGGTTCTATGTCCGGCTGGGCTTCGTGGAGACCCACCGCGAGGACGTCGACATCTACTACGTCCGTCAACCGGCCGGCTAGGCTGGATCGAGGTTCGAAAGTAACGACCACCTCCAACACCGCTCATCCCGGCGTAGGCCGGGATGAGCGGGATTTGGAAGGGCGCAACCAGAGCTCTGAAAGGCGATCAGACCTGGTCGTGGGGGAAGGACGCCTTCCGCAGCCTTTCCTCAACCCGCCTTGGCCCGCTGACGCTCTGAGACCGCGGCCAGGAGGTCGGCGCCCCAGGCCTCGCCCGGCGCCTGGCCCAGGGCGTATTCCGGCGGCACGGCCTCGGGGCCCTCGCCGGGGGGCAGGGGCGGGGTGAAGTAGCCGAGGGCGTAGCTGCCCATGGCGTAGCCCAGCAGGGCCTGAATCTTCGGGTCCAGGGTGCGCGCGATCTGCGGCGGGCAGGAGAGGTACTGGTTCTCCTCCTGGCGCAGCCAGCCCAGGCAGTAGGTGATGTTGATGCCGACCCGGTCGTGGTCGGACTGGTTCTGGCCGCCGGCGTGGATCACCGAGCCGGAATAGACCAGCACCGAGCCGGCCTTCATCTCGGCGTAGCCGATTTCCTCCGGCCGCGCCTGGCGGCCCTCGGGCCAGGCTGGGCTGCCGGGGACCACCTGGGTGGCGCCGTTCTGGCGCGTGAAGTCGGTGATCGCCCAGATGGTGTTGAGCTGCGGCTCGATGCCCTGCAGGTAGCCGCCCCAGGCCAGCTTGTCCCGGTGCAGCACCTGGGCCCCCTGGCCGGGGCGGATGCGGATCACCTGGGTCAGGTGCAGCTGGTAGCGATCGCAGCTCTTCAGCAGGAAGTCGTCGCAAGCGGCCAGGACGGCCGGGTTCATCACCAGCTCCCGGCAGGCCGGCGAGCGGGCCACCAGGGCCCCGGTGCGGGTGGTGGCGAAGCCGGTGAAGCTGTCGCGGCCGTTGGCGGTGGCCTCCACATAGGGCCAGATCTCGTCGCGCACCCGGCGGGTCATGTCCGGCGACAGCACATTGTCGAGGATCAGGGCCCCGTCGGTCTCCAGGATGGCGGTGATGGCCGAGGCCGGCGCGTCGGCCGGCAGGTGCTTGAGGTCTGGCATGGCGGGCTCCCTGGTGTCCCGGGAAGCGTCCTCCAACTGCCCTTCCCTGTCATCCCGGAAAACCGCGCCCGCGGTTTATCCGGGACCGCGGCGGGCGAAGGCGCTTTGGGCGTTTCCGGATAGGCGTTGGCGCGCCTTCCGGGATGACAGGGTGTCGGGAGCGGCGGGCGGCAGGCAAGAGTCGAGGTGCGCGGCGAGCGGGGTCGGAGTATTCAGCGGCATGGCCCTGACCCTGCCCTCCGGAACCCGCCTCGTCGCCGCCACCCATAACCCCGGCAAGGCCCGGGAACTGGCCGCCCTGCTGGAGGGCCGCTTCGAGGTGGTCGCCGCCGGCGAGCTCGGCCTGCCGGAACCGGACGAGCCGGAAACCACCTTCATGGGCAACGCCATGATCAAGGCCCGGGCCGCGGCCGACGCCTCGGGCCTGATCGCGCTGGCCGACGATTCCGGCCTCTGCGTCGGCGCCCTCGACGGCGAGCCCGGCGTCCATTCCGCCCGCTGGGCCGGACCCGGGCGTGACTTCGGCCACGCCATGGACCTGGTGGAGAAGCGCCTGGCCGAGCGCGACGCCGACGACTTCGCCGCCTGGTTCGTCTGTTCGCTGGCCGTGGCCTGGCCCAAGGGGCCGCTGGTGGTGGTGGAGGGCCGCGTGGACGGGACCCTGACCTTCCCGCGGCGGGGGACGCGCGGCTTTGGCTACGACCCGATCTTCGTCCCCGCCGGCCATGCAGAGACCTTCGGCGAGATGGACCCGGCCCTGAAGGACGGCATGAGCCACCGCGCCCGGGCCTTCGAGGCGCTGAAGGCCGCGCTGTTTTGACGGACGCTTCCCCGGACGCGGCCCCGCCGCTCGGCGTCCCAATGGGAGTCTATGTCCACTGGCCCTATTGCGCGCGCATATGCCCCTACTGCGACTTCAACGTCGTGCGCGAGCGTGGCCGCACGGCCGAGGCGGCGGCGCTGGGCGAGGCGATCCTGGCCGACCTTGCCGGCCACCGCGCCCTGACCGGCCCGCGCCGGCTGGTGTCGGTCTTCCTGGGCGGCGGCACGCCATCGCTGATGGACCCGGCCCTGGCCGCGCGCATCGTCGAGACCTGCCGGAGCCTGTGGACCGCGGAGCCGGACCTGGAAGTCACCCTGGAGGCCAATCCCACCGACGCGGAGACCGACCGCTTCGCCGCCTTCCGCGCCGCCGGCGTCGACCGCCTGTCGCTGGGCCTGCAGGCCCTGGACGACGCGGCGCTGAAGGTGCTGGGCCGCAACCACGACGCCGCCGCCGGCCGGCGCGCGGCCGAACGCGCCGCGGCGATCTTCCCGCGCCTGTCCCTGGACCTGATCTACGCCCGCCCCGGGCAGACGCCGGCCGCCTGGGCGCGGGAGCTGAAAGAGGCGATCGCCCTGGGGGCCGAGCACATCTCGCCCTACCAGCTGACCATCGAGGCCGGCACCGCCTTCGACCGGGCCGTGCGGCGCGGGACCTTGCGCCCGCCGGGCGACGAGGACGCGGCCGGCCTCTACGAGACCACCCAGGCGGTGCTGGAGGCCGCCGGCTTCACCGCCTACGAGGTTTCCAACCACGCCCGGGGCGAGGCCGCCCGCTCGCGCCACAACCTGGTCTACTGGCGGGGCTGGGACTATGTCGGCGCGGGGCCGGGCGCGCATGGCCGCCTGACGCTGGCGGGGGCGCGCTTCGCCACGGCGGCGCCGAAGGGGATCGGCGACTATCTCGCCGCCGTGGGCGCGGCGGGCGCCGGCTCCGACCGCGAGCGGCTCGACGCCCGCGACCAGGCGCTCGAGCGCCTCTTGATGGGCCTGCGCACCGACGAGGGCGTCGCCCTGGCCGACCTCGCCCCGCTCGCGGTTCCGCCCGAACGGCTGCGCGACCTGGCCGACCTCGGCCTCGTGCGGGTGACGGGCGAGCGCCTGATCGCCACCGCCGCGGGGCGCCCGGTGCTGGACCGGCTGACGGCCGAGATCGCGGGCGGCTAAGGCTTGCGTGGCGGCCTTGCGCCCCCTCCGTCACGGCTCGCTACACGAGCCGCGCCACCTCCCCCGCTTCGCTGCGCTCGCAAGGGAGGAGAAAGGGCGACGGCGCGCCTTCTCCTCACCCGTGAAACGGGGGAGGGGGACCGCCGAGCCGCCAGGCTCGGGGGTGGAGGGGGCGCAAGGCCGCACGCACAATCCCAGCCCGCCATTGCTCTCGCCAGCCGCCCGCCTATCCTGACCGCATGTCCGCGCCGCGCTCCCCTTCCAAGACCATTGGGCCGAAGATCAACGTCCTGGAGGGCGGGCTCTATTTGGTGGCGACGCCGATCGGGAACCTGCGCGACATCACCCTGAGGGCCCTGGACGTGCTGGGCGGCGCCGACCTGATCCTGGCCGAGGACACCCGGGTGGCGGGCAAGCTGCTGGCCGCGCACGGGCTTTCCGGCAAGCTGGAGCGCTATGACGAGCATGCCGCCGCCCGCGCCCGGCCCAAGGCCCTGGCGGCGCTGGCCGCCGGCGCCAAGGTGGCGCTGATCTCCGACGCCGGCACGCCGCTGGTTTCCGATCCCGGCTACCGGCTGGTCTGCGAGGTCGCCGAGCTGGGCCTGCCGATCCATCCCATCCCGGGCGCCTCGGCCCTGCTGGCGGCCCTGACCGTGGCGGCCCTGCCCACCGACCGCTTCCTGTTCGCCGGCTTTCCGCCGCCCAAGGCCGCCGCACGCCGCGCCTTCTTCGAGGAGCTGGCCCCGATCCGCGCCACCCTGGTGTTCTACGAGGGGGGCTCGCGCCTGGCCGCCTCCCTGGCCGACATGGCGCAGGTGTTCGGCGAACGACCGGCGGCGGTGGCCCGGGAGCTGACCAAGCTGCACGAGACGGTGCTGCGCGCCACCCTGTCCGAGCTGGCCGCCGACCCGCGCAATGACGATCCGAAAGGCGAGATCGTGGTGCTGGTGGGGCCGGGCGAACAACGCGCCGCCACCGCCGACGAGGCCGACGCCGCCCTCAGCGAGGCCCTGACCCGGGCCGGGCCGGCCGAGGCCGCCTCGGAGGTGGCCAAGGCCCTCGGCCTGCCGCGCCGCGAGCTCTACACCCGGGCCCTGGCCCTGAAGGGGCGCTGATGGGCGGGTCGCGCCTCACGGACCTGCGCCGGGCGCGTGGCTTCAAAGCCCGGCTGGCCGGCCGGCGCGGGGAGGTGATCAGCGCGCTGTGGCTGATGGCCAAGGGGTACCGGATCCTGGGCTTTCGCCTTAAGACGCCGCAGGGCGAGATCGACCTGTTGGCGCAGAAGGGCGAGGTGCTGGCCGTGGTTGAGGTGAAGCTTCGCGCGACGATCGAGGCGGCGCTGGAAGCCGTCACCGCCCGTCAGCGCGAACGCCTGCGCCGCGCCGGCGAGAGCCTGGCCCGCCGCCGGCCCGCCCTGGCCGGCGCCTCGGTGCGGCTGGACCTGCTGGCCCTCGCGCCCGGACGCCTGCCGCGTCATATTCCCGACGCGTGGCAGGGAAGCTGACCCCATGGACCGCAGCCAGGCCGAGGCCGTCCTGAAAGAGATGGGAACCCGGGGGGACGAGGACTTCCCCCTGCTGGAGGCGGCCATCGCCTGCGCGATCCACGAGGATCCCAGCCGCGATCCCCAGGCCGCCCGCGACATGGCCCGCGAGGGCGCCGAGCGCCTGCGCCTGCGGCTGGGCCGGGAATCGCCGGAGGAGGCCCTGGCCGAGACCATGGCCGGCGACCTGCGCCTGGCGGGCGACCTGATCACCTATGACCACCCGGACAACGCCGACATCCTGGCCGTCTGCCAGCGCCGCAAGGGCCTGCCGGTGGCGCTGGGGGTCTATTACCTGGACGCCGCCCGCCGCTGCGACCTGGATGTCCGCGGGGTCGACTTCCCCGGCCACTTCCTGCTGCGCATCGAGACCGACGAGGGGCCGCTGGCGCTGGATCCCTACAGCGAGGGCCGGGTGGTGCTGCCGTCGGAGCTGACCCGCCGGGCCCTGCACGCCGGCCTGACCCCGGACGTGGCCGAGCGGCTGGAGGCGCTGATGGCGCCGGTGAGCGACCGGGCGGTGCTGATCCGCCTGCAGAACAACATCTTCGCCCGCGCCGTGGCCGCGCGCGACTACGCCCGCGCCGAGCGTTCGGCCCTGCGCCGGGCCCTGCTCGATCCCACCGACCACCGGCCGTGGCTGGACGTGGCCGCCGCCCGCGAGGGCCAGGGGGCCCTGGCCGGCGCCCTGCAGGCCCTGACCCAGGCCCAGATCCTGGACGGCGGCGCGGCCCTGGCCGCGCGCGCGGCGCGCGAGCGGGTGCGCCTGCAGCTCAACTGACCCGCCGGCCGGATTGCCTGCCCGAGAGTCCTGGCCCTACCCAGATCGGCGATCCGGCCCTGGTTTGGCCGCCAAGGCGTCGCTAGTTTGCCGGCGCAAACATCAGCTGAACGGCAGGATCCCCATGGCCCAGGACAATTGGCGCCCCGAAACCCTCGCGCTGCATGCGGGATGGCGGGCGGACCCGACCACCGGGGCCGTGGCCCCGCCGATCTACCAGACCACCTCCTACCAGTTCGACAGCACCGAGCACGCCTCGAACCTGTTCGCGCTCAAGGAGCTGGGCAACATCTACACCCGCATCGGCAACCCCACGACGGCGATCCTGGAGTCGCGCATGGCGGCCATCGAGGGCGGGGTGGGCGCGCTGGGGGTGGCGTCGGGCCAGGCGGCCTCGGCCTTCTCGCTGCAGAACCTGGCCCGGGCCGGGGACAATGTGGTGTCGTCCACCGACCTCTATGGCGGCACCTGGAACCTGTTCGCCAACACCCTGAAGGACCAGGGCATTGAGGTGCGCTTCGCCGATCCGGGCGATCCGCAGTCCTTCGCCCGGCTGACCGATGCGCGCACCCGCGCCTACTACGCCGAGACCCTGCCCAATCCGAAGCTGCGGGTGTTCCCCATCGCCGAGGTGGCGGCCATCGGCCGGCCGCTGGGCATCCCCCTGATCATGGACAACACCGCCGCGCCGCTGATCTGCCGGCCGCTGGAGCATGGGGCGGCGATCGTCGTCTATTCCACCACCAAGTACATCGGCGGGCACGGCACCTCGATCGGCGGCATGATCATCGACGGCGGCAATTTCGACTGGGAGGCCCACGCCGAGCGCCAGCCGATGCTGAACACGCCGGACCCCAGCTATCACGGGGCGGTGTGGAGCCAGGCCGTCAAGCCCATGGGCCCGATCGCCTATCTGATCCGCGCCCGGGTGATCCTGCTGCGCGACCTGGGGGCGGCCATGTCGCCGTTCAACGCCTTCCAGTTCCTGCAGGGCCTGGAGACCCTGCCGCTGCGCATGCCGCGCCACTGCGAGAACACCCAGAAGGTCGCCGACTGGCTGAAGGGCCGCGGCGAGGTGACCAAGGTCATCCACCCCTCGACCCTGGAGGGCCAGGCCCGGGCCTGGGCGGATCGCTACCTGAAAGGCGGCTATGGCGGCTTGCTGGGCTTCGAGCTGAAGGGCGGGCGCGAGGCGGGGCGGCGGTTCATCGACGCGCTGAAGCTGTTCTACCACGTGGCCAACATCGGCGACGCGCGCAGCCTGGCCATCCACCCGGCAAGCACCACGCACTCGCAGCTCGGCCCGGAGGAGCAGCTCGCCACCGGCGTCACCGACGGCTATGTGCGCCTGTCGGTGGGGCTGGAGCACATCGACGACATCCTGGCCGACCTGGACCAGGCCCTGGCGGCGGCGGGGTAGGCGCCGACGCCGGTGAAGGCGGGCCCGGTTCGGGCCCGCCTTCACGCGACGCCGCAGGTCTAGCCGCCGAAGCGGTAGTTGACGCCGACGCGGATGACGTTCGAGGTGGCCTTGGCCCCCACGACGCCGGTGATCGTCTCGTCGCTGTCACCGAACGAGCCCAGCCCGCCGATGGTCTGGCCGCCGTTGAAGGAGCCGTCGAGCACGTTCTTCGTGCCCAGGTCCATGTAGAGATACTCGACCCGGAACGAGAGGTTGTTGCTCAGCGCGTACTCCGCGCCCGCGCCAACGGTCCAGCCGGTGCGGGTCGAATTTCGCGATTCGCTGAAGTGGGTCGCGGTCGCCGTGCTGGACGTCGGAACCACGTCCAGGGAGGCGTTCGAAGACACCCGCCCATAGGCCAGGCCGCCCGTCACGTAGGGCATGAAGCGACCCTCGGCCATGGGCACGCCCACGCGGGCGCGCACCGTGCCGAAATAGTCGATCTTGGTGGAGATCTGTCCGGAGGCGCTGCCCGACGTCCCGCCGGTGCTCGAGCCGGCGATGGCCGTCTTGCCCTGGATGCCGGAGGCGGCGATGTCGGCTTCGGCGCCGAGAACCCAGCCCGATCCGACCTGGAAGTTGTAGCCGACCTGGCCGCCGCCCACGAAGCCGCTGGAGGTCTGGCTGCCGGAGCCGCTGAAGGTGGTCGTGCCGGTGTCAGAGTCCTCGTCCGGGGCCGTGTCGACGAACGTGCCCGACGCCGGATACTTGAACTTGTCGCCGCCAAAGCCGGCGTTCACGCCAACATAGAAGCCGGTCCAGTTCTGCACGGGAGCGGCCATGGCGGGCGTGGCGACGCAAAGCGTGGCCGCGGCGCCCAGAAGAGCGAAGCGTAGCATGATCTTGTCCAGTTCGGTGCGATCGACGCCGCGTCGGTTGAGCCCAGTCGCTCAATGATCGCAGGGGGGCGGCGTACGACGGGCGAACACCTATCGGCTGCCACCCGGCCCGCAGTTGACATGGATCAAGGACGGCGGTCGCGGGCGCACTCGCGGCCAGTCCGTACCAATTCCGCCACACCCTCGATTCTGGGAGACGGCGCAGGGCCGGTGATCGGCCGCCGAATGCGCTTTGCCGCGGCGGTCCGCCCCACTACATGACCGGCAGGGCCTTCCAACCCAGCCGGGGAATACATGCCGCTTCAGGTCGCCATCCAGATGGATCCCGTCGAAGGGATCAACATCGACACCGACACCACCTTCTTCCTGATGCTGGAGGCCCAGACCCGCGGCCACGGCCTGTGGGTCTACACCCCCGACAAGCTGTCGCTGGAGGACGGCCGGGTGCTGGCCCGGGGCCGGCCGCTGAACCTGCGCGCGGTCAAGGGCGACCACCACAGCGTCGGCGACTACGAAGTGCGCGACATGTCGGAGTTCGACGTGGTGCTGATGCGCCAGGACCCGCCCTTCGACATGGCCTACATCACCGCCACCTATTTCCTGGAGAAGATCCACCCGGCCACGCTGGTAGTGAACAACCCGTTCGAGGTCCGCAACGCGCCGGAAAAGCTGTTCGTCACCGGCTTCCCCGGCCTGCAGCCGCCGACCCTGATCACGTCCGACCACGAGGCCCTGCACGACTTCCACCATCGTCACGGCGACATGGTGCTGAAGCCCCTCTACGGCGGCGGCGGCTCGGGGGTGGTGCGGCTGAAGAAGGACGATCCCAACCTCGACGCCCTGCTGGAGCTGCACGCCATGATCGGGCGCGAGCAGGTGATCGCCCAGAAGTTCGTGCCGGCCGTCTCCAAGGGCGACAAGCGGGTGATCCTGGTGGACGGCGAGCCCATCGGCGCCATCAACCGCGTGCCCGCCGACGGCCAGGTGCGCTCGAACCTCGCCCGGGGCGGCCGGGCCGAGGCGGTTGAGCTGACCGCCCGCGACCGCGAGATCTGCGACATCATCGGGCCGGAGCTGAAGAGCCGGGGGCTGCTGCTGGTCGGCATCGACGTGATCGGCGACTACCTGACCGAGATCAACGTCACCTCGCCCACAGGCGCCCAGCAGCTCAAGCGCTTCGGCGGGCCGGACGTGGCGACCGTGCTGTGGGACCGGGTGGAGGCCATCCGCGGGGTGATCTGAGGTGACACGGGTCGGCGAACCCGCAACTGCAAATCACTCGCTTGAAATCTGTACCCGCCCGGTTCCGTTTTTGTTCTTGATCCGCTCCAGAGCTCATGCTCATTTTGTGGATCAGGCGGCGGACTGGAGGGGTCCTTGGCGGCGCGGGTGGTGTCGGTGGCGTTCGAGGGGGTCGAGGCCCGCCGGGTGGACGTCGAGGTCCAGACCACCGGCGGGGCGACCGCCTTCATGGTGGTGGGCCTGGCGGACAAGGCGGTGGCCGAGGCGCGCGAGCGGGTGCGGGCGGCCTTCACGGGCCTGGGGCTGGCCCTGCCCAGCCGGCGCATCGTCGCCAACCTGGCGCCGGCCGACCTGCCCAAGGAAGGCAACCACTTCGACCTGCCCATCGCCCTGGCGCTGCTGACCCTGATGGGGGTGCTGCCGCCGGACGCCCTGGACGGCTGGGCGGCCATCGGCGAGCTGAACCTCAACGGCGAGATCGCGCCGGTGGCCGGCGCCCTCCCGGCGGCGGTGGCGGCCGGGGCCCTGAACCTCGGCCTCATCTGCCCCGAGGCCTGCGGGCCGGAGGCGGCCTGGGCGGGGGAGACGCCGGTGCTGGCGCCCCGCTCGCTGATCGCCCTGATCAACCACTTCCGGGGCAGCCAGGTGCTGAGCCATCCCAAGCCGGGCCCGATGCTGGACGGTGTCGCCGCGCCGGACCTCAAGGACGTCAAGGGCCAGGAGAACGCCAAGCGGGCGCTGGAGATCGCCGCCGCCGGCGGCCACAACCTGCTCTATGTCGGCCCGCCGGGATCCGGGAAATCCATGCTGGCCCAGCGCCTGCCGGGCCTGCTGCCGCCACTGACTCCGGGCGAGCTGCTGGAGACCTCCATGGTCCACTCCATCGCCGGCCTGATCGCCAAGGGCGCCCTGACCCGCGCTCGCCCGTTCCGCGCCCCGCACCACTCGGCCACCATGGCCGCCCTCACCGGCGGCGGGACGCGGGTGAAGCCGGGCGAGGTCTCGCTGGCCCACAACGGCGTCCTGTTTCTGGACGAGCTGCCGGAGTTCTCCGGCATTAGGTAGCAAACACACCTTCCCCTCCGCTGACCCTTCGGGGGTCCGGGGGTATTTTCGACGGCATGGAAAGACCCAACACCGTCGCCGGGCTGCGCGAGCTACACCGTGAAATCGCGGGCGAGCTTGAGGCCACCCGCCAGCGCCTCAACCGCCTAGCCGCCGATCTGGAGGCCGTGGAGCACACCCTGCTCTTGCTGGACCCTGGCGCCGATATCCCCCGCGCCAAGCCCATCCCGTCGCGCGACGCGGCCATGAAGGGCGAGATGCGGCGGCACGTCATGGCGGCGCTCAGGACGGCTCAGGGGCCGCTTACGAGCCTGGATATCGCCCGTCAGGTCGTGGAGGCCCGCAAGCTGGACCCGTCCATGATGACCGCGATCCGCAAGCGCGTCGGCGCGGCTCTGTGGAAGCTGAAGGCTAAGGGCTGGGTGGCGGAAGTCGCCCAGGTCGGGGACTACAAGGGATGGGTGCGGGTCTAGCCCTGACCATCCCGAAATATCGGGTTTTTCGCCTCAAGTTCCTCCAGTCGGGCCACCTCGCGCATGAGGATGAAACGCGCCACTTCGGTGTGCGTCTTCCCGTATCCATGCCGACGGCCCAGCGCGGCGAGAAACCGCGCGAATGAAGGCTGCACCTTCAGCGTGATTTCAACGGGCTTTTCTGGGTTTCGGGGCCGCCCTGGCGGCCTTTTCGGTGGCATTTAAATGCCACTAAAACTCTTGCGGCCAAGAGTCGAATCTGCGACGACATGGACTAGCCATGTGATTCGACTCTCGGGTTGGGTTGCGGCAAAGGAAAAGGGCGACCACCCGTCAGGATGATCGCCCCTTTCAAAGGGTGGTGAGGGTGGTGGGACTCGAACCCACAAAGCCTCGTCAGCTGGCGGTTTTAAAGACCGCTGTGTCTACCATTTCACCACACCCCCGAACGGGACCGGGGACCGCTTTAGGGAGCGGTCCCCGACTCGTTTCGGCCACCACTGATTATTTCGGCACATACTATGTCTTGTGGCAAGCGGCTGGTTGACCACTATCTGTGGACGGCTACGCCGCCGCGCGCTGCCAGTATCCCGCCCACTGGCGGCTGACCGGATGGCCCAGGGCCGCGCCCGTCGCCATCAGGAATTGCTCGCCGTTGGAGACGCGGCGGTTGTCTTCCCGCCAACCCATTTCCGCCGCGTAGGCCGCCAGGTACGGCCCGGCGACGTGGTGGTGAATGCCGATTTCGGCGCGGCGCAGACGCGAGAAGAACGACTCCGCCATGTTCGTGTTGGCCTCCGGGGTGGAGTATTCCACGGAGTGATTGATGCGCTTCGTCAGGAAGCGGGCTTCCAGCGCATCCCAGGACGACGCCTCATCGGCATAGATGGTTGAGCCGTCCTTGACCGTGGAGGCGATCACGGCGGCGCCAGCGGCTTCCGACTTGGCGACAAAGGGGAGCGTCTGGCCGTTGCGCTCGCGCATGACGACCACGACTTGACGCTTGCCGGTGCGGTGCATGGCAAGGCGACGGTCAACGCGGTCGGCCTTCCGGTTGGCGGGCTTCACATAGCCACCGAAGTACGCGCCATCGACTTCCACGTCGCCGCTCATGGTCGCCTTGGCTTGTTCAGCCGCCAGGGCCTCGCGCAGCTTGTGGGTCAGAACGAAGGCCGTCTTGTATTGGCAGTCCAGATCGCGGGAGAGCTGGAGGGCGCTATGGCCCTTGGCGCCGTTCACGAAGATCGCGATGGCGGCCAGGATATCCCGCAGCGGCATCTTGCGGCTCGCGAAAATGGACCCGCTCGTCACCGTGAACTGGTGGGCGCACGCCTTACACTTGAACAGGCGACGGGCCGTGTAGGTGTACACGGCCACGCACCCGCACTTGCCGCAGAAGGGCTCCCCGCCGTTGCTGGCCCAACGGATCGCCTTGAAAGCGTCGAAGGCTTCCGCGTCCGACATACGCATGACCTTCGCGAGGCTCAGGGTGCGGGCGGCGGTGGAGAGAAGGAAGTGTTGCATTTGTCATCAAATCCGATGCGTGTGCACTGGATATGGCGACAAAGCGCATCGTTGTCAATGGCGTTAGTATCGAATATGATGACAAAAGCGACGTAAGCGAGGATGCGCCATGGACGACGTTTGGGTTGATAAGACCAAGGGGATTTTGAAGGCCGAAATTGCCAGGCGCCACCTGACCTACAAGGACCTGGTGCAGAAGCTCGCCGAACACGGTATCAGCGAAACAGAGGCGAATCTTCGCAACAAGATCAGCCGGGGGGGCTTCTCCGCTGCGTTCTTTGTCCAATGCCTAGTCGCGATTGGCGCGCATACGGTGCGGCTGCACGAGGCGGACTGATCGTCCTAGCCATCCTGCTTGGCGGTTCAGCGCCAGCCGGGAATCCAGCCGAACATAGGCCCCAGCCCCAGGCCGAACGCCACAACCAGCCCGACGATCATCAGACCAACTCCCAGGCTGCGTCGGCGGCGTCCCATGCCCCATCCCAGCCAGCAGAGGCATCCCCCAACACAGGGGCCAGCCAGCATCAGGAGGAAGGCGATCCAAAATGGACAGACAAGGTGATGGCCTTCTCGGCCGTAGGCACTCTGGTCCTGACGGTCGTGCTCGCCCTTTCCACCGTCGCCCTCTGGAAGGAAACGAAACGGCTGGCTGTTGGCGCCGAATCTCAGGCGACGGACTTCAAGAAATCGCTCAAGGCCACCCGGCGCAACGCCGCCGCTGCGCGGCGTCAGGCCAAGATCGCCAAGGACACCTTGGAAATTCCGAACCGGGCCTATCTGATCGTCAACCCGAGCGAGGTGCGGGACATGTCCGTTGGGGCTAAGCCCCATGTCGATGTCGAAATCCGCAACATTGGAAAGACGCCCGCCTACAAGGCGTCCACCGTGGTTGGAATCGGCCTCCAGCCGTTCCCCCTGCCCGAAGACGCCGATCTCAACGTGGAATACCCGCCCGATGAGTTCCCCAACGTCCAGGTCATCGCGCCTGAAAAGAAGCTGAACCTGACGCCGACCCTGAGCATCCCGCTCACCGTCGATCATGTTGCCGGCATTAGTGCCGGCGCGGTCCACTTCTACATTTACGGGCGCGGCTCTTACGCGGATGCCTTCGGCCACCCGCGTAAATTCACGTTCTGCTATGTGTTCAGGCGCAACAAGAAGGGCGTTCTCGCCCCCTTCCTGTACCATGACCATAACGACGCTGACTAAAACGGCGAGAACTCCTAACCCCATTGGGGCCTCCGTTGTTCAGAGGCATCCGTAGCTAACCGACTGATTTTATTCAGAAGGTGTGTTTGCTACATGATGCCGGAGTTCTCGGCCCAGGCGCTCGACTCGCTGCGCCAGCCCCTGGAGACCGGCGAGGTCACGGTGGCGCGGGCCAACGCCCATGTGCGCTATCCGGCCCGGGTGCAACTGGTCGCGGCCATGAACCCCTGCCGCTGCGGGCAGGGCGGTGTCGGCCGGGGCCATTGCGGCAAAGCCCCGCGATGCATCGTCTCGTACCAGGGCCGGGTGTCCGGCCCGCTGATGGATCGCATCGACCTGGCCGTCGACGTGCCGCCGGTGACCGCCGCGGACCTGGCCCTGCCGCCGCCCGCCGAGGGCTCGGCCGAGGTCGCCGCCCGGGTGGCCCAGGCCCGCCGCCTGCAATCCGATCGCGCCGAGGCGGCGCAAGACCGCCCCCACGCCCAGCCGCCGGCGGCGCTCAACGCCCGCGCCGAGGGCCGCTGGCTGGAGGAGATCGCCGCCCTGGACGAGCCGGCCAAGGCCCTGCTGGCCCGCGCCGCCGAAGCCGGCGGGCTCACCGCCCGCGGCTGGACCCGCACCCTGCGCCTGGCCCGCACCATCGCCGACCTGGAGGCCGCGACGTCGGTGCGGCGGGTGCACATCGCCGAGGCGCTGATCTATCGGAGGGTCGGACCGGCGGCGGAGGGTTTGGGAGAGGCGGCGGCGCGGCTGGGCGCCTGGACCTGAGCGCGGGAACGGCGCCGCCAAGCCCACCCGAATTGGGCGGGTGCGGGCTGGCGCGGGCCGCCGCGAGCAGCTTGACTGCGCCAGCGCCCGGCGCATGGTATTGATCTGTAGTTGAGCATACGCGCCCATCAACCCGTTCGGGGTGAATCCATGCCGCGTCCCTCCGCTCCGATAAGGCTGACATCCGCCGGCCGGTTCGCCGCCGTGGCGGCCGGCGCCCTGACCCTGGCCGCCTGCACGTCCCTGCCCACCACGGAGTCGGCGGCCTTCAGGACCATCGCCACCGCGAGCCAGGCCGGCTTCACCACCCTGTCGGACACCGAGCAGGCCGCCGTGGAGGCCGACCAGCTTCGCCGCGTCGCCGCACGGCAGGGCCACCTGCTGCAGGGCGAGGGGTGCAGCGCGCCCCTGGCGGCCGACGATCCCTGCGTGATGGTGTTCGCCGACAATGACGAGACCAACCCCGCCAACGGCATCGCCCTGGTCTCGCGCACCCAGCGCCTGGAGACACTGGTCGCGGCCATCGGCGACTACGCCGAGGCCATGAGCGACCTGGCGGGGGCCAAGGACCTGGACGCCCAGAACGCGGCGGTGGGCAAGGTGGGCGCGAGCCTGAAATCGCTGGCCGCCCTGGCCGGTCCGAACGGCGCCGCCGCGGCGCCGTTCATCGACGCTGTCGTCTTCGCCCAGAAGCAGGCGGCGCTGAACCAGCGGCGGCGGCTGATGCTGAGCCTGGCCGAGCCGGCCCAGCGGGTGATCGACGGCGCCGTCAAGGCGCTGCATGCCGAGGCGGACCCCCTGCGCGCCACCCTCATCGTGTTCAGCCAGGGCCGCTTCCGGACGGCCGAGCGGGCGCTGCGCGAGGAGCCCACGGCGGACTCGCCCGGCCAGCGACTGGCGCTCGCCAAGGCCGCCATCGACGCCGCCGCGGACCTGACCCGGGCCAGGGCCATCCGCACCGACTTCACCCCCCTCGCCGAGTCCCACCGGGCCATGGTCAAACGCCTGCGCGACCCCTCGGCCAACGGCGCCGACGCCATCGCCCAGGCCCAGGCCTTCATCGACGTCCTGCAGAGCTTCGCCGACCTGAAGTCGGCCAAGTCCTAGGAGAGAGGCCGCCATGCCCGCGCCAAGAGACAAAGCGCCCAAGGGAAAGCCGCCGGCCGACAGGACGCCGGCCGCCAAGTCCGCGGCCGCCGCGCCGCCGACCCCACAGGACGCCGCCCAGGCCCTGGTCGACCAGCTCACCGGCTTCTACGACGCCCTGGTCAAGGCCCAGGCCCGCGCCGCCAACGCCGGCGATGACGCCCGCGCCGACGACCTGCAGGCCCAGCTCGACCGCCTGCAGCCGCAACTGGTCGACGCCCTGCAGCGCCTCGTCGCCGCCATCGATTCCGGCCAGGACATCAGCGATCTTCAGGCCCAGATGGACGCCCTGCTGAGCAAGGCCAAGGCCGCCCAGGCCAAGGTCGTCGCCGACACGGCCAAGGCGACCGAGATCGCCGGCGTGGTCGACACCGTGGCCAAGGTGATCAAGCTGGCGAAGACCCTTGCAGGGGGCTGAAGCCGCCGCCCGCCCTCAACACCCCACCGTCACCACCTTCTGGTCGGTGATCACCGGGCGGATGGCGCGGTCCGGCCGGGGTTGGCCGCCGCAGACCGGGATGACGTGATAGCGGATCCCCAGGCGCATCTTGACCGGGCCGTTGGCCTTCACGGCGCTGAAGCTGTGGTCGCCCAGCATGGCGGCCATGCGCGCGCCGTCGTCGGCCGCCAGGGCGGTCCAGTCGTCCTCGGGCAGGTAGTAGAAGGCGCCGGCCTCGCCCGAGCCAACCGTCACACTGCGATAGCCGACGCCGTTCTGGTCGTTGTTGAGCGGGTCGGTGGTGGCGCAGCCCGCCAGGGTCGCCCCGACGGCGGCGATCAGCATCCAATGTCGCGTGCGCATGGGCGTTCTCCGGCCAACAGGGGCGTTTGGGATGCAACGCCCGTCGGACGGCCAAGGTTGCGCCGTCACATCCGCCGCGTCGAGAGCAGCAGGCTGGTCTCGGTGGCCGAGACGCCGTCGATCAGGCGCACGGCGTCCAGGGTGCGGCTGAAGTCCGGCAGGTTGTCGGTCTCCAGGTCCACCACCAGGTCCCAGCGGCCGTTGGTGGTGTGCACGGCCGCCACCTGGGGCAGGGCCGACAGGGCGCGGGTCACCGCCGCCGAGCGTTCGCCCTCGATGGCCACCATCATCACCGCCCGCACCCGCTGGGCCTCGGCCTCGGGTCGCACCCGCACGGTGAAGCCGGCGATGTCGCCGCGGGCGATCATACGGTCGATACGCGCCTGCACCGTGCCGCGCGACACCTTCAGCCGTTTGGCGAGCCCCGCCACGGGCGCACGGGCGTCCTCGCGCAACAGGGCGATCAGTCGGTGGTCGAGATCATCCATCTGGACATTATGTCGCTTCAATTGAGCATTCTGTCCATACTTGTAACCATTCTTGTGCACTCATCCGGCTTTCCGCTGACGGTGCGCGGGCGCACGCTCCAGGTCGACACACCCGAGCGCGAGCGAGACCGCCCATGACCGCCCGACCCCTCTATCTGATGACCGACCCCGCCCACTTCGCGGTCAGCTACCGCATCAATCCGTGGATGCGGCCCGACGCCTGGTCGGACGCCGAGGCCGCCCGCGCCCGCGCCGCCTCGGCCGCCCTGGCCGCGGCCCTGGAAGACGTCGGCGGCGAGATCGCCTGGGTTCCGCCCGCCGCCGGCCTGCCCGACCTGGTGTTCCCCGCCAACGCCGCCGTCGTCCTGGACGGCAAGGCCCTGCTGGCCCGTTTCGCCCGGCCCGAGCGCCAGGGCGAGGAGCCCCGCTTCGCCGAGGCCTTCGAGGGCCTTCGCGCGCGCGGCGTGATCAGCGAGGTGTTCACCCTGCCCGAAGGCTGTTTCCACGAGGGCGCGGGCGACGCCATCTGGGACCGCAGCCGCCGCCTGTTCTGGACCGGCCATGGCCCGCGCTCCACCCGCGCCGCCAGCGACCGCATCGCCGAGACCTTCGGCGCCGAGGTCACGCCGCTGCAGCTCGCCACCGAGCGCTTCTACCATCTGGACACCTGCTTCTGCCCGCTGTCGGGGGGCCAGGTGCTGTACTATCCGCCCGCCTTCGGCCCGGCGGCCCTGGACGCCATCCGCGCCCGCGTGGCGCCCGATGACCTGATCGAGGCCGAGGACGAGGACGCCGCCGCCTTCTGCGTCAACGCCATCAGCCTCAACGCCGACATCGTCATGGCCAAGGCCCCCGCGCGCCTGAAGGCCCGCCTGGCCGAGCGCGGCTACCGGGTCCGCGAGGTCGACCTGTCGCCGTTCATCCTGTCCGGCGGGGCGGCCTTCTGCATGACCCTGCGCCTGGATCTGAAGCGCTGCTTTTCCGCTCACGCCCCCGCCCACCAGGAGTCCCGCCATGACCGACACCCTGACCACGCTGACGCCCCCCGCGCGCTCGCCGTCTGACGCGCGGACCGGCGCCGCCGCCGCCCTGATCGACCTCGAGGCGCGCTATGGCGCGCGCAACTACAAGCCCCTGGACGTGGTGCTGACCCGCGGCGAGGGGGTCTATGTCTGGGACGTCGAGGGTCGGCGCTATCTCGACTGCCTGTCGGCCTATTCGGCGGTGAACCAGGGCCATTGCCACCCCAGGATCCGCGAAGCGATGATCGAGCAGGCCTCGCGCCTGACGCTCACCTCGCGCGCCTTCCGCAACGACCAGCTGGCGCCCTTCTATGAGGAGCTCTGCGCCCTCACCGGCTCGCACCGCGCCCTGCCGATGAACTCCGGCGCCGAGGCGGTGGAGAGCGCGCTGAAGGTGGCCCGCAAGTGGGGCTATGAGGTCAAGGGCGTGCCCGACGGCCAGGCCGAGATCATCGTCTGCGCCGACAACTTCCACGGCCGCACCCTGGCGGTGGTCGGCTTCTCCACCGACCCGCAGTCGCGCAACCACTTCGGCCCCTTCGGCCCCGGCTTCCGCATCGTGCCCTATGGCGACGCGGCGGCCCTGGAGGCGGCGGTCACCCCCAACACCGTCGCCGTGCTCATGGAGCCGATCCAGGGCGAGGCCGGGGTGATCATCCCGCCGGCCGGCTACCTGAAGGCCGCCCGGGCCCTGTGCACCCGCGAGCGGGTGCTGCTGATCCTCGACGAGATCCAGACCGGCCTTGGCCGCACCGGCAAGCTGCTGGCCGAGGAGCACGAGGGGATCGAGGCCGACCTGACCCTGATCGGCAAGGCGCTGAGCGGCGGCTTCTATCCGGTCTCGGCGGTGCTCTCCAACGACGAGGCCCTGGGCGTGCTGAAGCCCGGCGAGCACGGCTCCACCTTCGGCGGCAATCCCCTGGCCTGCGCCGTCGCCCGGGCGGCGCTGAAGGTGCTGGTGGAAGAGGACATGATCGGCAACGCCGCGCGGGTCGGCGAGCGCCTGCATGGCCGGCTGGCGGCGATCCGCAGCGGCGCGGTCAAGCAGGTGCGCGGCCGCGGCCTGATGCTGGCGGCGGAGCTGGTCCCCGAGGCCGGCGGCGCCCGGCGCGTCTGCGAGCAGCTTCAGGCCCGGGGCTTCCTGTGCAAGGAGACCCACGAGCACACCATCCGCATCGCCCCGCCCCTGATCCTCACCGACGACCAGGCCGACGCCATCGCCGACGCCTTCGACGGGGTGCTGGGGGCGCTCTAGCCGCCCCGCGCCAGGGCCGCGACCATGCGGCCCAGCTCGACGTGGTCGATGGGCTTGCCGAGGTAGGCGTCGTAGGACAGGTCTTCCGGCAGCTTGGATTCCGGCACCCCGGTGATCAGGATCACCGGCAGGTCGGTGCCGGCCCTGGCGCGCACGTGGCGGATCAGTTCCGCGCCGTCGACATTGGGCATCATCAGGTCGGTGACCAGAACCTGGGCGTCGAATTCGTCCAGCAGGCTGATGGCGTCCGCCCCGTCGGCGGCGTCGCGGACCTGGTGACCCTGGCGCTCCAGGGTGTCGACCAGGGCTATGGCCGTGAAGGCTTCATCCTCGGCGACCAGAACACGCACCATCCGAGCTTCCAACCGCGGACGACCCTTCAGGCCGCCTCCCTGCGCTATTCTGTCGCACCATCATAGGGGGAAGACAACCCGCCAACACGCACCCGTGTCCGGGAAGCTCAGGCCCCCTTCGCCGCCCACCGCCCGGGGCACGATCCGTTCCAGCAGCGATCGGCCGAAGCCGGTCCGCGTCGGCGGCGCCACGGCCTTGACCGCCTCTTCCCAGGCGAAACGCACCTTGGACCGGCCGGACTCGTCGGGCTCCAGGGTCCAGCGCACCGACAGGCGGCCATCCGCGTCGGCGAGCGCGCCGTACTTGGTGGCGTTGGTGGCCAGCTCGTGCAGGGCCAGGGCCAGGTACTGGGCCACCTCCGGCCGCACCGTGGCCGCCGGCCCGTCGATCACCACCCGCTCGCGCAGCTCCGGCACGATGAAGGCCAGCTGGGCGGCCACCAGGGCGGCCAGGTCGACGCCGCGCCAGTCGTCGGTGATCAGCAGGTCGTAGGCGTCGCCCAGCGCCGCCAGCCGGGCGCTGAAGCGGTCCACCAGCGCCACCGGCAGGTCCTCGGCGCGGGCCGTCTGGCGGGCGATGCCGTCCACCAGGCTGAGCAGGTTCTTGGCCCGGTGCGCCAGCTCGCGCAGGATCACCTGCAGGTGGGCCTGCTGGCGCTTCTGCTCGGTGATGTCGGAGGCGGCGATCAGCAGCCGCCCGTCCGGCCCGGCTGGGGTGATCTTGACGTCGAAGCTGAAGCTTTCCTCGCCGATGGGCAGGGTGACTTCGGTGCGCAGGGGCTCGCCGCTGGCCAGCACCGACCGCGCCGGGGCGCCCAGAACCCTGGGGGCGTCGGGGCCGAGCCGGCCCTGGGTGATCTCGCCCACCACCAGCCGGTCGAAGGGCGGGCGGGGGTTGTGCAGCCACAGGAACCGCAGGTCGCCGTCCAGTTCGGCCAGGGAGATCACCGAGCCGTCGGTGGCCACCTCGAACCGCCGCGCCAGGGTCTCCAGTTCCTCGGTGCGCCGCAGCACCTCCGCCTCGAGGCCGGCGCGGGCCGCTTCCAGCTCGGCCACCGCCGCCCGGCGCGCCGCCACCTCGGCCTGGAGCTGCTGGTTGGCGAGGGTGAGCTGGCCGGGGGATGGGATCGCCAGGAGGCGCGGCAGCATGGGCCACAGGGCCGCCGCCGTGACCAGCGACACCAGCGCGGTGAACGCCTTGACCAGCCCGTCCTCGACATAGAACGGCCGCCACAGCACCACGATGCCGAACACATGGGTCAGGCCGCAGCCGAGAATGAAGACGGCGAACAGCACGGCCACGCGCCGATGCTCCGCCGCCAGGTCCGGACGGCGGCGCACGAAGGCGGCGATGGCCAGGGGAATGCTGAAATAGGCCAGGGCGATGATCGCGTCGGAGACCATGTGCAGGCCCAGGACGTCAGGACGCCATTGCAGGCAGTAGCCATGGGGAATGAACCCCGCCGCGCTGAAATAGCGTTCGATCGCCGACATTCCCGGGGGGCTCCGCCTGGACGCGCCTAAATCCAAAGTCGAGGTTGAACACCTAGACCCGCAGGTCAAGGGCGCCGCAACCTTTTCGGGTCAGCGAGGCGCGTGCAACCCGCGCAGCGCTTGACCGGCCGTTAAGCCGCGATGGCTAGGCTGTCCGTCATGACCGAGCCGACCGAAGCCCCCAGCGCCGGCATTGCGCCGGAGCACCTGGCCGCGCTGAGCCACGAGTTCCGCACCCCGCTCAACGGCGTGCTGGGCATGACCCGGCTGCTGGACGGCACGCGCCTGACCGCCGAACAGCGCGCCTATGTGGCGGCCCTGCGCGAGAGCGGCGAGCACCTGCTGGGCCTGGTCAACGACATCCTGGACTACGCCAAGCTGGGCGCCGGCCGGGTGGATCTGGCCCTGGCCGCCATCGACGTCGAGGACGTCCTGCGCCAGGTCTGCGAGCTGCTCAGCCCCCGGGCCCACGAGAAGGGGCTGGAGATCGGCTGGGCCGTCGAGGCGGGGACCTCGCCGATCCTGGCCGACGAGGTGCGGCTGAAGCAGATTCTGCTGAACCTGGCCGGCAATGCGGTGAAGTTCGCCGATGCGGGCGGGGTGCTGATCCTGGCCGAACAGGGCGCCGGCGGACGCCTGCGCTTCACGGTGTCGGACACCGGCCCGGGCGTGCCCGAGGCCGAGCGCGAGCACATCTTCGAGGCCTTCGCCCAGGCCGACCCCGCGCACGGGGCCCGGCTGGGCGGCGCGGGCCTGGGCCTGGCCATCGCCCGGCGGCTGGCCGAGGCGATGGGCGGCCAGGTCGGCGTCGACGGCGGCGAGGGCCGGGGCGCGGACTTCTGGTTCGAGGCTGCCTTCGAGCGGCCCGCCGCCAGCCCCTCGGTCCAGCCCCTGCGCGGCCGCACGGTCGCCGTCGCCTCGCCCAGCGCCATCGTCCGCGAAGCCGCCGCGCGCCAGATCGAGGCCAGCGGCGGCCGCGCCATCCGCGCCGCCGGGCTGGAAGAAGCCCTGACCCTGGCGCCCGAGGACGCGGTAGTGCTGGTCGACCATGCGCTGTCGCCGGGGGGCCGCCTGAAGCCTCCCGCCGGCCGGGCCGCGGTGATCCTGATCCGCCCGGAGGAGCGCGGCCGCATCGCCGCCTACCGCAAGGCCGGGTTCGCCGGCTATCTGATCAAGCCGCTGCGCCCGGCCTCCCTGGCCGCCCGGGTGCTGGCCGCCGCCGAGGGCATGGACCACGCCGCCGCAGGCCATCCGCCGGCCGAGGACGACCGGGTCGCGCCCGAAGCCGCCCCCGCCGCCGCGCCCGGCGCGCGCGTGCTGCTGGCCGAGGACAATCCCATCAACGCCATGCTGGCGCGCACCCTGCTGGTCCGCGAGGGCTGCCAGGTGGAGCACGTCCCCCACGGCGAGGCCGCCCTGAACGCCCTGGCCCAGGGGACCTACGACCTGGTGCTGATGGACGTGCGCATGCCGGTGATGGGCGGCATGGAGGCGGCCCGGGCCCTGCGCGCCCGGGGCGTCGAGACCCCGGTGGTGGCCCTGACCGCCAACGCCTTCGAGGACGACCGCCGCGCCTGCCTGGCCGCCGGCATGGACGACTTCCTGATCAAGCCCCTCAGCCCCGAGGCCCTGCGCGCCGCCCTGACCCGCTGGACCCAGCCACGCATCGAGGGCGGCTGGACGCCGAAGCAGGCGCACGCCAAGCTCGCCTCCTGATTTGCGGGGCGTGGCTCCCGCGGCAGGGGAGCCCCATCCGTGACCGACGCCGCGTCTTCCGCCCCGCCGCCAGACAAGCCCCGGCGCAGCCTGTTTGCGGCCCTGGCGGTGTTCGGCGAGCGGCGCGTGGCGATCATGCTGGGCCTGGGCTTCGCCGCCGGCCTGCCCAACTTCCTGATCTTCGACACCATGTCGGCCTGGCTGCGGGCGGCGGGCCTGTCGCTGGCGGTGATCTCGCTCTTCAGCCTGGCCACCCTGCCCTATTCCTTCAAGTTCCTGTGGGCGCCCCTGGTGGACCGCACCGCCATTCCGGGCCTGACCCGCTGGCTCGGCCACCGGCGATCCTGGATGATCGTGGCCCAGGCCGGGGTGATCGCCAGCCTGCTGCTGATCTCCACCGGCGACCCGGCGCGGGACCTGCGCATGATGGCGGTGTTCGCCGTCGCCGCCGGCTTCTGCTCGGCCACCCAGGACATCGTCGTCGACGCCTGGCGCATCGAGGCCGCCGACGTCTCGCGCCAGGGGGCCATGGCGGCCGCCTACCAGTGGGGCTATCGCGTCGCCAACATCGTGGCCGGCGCCGCGCCCCTGTTCCTGGCCGACCGCATCGGCTGGCGCCCCGCCTACGCCCTGATGGCGGCGATCATGGCCCTGGGCCCGCTGTGCGTCCTGGGCGCCCCGCGCGAGGCCGAGCACCGCATCCGCCCGGTGCACACCGACGGCGTCCCCGCCCGCCCCGTCCTGGACGTGGCCGAATGGCTGGCGCGCCTGGCCCTGATGGTCCTCGCCGCGGCCCTGCTGGGTTCGGGGCTGGGCGCCCGGGCCGACCTGCTGGCCGGCGTCCTGCGGGCGCTGGGGGATCCGACCGGGGCCGACGCCCTGGCCAAGGCCTGGACCGCCAAGCCGAACGGGATCTGGCTGCAGTTGGTGGCGGTGCTGGCCGGGTTCGGGGTGATCGTCCTGGCCGCCATGCCGATCCCGCGGCTGAAGACCCGGCCGGGGGTCTACCTGTTCCACGCCCTGGGCGATCCGCTGGCGGACTTCTTCAACCGCTTCGGGCGGGCGGCCTTCCTGATCCTGGCCCTGATCTGCCTCTACCGGGTGTCGGACTTCGTGCTGAACATCATGAACGCCTTCTACCAGGACCTCGGCTTCACCCTGACCCAGATCGCCGAGGTGCGGAAAGTGTTCGGGGTCGCCGCCTCCATGGGCGGGGTGTTCATCGGCGGGCTGTCAGTGGCGCGGCTGGGGGTGATGCGCTCACTGGTCATCGGCGCCTTCGCCCTGCCGATCACCAACACCATCTTCGGCTGGCTGGCGATCCAGGGGCCGAGCGTGCCGGCCCTGCTGACCGCCATCGGCATCGACAACGTGGTCTCGTCCTACGCCGGGACCTGCCTGATCGCCTACATGTCCAGCCTGACCAGCGCCGGATTCACGGCCACCCAGTACGCCCTGTTCTCGTCGCTCTATTCCCTGCCGGGCAAGCTGATCGCCTCGCAGTCGGGCCGCATCGTCGAGAGCGCCGCCCAGTCGGCCGAGGGGAACGGCCCGCTTGCGCCCCTGCGCGCCCTCTTCGCCGCCACCCCCAAGGAGGCCTTCGCCAGCGCCCTGGCCAAGAGCCACGTGGACCCCTCGGCCCTGGGCGCCGGCTATGTGGTGTTCTTCCTCTATTCGGGCGTGGTGGGGATCGCGGCCATGGTGCTGGCCCTGCTGGTCGCCCGCTACACCCCGCCGGCCGAGGCGGCGCGGGAGGAGGCCACGGTTTGACCGAAGCGCCGCCCGCCAAGCGGCGCGCCTGGCACGTCCTGGCGGCGCTGGGCCGGCCCAAGGTGGCGGCCATGCTGGCCCTGGGGTTCTCCTGCGGCCTGCCGTTCATGCTGGTGGGCAACACCTTGAGCTACTGGCTCAAGGACGCCCACATCGACATCAAGGTGATCGGCTTCACCGGCTGGATCGGCCTGACCTACGCCTTCCAGTTCCTGTGGGGCGCGGCCGTCGACCGCCTGCGCGTGCCGCTGCTGCACCGCATCGGCCGGCGGCGCGCGTGGATGCTGGCGGCTCAAGGGGGCGTCGCCCTGGGCCTGGCCGGCATGGCCCTGGCCGGGCCGGCGCAGCTCACCTGGCTGGTGGCCTGCGGCGTGTTCGCCGGCGTCTGCGCCTCGACCCAGAACGCGGTGGTCGACGCCTGGCGCATCGAGGTCTCGGCCGACGCCGAGGAGCTGGGCCTGCTCACCGCCGCCTCGAGCCTGGGCTTCCGCATCGCCCTGATCGCCACGGAGTCCTGGATCCTGCTGCTGTCGGCCTTCGCCACCTGGCCGCAGCTCTACGGCCTGTTCGCGGCCCTGGTGCTGGTCGGCGTCGGCGGCGCCCTGGCCGCCCGCGAGCCCGAGGCCGCCGAGGTGGTGATGGAAGAGAAGAGCCGCGCCGCCGGTCGCCATCCCCTGTCGGCCGCCTATGACGCGGTGGTCGGCCCCCTGGTCGCCTTCTTCAAGGCGCACGGCGTCGCCTCGGCGGCCCTGATGCTGGCCATGATCACCGGCTACCACCTGTGCGACTACGCCCGCGGCGGCATGGGCAACACCTACTACGTGGCCCTGGGGCTGGATAAGGTCACGGTCGGGGCGGTGCGCACCACCGTGGGCCTGGCCGGCGGCATCGTGGGCATCGCCGTCGGAGGCCTGGCCACGGCCCGGCTGGGGGCCATGCGGGCCCTGCTGGTGGGGGCGGTGCTGCAGCCGGTCGCGGTGGCGGCCTTCGCCATCCTGGGCGCCCACGGCTCGGACTTCGTGCTGGTCGAGGCCGGGCCCCTGCGCCTGACCGCCTTCGAGGCGATCATGACCTTCGACCCCTTCTGCATGAACTTCGCCGGCATCGTGCTGATCGCCTACATGTCGACCCTGACCAGCCTGGGCTACACGGCGACCCAGTTCGCCCTGCTGGCCTCCGCCCCCACCTGGACGGGCAAGACGCTCAAGGGACTCTCCGGGGCGATGGTCGCCGTCTTCCAGCAGGGGCGGACCGAGCTGATCGGCTACAGCCTGTTCTATCTCTATGCGGCCGCCATGGGCCTGCCGGCGATCGTCCTGTGCCTGGCCCTGGCCGCCAACCGCCGGCGGCTGTTCCCCGAAACTCGAGCCGTCCCGACCTAGTTGCTGGCCAGGCAGACCACCTGGGCCACGCGCAGGTCGCGGCGCAGGCCGTCGGCCACGCGGCCGTAGTTGTCCACGGCGATGGCCTGGCCGCGGGCGAAGCCGGCCGGCCGCACGGCCGCGGCGGCGAAGGCGGCGTTCACGGCCTCGGGCGTGGTGGTGTAGATGCGCCCGCGCCGGGGCGCCTCGCCGACGGTGACGCCGATCACGCGGCCGGCCTCATCCAGGGCCGGGGCGCCGGAAATGCCGCTCAAGCTGCCGTTGAGGCCGTCGGTGCGGCCGACCTCGGCCCAGACGAGCACCGATTCCGTGCGCGCGCCGCGGCCGCCGCGCATGACCAGGTTCTCGCGGCCGAGCAGGCGGGTGGCGATCTCGCCGGGGTGGCCCTGGGGATAGCCGGGATTGAAGGCCCGCGCCCCGCGCTTGAGCGGCAGATTGAGCCCCAGCGGCAGGGCCGGCGAACCGCCCTGGGTCGTCAGCACCGCCGCCTCGCTGCCCGGCGCGATATGGATCTGGGCCGCCACGCCGCGGCCCTCGGCCACCACCACCGCGGCCTTGGCGCAGCCCTCGACCACGTGGCGGGCGGTCAGCCAGACGCCGCTGTCGGACACCGAGAAGGCGGTGCCGGTGTCCGGGCCGCCGCCGTCCGGCGCGCGCACCACCACGGAGGGATCGAAGGGCGAGGCCGGGCCCAGCGGCATGCCTTCCTCCCCCGGGACGGGCGGCGGCGGCGGGGGCGCGTCGGCGCGCTCCTGGCGGCCGATCGCGGCCACCGTCAGGGCGACCACGATCGCCAGGTAGACCAGCCAGTCGGGAAGACGCGGGAAATGCATGGTCAGGCTTGAACGCTCAAGCCGCCGCGACGGATGCGGCCAGGACCAGGGCGGTGGCGATCTTGGCGCAGACCAGCAGGGCGGCCGCCGCCATCTCCCCCTCGCGGATGCGCTGGGGCAGGCCGTGCAGCACCAGGTCGGTCAGCCTGAACACCAGCAGCTGCACGAACAGGGTGGCCGCGCCCCAGAGACCGATGTCCAGGAGGGACTTGGACGCCACCAGCGACACCGACAGGGGAATGGCCAGGGCCACCAGGATGCCGCCGAACGACACCGCCGCCGCGGCGTTGCCGTCGCGGATGAGCTGGATCTCCCGGTGTGGGGTGATCAGGGCGTAGAGGGCCGCGCCGGCGATCAGGATCAGCAGGGTCACCCCGCCGTGCAGCAGCACCAGCGGAAAGCCGGCGGCCCAGGCCTGGAGTTCGGGAGACTGCAGATGCGGCATGGATCAGGCCTCGGCGGATACTGGGCCGCTGGTTAGCACGGGGGCGGCGGCTTGGCCTATTGTGCGTCGAGCTTGCGCCGGGCGCTGGCCCGCAGCTTTTCGCTCTCGCTCTTGAGCTGGCCGCAGGCGGCCAGGATGTCCCGGCCCCGGGGCGTGCGGATCGGCGAGGCGTAGCCGGCCTTGTTGACGATGGCGGCGAAGGCCTCGATCGTGCCCCAGTCGGAGCATTCGTAGGGGCTGCCCGGCCAGGGGTTGAACGGGATCAGATTGATCTTGGCCGGGATGCCGGCCAGCAGCCGCACCAGGGCCCTGGCCTCGGCCGGGCTGTCGTTGATCCCCTTCAGCATCACATATTCGAAGGTCACCCGCTTGGCGTTGGAGAGGCCCGGATAGCGGCGGATCTCGGCCATCAGCTCCTTGATCGGGTACTTGCGGTTCAGCGGCACCAGCTCGTCGCGCAGCGCGTCGTTGGTGGCGTGCAGGCTGATGGCCAGCATGGCCCCGGTGCGCTCGCCCAGGGCCCTCAGCTGCGGGACCACGCCCGACGTCGAGACCGTGGTGCGCCGGCGCGAGATCGACATGCCCTCGTTGTCGGAAACGATGTCCAGGGCGTCGGCCACATTGTCCAGGTTATAGAGCGGCTCGCCCATGCCCATGAACACGATGTTGGTCAGGCGGCGGTTGTCGGGCGAGGTCGGCCATTCGCCCAGGTCGTCGCGGGCGACCTGCACCTGGGCGGCGATCTCGGCGGCGGTGAGGTTGCGCACCAGGGCCTGGGTGCCGGTGTGGCAGAAGGTGCAGTTCAGCGTGCAGCCCACCTGGCTGGACACGCACAGGGCGCCCGAGCGCGCCACGTCGGGAATGAACACGGTCTCGGCCTCGATGCCGGGGCCATAGCGCAGCAGCCACTTGGTGGTGCCGTCCCGGCTTTCCTGGCGCTCGACGATCTCGGGGCGGGCCAGGACGAAGCGGTCGGCCAGGGCCGCGCGGACGTCCTTGGCCACGTCGGTCATGCGGTCGAAGTCGGTGACGCCGTAGACATGCATCCACCGCCACACCTGGTTGGTGCGCATGCGCGCCTTGTCCGGCGCGGCGATCCCGGCCTCCACCAGGGCGGCCGACAGCTGGGCGCGCGTCAGGCCGGTCAGGTTGACGGGCGCGGCGGGGGCCGGCTCGGACTTGGCGCGCGAAAGGTCGAGGGTGACGGACAAGGCAGGCCTTCCGGGCGGGACGTCTGTTGGCGGACTGACCGCGTGACTAGCAGAAATGGGTTCACAAGCCCACTTCGCCACCCGGCCCGCCGAAAGGCCGCACCTTCAGAGGCCGCAGGCGCCGAGCACGAAGTCGGCCCGCGTTCCCACGTCGGCCGGGGGCAGGTCGACGACCTCGTAGCCGAAATGGGCGTAGGCCCGCCGGCAGGCGAGGCTGTTGGAGACGGCCTCGTCCCAGGTCTGCTTGCGCTCTTCGTCCTGGCGGTAGATCTCGCGCCAGGGCGGGGCCAGGAAGACCCGGGGCGCATAGCGGAACCGCTCGCCCGCCTGCTGGAAGTGCGCCGGCGCCGGCAGGCCGAGCATGGCCGCCGCCTCGGGCAGGGCCCGGTCGAAGAACACCGGCCCGGCCTCGGCCTGCTCGTCCATCCAGGCGCGCACCTCCCAGGCCAGGATCATCTCCGCGAACAGCACCGGGTCCGCGGGCCCGGTCGCCCGGCCGCCGTACAGGGCCTGCTCCTTGAGGATCCGCCGCGCGCTCTCGGGCCGGGCGCGATGGCCCCGTCGCTCGAGTTCCCGGATCAGGGTGGTCTTGCCGGCGCCCGGGCCGCCGGTCAGCACGATGAGACGCGCCGTGTCGTCAGACATGGTTCGAAGTCCTTGGGTGTGAGGAAAGTGACTCCCGGCCGCGCGAAGAGGCGCGGCGGGTCAGGCCGGATTGCGCGCTGAGGGGAGATACAGGAGGTTAGGCCGAAATGACGGACGGCGCCAGGGCGTGGTTGAGCGCCGCCCGCAGGCGGGGAGGCGGCGTTCGATCTCCTGAACCACGACCCTCACGAACCGGTCCCCCCTCTTCCCCCGCGACCATCGGGAGTGGGGGAAGTGTCGCCTAAGCCGAAGGCGGGCGACGATGGGGGTGCGAAAGACAGTGAGCCAGCGATCCCGCAATCGGTCGCCGGCGCTGACGCTGCGCTTAGTCCTGTCAGGCAAGAGCACGTCCCCGGCCACTTCCCCCATCGTCGCCCGCCTCCGCTTCGCGTCGGCATAGGCGACACTTCCCCCGCAAGCGGGGGAAGAGGTTTGTCCACGAACCCCGCGAACGGGCTCGCGTGATCTCCTCCGTTCAGAACACTTCCGACCGGATCTCCCCGTCCGCGGTCAGGGTCGCGCGCTTCATGCCCTTGGAGTTCCACGGTGTGACGATGGTCCCGTCCGCCGCCACGGCGATGAGGCCGCCGTCGCCGCCGAGGCTCCTGATGTCGTCGAGAGTCGCCTGGGCGGCGGCGGCCAGGTCCTGGCCCGCCAGCCGCATGCGGAACGACACCTGGGCGGCCGCCGTCGTGCGGATGAAGTATTCGCCAAGGCCGGTGCACGACACCGCCACCGTGTCGTCGGCCCAGGTCCCGGCCCCGGGGATCGGGGTGTCGCCCACCCGGCCCAGGCGCTTGTTGAACACGCCGCCGGTGGAGGTGGCCGCCGCCAGTCGCCCTTCGCCATCGCGCGCCACGCAGCCGACGGTGCCGTGGCTGAGGCCCGCCGGCGTTCCGCCCGGCCGCCGCGCGGCGCGGGTGAACCAGGCCTCCGGATCGCCGATCTCCTCCAGCCCCGCCTCCCGGGCCAGGGCCGCCGCCCCGTCGCCGGCCAGCATCACGTGCGGCGTGGTCTCCATCACCGCGCGGGCGGCGGCGATCGGCGATTTGAATCCCTCCAGGGCCGCCACCGCCCCGGCCCGGCGCGTGGGCCCGTCCATCAGGCTGGCGTCCAGCTCGTAGCGGCCGGCCGAGTTGGGCGAGGCGCCGCGGCCGGCCACATAGAGGCCGGAGGCCTCAAGCGCCGCCACCGTCTCCACCGCCACGTCGAGGGCCGACGCCCCGGCCCGCAGCCGGTCGCGGGCGGCCTCGACCAGGCCGCGCATATGGACCACCTCGGCGTCGTAGTTCCGCTCCGGGATCGCCCCCGCGCCGCCGTGCAGGGCCAGGGTCAAACATTTGTTCGTCATGCGTCGTCCAACTCTTTCGCGCCCCGCCGCCTTCCGATAGCGTCCCGCGCGAAAAAGGAAACGACCCGCGGGAGAAGACCATGAAGGCTTTGCTGAGCAAGAGCGTCGGCGGCCCCGAGACCCTCGTCCTGGAGGACGTGCCCAGCCCGACCGCCAAGCCCGGCTCGGCCGTGGTGTCGGTCAAGGCGATCGGCGTCAACTATCCGGACGTGCTGATCATCGAGGACAAGTACCAGTTCAAGCCGGCGCGGCCCTTCGCCCCCGGCGGCGAGGTCGCGGGGATCGTCAAGGAAGTCGGCGAGGGCGTCACCCATGTGAAGCCGGGCGACCGTGTGCTGGGCAACACCGGCTGGGGCGGCATGGCCGAGGAGCTGGCGCTGGAGGCCTCGCGGCTGATCCCGATCCCCGACTCCATGCCCTTCGACGAAGCCGCGGCCTTCATCATGACCTACGGCACCAGCTACCACGCCCTGAAGGATCGCGGGCACATCAAGCCGGGCGAGACCCTGCTGGTGCTGGGCGCCGCCGGCGGCGTCGGCCTGGCGGCCGTCGAGCTGGGCAAGGCCATGGGCGCCAAGGTCATCGCCGCCGCCTCCAGCCAGGAGAAGGTCGACCTGGCCATCGCCCGCGGCGCCGATTCCGGCGTCGTCTATCCCACCGGGCCCTTCGACCGCGACGGCCAGAAGGCCCTGGCCGAACAGTTCAAGGCCGCCTGCGGGCCCGGCGGCGCGGACCTGGTCTATGATGGTGTCGGCGGCGACTACGCCGAGGCCGCCCTGCGCTGCACCGCCTGGGAAGGCCGCTTCCTGGTGGTCGGCTTCCCGGCCGGCATTCCGCGCATCCCGCTGAACCTGCCGCTGCTGAAAGGCTGCGACATCGTGGGCGTGTTCTGGGGCACGGCCGTGGCGCGCGACCCCAAGGGTCACCAGCAGAACGTCCGCGAGCTGCTGGACCTTTATTCCGCCGGCAAGATCAAGCCCTACGTCTCCGAACACTATCCCCTGGCCCGCGCCGGCGAGGCCATCAGCCACCTGGCCAGCCGAAAGGCCATGGGCAAGGTCGTGGTGACGGTGGACTGAGGACGGCTCCGGGCGTCGCCCGCGTGACGCCCTTTCCGCCGTCGTCCTCGGGCGTCAGTCCCGAGGATCCATACGCGCGGGAGATGGAGTCGCGCAGCGGCAGCGGAGCGGCGCAGGCGCGTGGCAGGCATCGAGGACCGGCTCGCCCTTCGGTACGAGCCGCTCGACCTGACGAGATCATGGATCCCCGGGACTGACGCCCGGGGATGACGGATTGGAATGGGGGTCGGTCGGCGCGGGAATCCGCCCGGATGGCCGCCTGAGACTGAACCTATCGGGAGAAGCACATGGCGGGACGTTTGGACGGCAAGGTGGCCGTGATCACGGGCGGCTGCTCGGGGATCGGGCTGGGCACGGTGGAGCTGTTCGTGGCGGAGGGCGCCAAGGTGGTGGCCGCCGACCTGCAGGACGAGAAGGGGGCGATGCTCGAGAAGCGCTTCCCCGACAAGGTCCGCTACGCCCACTGCGACGTCACCGTCGAGGCCGACATCGTGGCCGCCCTGGCCCTGGCCAAGTCGGCCTTCGGCGGCCTGGACATCCTGTTCAACAACGCCGGCGCGGCGGGCCTTGGCGGCTCTGTCGAGGCGATCACCGCCGAGGGCTGGGACAAGACCTTCGCCCTGCTGGTGCGCGGTCCGGCCCTGGGCATGCACCACGCCCTGCCGCTGATGCGCGAGCGCGGCGGCGGCTCGATCATCAACACCGCCTCCATCGCCGGCCTGCAGGCGGGCTGGGGCCCGCTGGCCTATTCCACCGCCAAATGCGCGGTGATCCACATGAGCCGCTGCGCCGCCGCCGAGCTGTCGCCCCAGAAGATCCGCGTCAACGCCATCTGCCCGGGCCTGATCGCCACCTCCATCTTCGGCGACGCCATGGGCCTGCCCCGCGCGGTGGCCGACCAGATGGCCGCGCGGGTGGCCGAGAACGCCGCCGCCGCCCAGCCGGTGCCCAAGGCCGGCCTGCCCGAGGACATCGCCCGCGCGGCCCTGTACCTGGCCAGCGACGACAGCGCCTTCGTCACCGGCGCCCATTTGGTGGTCGACGGCGGCATCACCATCGGCGGGCGCCATGCCTGGGACGCGGCCGCCGGCTCGCCCTTCGCGGCCATCATGGGCGTGAGCCCCGAGGACATGGCAAACATCGTCAGCGCCGGCCCCCAGCCGGCGTGACCGCGCTCAATTGCCCCTCTTCCCCCGCGACCATCGGGAGTGGGGGAAGTGTCGCCTAAGCGTAGCGGGCGACGATGGGGGTGCGTAACACGGTGAGCGATCGGTTCCGCAATCGGACGCCGACATCGACGCCGCGCTTTGTCCTCGAAGATCAGGGCGCGTCACCGGACACTTCCCCCATCGTCGCCCGCCTTCGGCATAGGCGACGCTTCCCCCGCAAGCGGGGGAAGAGGTGGGAGCGCAAAGTCTTCAACCACGAACCACACGAACCTCACGAACGAGCTCGCTCAATTCCCCCTCTTCCCCCGTGACCACCGGGAGCGGGGGAAGAGGTGGGAGAGCGCCGGCGCAAGGTTGACTCAGCCGCCCTCATCCCGTATTTCCGCGCGCTCACTCGCCCAGGGCCTGGCCTTGGGCGGTAACGCCTTTTGTCTTGGAGCCTTCCCGTGAAGCGGACTTTTCAGCCGTCGCGTCTCGTTCGCAAGCGCCGTCACGGCTGGCGCTCCCGCATGGCGACCAAGAACGGCCAGAAGGTCATCGCCCGCCGCCGCGCCCGCGGCCGCAAGCGCCTGACCGCCTAGGATCCTTCGGGATCCCCGTCGAAAGGTTTCGGCCCTGACCGAAGCCAAGCCCAGAATCGAACGCCTGAAGGTGCGGCCGGATTTCCTGGCCGCCGCCAAGGGGCATGCCTGCGGCCGGGGCGCGGTGATGGCCCAAGCCCGCGACCGGCGCGACGACGACAGCCGCATCCGTATCGGCTTCACCGCCACCAAGCGCATCGGCGGCGCCGTCGAGCGCAACCGCGCCAAGCGGCGGCTGCGAGAGGCCGCCCGGCTGATCGCCCCGCTGCACGCCCGGCCCGGCTGCGACTATGTGTTCATCGCCAGGGGCGGCACGGGCTCGCGCGCCTGGGAGCGTCTCCTTGACGATATGAAAAGCGCGCTGATAAGGCTCGCCACCGACCTCGCGGCGCAACCGCAGGATCTCTCTCCGGGCGAACCCACTTCCTGACATTCTCCGTCCCGGGCGCGCCCCGCCCGCAAGTACAGGCGCCATGAACCAAGACACCCGCAATCTGATCTCGTTCATCGCCGTCGCGGTGATCCTGTTCACGGCCTACAACTTCCTTGTCCTGGCGCCGAAGCAGAAGCAGCTCGAGGCCCAGCAGCGCGCCGCCGCGGCCGCGCAGCAGGCCGGCGGGCCCGCCGCGCCCGCCGCCGCCGCGCCGGACTTCAAGACTCGCGCCCAGGGCCTGGCCCAGAGCGGCCGGGTGATCATCGACACGCCCAACCTTGAAGGCTCCATCGCGCTGACCGGGGCCCAGTTCGACGACCTGTTCCTCAAGCAGTACAAGACCGACGTCACCAGGGACGCCGTGCCGGTCGAGGTGCTGCGCCCGCGCGGCACCCACTACGCCTATTTCGCCAGCCTGGGCTGGGTGGCGCCGAACCTGCCGGGCGTGCCCACCGACGACAGCGTCTGGACGGTGACGTCCGGCCATGTGCTGACGCCGACGACGCCCGTCACCCTGACCTACGCCGGCGCGCCAGGCCTGACCTTCACCCGCACCATCGCCGTCGACGACAAGTTCATGTTCACGGTCACCGACCAGGTGGCCAACACCGGCGCGGCGCCGGTCACCCTGACGCCCTACGGCTCGGTGCAGCGCCAGGACGTGCCGCCGACCCTGGGCAAGAACAACATCGTCCACGAAGGCGCCGTCGGCATCCTGGGCAAGGAGCTGCAGGAAGAGAAGTACGGCAAGTGGAAGAAGGACGGGACGAAGGACTTCGATCCCGGGGCGGGCTGGTTCGGCGTCACCGACAAGTACTGGATGACGGTGCTGATCCCGCCGGCCGGCGAGACCATCAAGGCCAACACCCGCGTCACCACCCTGTCCAACGTCGACGTCTATTCGGCCTCCTACACCGCGGCCCAGGCGGTCACGGTGCCGGCCGGCAAGGCGGTGACCCAGACCACCCACATCTTCGCCGGGGCCAAGACCTATCCGGTGCTCACCGGCTACAAGAAGACCCTGGGCGTCACCCGCTTCGAGGACGCCATCGACTGGGGCCACCTGTTCTTCATCACCAAGCCGATGTTCTGGCTGCTGGACTACTTCCAGCACCACGTGACGGTCTTCGGGACCATCGACAAGGCCACCGGCGCCAAGGTCGGCAACGTCGGCATCTCCATCCTGCTGCTGACCCTGGCCATCCGCATCATCACCTTCCCCCTGGCCCTGCCGGGCTACGAGATGGGCGTGAAGATGCGCAAGGTGCAGCCGCTGATGAAGGAGCTGCAGGAGAAGTACAAGGCCGACCCGCAGACGCTCCAGAAGGAGACCATGGCCCTCTATGGCCGTGAGAAGATCAACCCGATCACCGGCTGCCTGCCGTCGCTGCTGCCGATCCCGATCTTCTATTCCCTGACCAAGCTGTTCACGGTCACCATCCTGATCTGGCACGCGCCGTTCTTCGGCTGGATCCACGACCTGTCGGCGCGCGATCCTTCGACGTTCGTGAACCTGTTCGGGCTGATCCCCTGGAATCCGGCCACGACGCCCCTGATCGGCCCGTTCCTGGACGGCCCCCTGCACATCGGCGCCTGGCCCCTGGCCTACGGCCTGGTCACCTGGATGAGCATGTCGATGACGCCAACCGGCGGCATGGACCCCACCCAGCAACAGATCATGAAGCTGATGCCGGTGTTCTTCACCTTCATCCTGGCCCAGTACACCGTCGGCCTGCTGATCTACTGGACCTTCAGCGGCATCTTCACGATCGTGCAGCAGTACGTGCTGATGCGCCGCTACAAGTCGCCCAACCCCATCGACAACTTCATCGCCCGCCTGCAGGGCAAGGCGCCGGCGGCCGGATGAGCGGCCCCGCCGGCGGCCCGGGCGCGGACGACCTCTTCAGCCCCGAGGAGATCGAGGCCGCGCGCGTGATGTTCGCCCACGAGGCGACGTTCATGATGGGCGCCGTGGCCATGGAGGGCCTGCCGCCGCCGGACATGCCGGAGGTGGCCTTCGCCGGCCGCTCCAACGTCGGCAAGTCGTCGCTGATCAACGGACTGGTGGGCCGCAAGGGCCTGGCCCGCGCCTCCACCGAGCCCGGCCGCACCCGCGAGGTGAATTTCTTCCTGCTGGACGGGCGGCTGCGGCTGGTCGACCTGCCGGGCTACGGTTTCGCCCGGGTCTCGCGCACCACCGCCAAGAAGTTCCAGAACCTCGGCCGCGACTACCTGCGCGGCCGGCCGAACCTCAAGCGGGTCTATCTGCTGATCGACGCCCGCCACGGCCTCAAGGAGCCCGACGGCGAGGCCCTGGACGCCCTCGACACGGCGGCCGTCTCCTACCAGATCGTCCTGACCAAGGCCGACAAGATCAAGCCGTCGGAAGCCGCCGCCACGGTGGAGCGCACGCTGAAGGCCATCGCCAAGCGCCCGGCCGCCTTCCCCCGGGTCCTGGCCACCTCGGCCGAAAAGGGAACCGGCCTGCCGGAACTGCGCGCCGAGATCGTCGCGGCGGCGTTCGCCTGAGGGCCGGCCCCCCATCCGGTCGTGGATGACAATGGCGCCCCCCTTCGCTAAGGGAAGCCCCCTTACCGGGAGGCCCGATTGACCGACACCACCGAAGAGCAAGGCTGGGCCACCGCCAGGACCCTCGCCGAGGCCCTGCCCTATATCCAGCGCTATGACCGCGAGACGGTGGTCATCAAGTACGGCGGCCACGCCATGGGCGAGGAAGCCCTGGCCAAGCTGTTCGCCGCCGACGCCGTGCTGCTGAAGCTCCTGGGCCTGCACCCGGTGGTGGTCCACGGCGGCGGCCCGCAGATCTCGCGCATGCTGGAAAAGGCCGGGGTGAAGTCCACCTTCATCGACGGCCTGCGGGTCACCGACGCGCCGACCATGGAAGTGGCCGAGATGGTTCTCTCCGGCGCCATCAACAAGGAAATCGCCTCCTGGATCACCCAGGCCGGCGCCGAAGCCGACGTGCGCGGCGTGGGCTTGTCGGGCAAGGACGCCCGCCTGATCACCGTCGAGAAGGCCACCCGCACCCGCAAGGATCCCGACTCCAAGATCGAGGAGGTGGTCGACCTGGGCTTCGTGGGCGAGCCCACCCGCGTCGATCCCAAGCTGATCGAGGACCTGATCAACTCCACCGACGACTACATCCCGGTGATCGCCCCCATCGGCGTCTCCGCCGAGGGCGAGACCTACAACATCAACGCCGACACCGTGGCCGGCGCCCTGGCCGGGGCGCTTCGGGCCAAGCGCATGCTGCTGCTCACCGACGTGGCCGGAGTGCTTGACGCCAAGGGCGAGCTGATCCGCGAGCTCAAGGTCTCCGAGGCCAAGGCGGCCATCGCCAACGGCGTCGCCACCGGCGGCATGATCCCCAAGCTGGAGACCGCCATCGCCGCCGTGGAATCCGGCGTCGAGGCCGTGGTCATCCTGGACGGCCGCCGCCCCCACGCCATGCTGGTCGAGCTCTTCACCGAACACGGCGCCGGCACCCTGGTCAGCGCCTAGGGTCGCGTCATGGCCGGTTCTCCGCTGGAACCCCCCGACCTGACCCATGTCGACACCTGGCTGTTCGACCTGGACAACACCCTCTATCCGCTCGACTCCGGCCTGGCGCTGGAGGTCGACCAGCGCATCCGCGGCTATGTCATGCGCGTCACCGGCCTGCCGGCCGACGAGGCCTACAGGCTGCAAAAGCGCTACCTGGCCGAACACGGCCTGTCGCTCACCGGCCTGATGAAGGACCACGGCGTCGACCCGGCCGAGTTCCACGCCATCTTCGAGGACCTGCCGCTGGAGATGCTGTCGCACGACCCGGCGCTGATCGCGGCCCTGGCGCGCCTGCCCGGCCGGCGGCTGATCTTCACCAACGCCGACGACGGCCACGCCCGGCGGGTGGCCGGGCGCCTGGGCCTGACCGGCCTGTTCGACGACATCTTCCACATCGGCTCGGCGGACCTGGCGCCCAAGCCCTCGCCGGCCGCCTTCGAGAAGATCATGGCCGCGCACGCCATCGATCCGGCGCTGACCGCCTTCTTCGAGGACGCCGAGCGCAACTTGAAGCCGGCCGCCAAGCTTGGCATGACCACCGTCCTGGTCGGACCCCACGCCGCCGCGTCCGACGCCGATTTCGTCCACTACCGCACCGAGCGCCTGGCCCCCTTCCTGGCCGCCGCCCGGGTGAAGGAAACCCGATGACCGAGCTGACCACCGCCGACCTGCAGACCGAGATCGAGGCCGCCTGGGCCGCCCGCGACGGCGTCACCACCGACACCAAGGGCCCCGTGCGCACCGCCGTCGAGGAGACCCTGCGCCTGATCGACGCCGGCCGCCTGCGCGTGGCCGAGAAGATCGACGGGACCTGGACCACCCACCAGTGGGCCAAGCAGGCGATCCTGCTCAGCTTCCGGCTCAACCCCAACACCATCATGCGCGCCGGCAGCCTGGGCGGCGGCGTCGGGCCGTGGTGGGACAAGGTCCCCAACAAGTTCGAGGGCTGGGAAGACAAGGACTTCGAGGCCGCGGGCTTCCGCGCGGTGCCGGGCTCCATCGTCCGCAAGGGTTCGTTCGTGGCCCGCAACGTGGTGCTGATGCCCTCGTTCGTGAACATCGGCGCCTATGTCGACGAGAGCACCATGGTCGACACCTGGACCACGGTCGGCTCGTGCGCCCAGATCGGCAAGCGCGTGCACCTGTCGGGCGGGGTCGGCATCGGCGGGGTGCTGGAGCCCCTGCAGGCCAACCCGACGATCATCGAGGACGACTGCTTCATCGGCGCCCGCTCCGAGGTGGCCGAGGGCGTCATCGTCGGCGAGGGGGCGGTGATCTCCATGGGCGTCTACCTGAACGGCTCGACCCCGATCATCGACCGCAAGACCGGCGAGACCCATCGCGGCTACGTGCCGCCCTATTCGGTGGTGGTCTCCGGCACGCGGCCCGACCCGCACGGCGTCGGCCCGGGCCTCTACTGCGCGGTGATCGTCAAGACGGTGGACGCCCAGACGCGGTCCAAGACCTCGATCAACGACCTGCTGCGGGACTGAGGGATCGGCGCTTCCGGCTTTGCGCCCCCTCCACCCTCCGGCTTCGCCGGACGGTCCCCCTCCCCCGTTTCACGGGTGAGGAGAAGACGCCAGCGCCCCTTCTCCTCCCTTGCGAGCCCTTCGGGGCGAAGCGGGGGAGGTGGCGCTCAGCGCGTCTGCGCTGAGTGACGGAGGGGGCGCAAAGCCACCCCCGGGGACCGAAGTCGTCAGGCCGCCAGGCTCTCCCCGCGCAGCAGCTTGGGCAGGTCGCCCACCGCGCCGCCGGCTTCCTGCATGAAGAACCGCCGGGCCGGGCCGATGCGGTTGACCACCGACATCCCGGCCCCGCGCGCCAGGCGCAGCAGCGGATTGTCGTTGGAGAAGATGCGCACGAAGGCGTCGAAGGCGATGGCGTTGCTGATGGTGTCGACCCGCCGCCAGCGGGCGTAGCGCTCCAGCACCGCCGCCGAGCCGATATCCTCGCCCAGGCGCACCGCCTCGCTCAGCACCTGGGCCATGGCGGCGGCGTCCTTGAGGCCGAGGTTCAGGCCCTGGCCGGCGATCGGATGCACCCCGTGGGCGGCGTCCCCGACCAACGCCAGGCGCTCGGTGTGGAACCGCTCGGCGAGCTGCAGCGACAGGGGATAGACGAACCGCGGCCCCAGCACCTCGACCTTGCCCAGGAAGTCGCCGAAGCGCCGCATCAGGTGGGCGTGGAAAGCCTCGTCCGAGGCGCCGCGCAGGGCCTCGCCCCGGGCCGTGCTCTCGGTCCACACCAGGCTGGCGCGGTCGCCGGTCAGGGGCAGGATGGCGAACGGCCCGGACGGCAGGAAATGCTCGTAGGCGACGCCCTGGTGGCCGCGCTCCAGCCCCACGGTCGCCACCACCCCGCTCTGGCCATAGCCCCAGCCGATGACGCCGATGCCGGCGGCGCGGCGGACCACAGAGTTGCGGCCCTCGCAGCCGATCACCAGGGGCGCGCTCAGCACCCGCCCGTCGGAGAGGGTGACCCTGGCCGCGCCGACGCCGGCCTCGACCCCGGTCACCTTCACCGGCGCCAGCACCTCGATGCCCGGCGCCTGGGCGGTGGCGGCGAGGGCGGCGCGGATGTGGCGGTTCTCGATCAGATAGCCCAGGGGCTCGCCCTCGCAGCGGTCGGCGATCTCGGCGGCGTCGAAGCGCAGGGCGAAGGGCAGGGGCGGTCCGGCGGCGGCGCCCGGGGTCTTGGCGTCGGTGACCAGGATCTGCTCGATCCGCTGGGCGTGCGGCTCCAGACGCTCGCCCGCGCCCAGGGCCCGCCACTGGCGGAAGGCGGAAAAGGAGATCGCCGAGGCCCGCCCGTCGAAGGTCGGGGCGGTCTGGGCGTCGAAGGGCAGCGGGTCGACCAGCACGGCCTTCAGCCCGCCGTCGGCCAGGGCCAGGGCCAGGGTGACCCCGGCCATGCCGGCGCCGGCGATGATCACGTCGGGGGCGCTGGAGGTCTGTGCGCTCATGGCCCTCCTATGAGCGCGCGCCGGCCCGGGGTCCAGCCCCGCGACACTGCTTCCGTCACGTCACCGGTTGCAATTTGGCGCGATGCGACTCCATCCTGCGCCGAACGGGCCGGCGACTCCCTTGCCGCCCCTTGGGTTGCGGGAGTGGCCATGCCGCGCATCGCCGGCCAGATCGACCTGGCCAAGACCGAAGCCATCCTGGAGGCGACGTCCGAGGCGATCTACGAGCGCGGTCTTTCGGTCTCGATGGACGAGATCGCCCGGCGCGCCGGGGTCTCGAAACAGACCGTCTACAATCACTATGGCTCCAAGTCCGAGCTGGTCCGGGCCCTGATCGCCCGCCGGGTGGAGTCGATCACCGCCGCCCTCGACGTGCCCGGCGCCGTGGAGCGGCCGCACGACGCCCTGGCCGACTACGCCCGCGCCCTGCTCGAGACCATCGCCATGCCGCGCGGCGTGACCCTGATGCGGCTGATCATCGCCAGCGTGGCGGCCGAGCCGGACCTTGCCCTGTCCGTGTTCAACGCGGGCGCCCGCGCCTCTCGCGCCAAGCTGGCCGCCTTCCTGGCCCGGGAGACCGCCGCCGGGCGCCTGGCCATCGACGATGTGGACGAGGCGGCCGACTTCTTCGCCGGCATGGTGGTCAGCCACCGCCAGCTCAGCCTGCTGCTGGGCCTGCCCAGCGACCTGACCAATCAACGCATCGAACGCATCGCCACCGAGGCCGCCCGGCGCTTCCTGCGCGCGTACCGGGCCTGATCCCCCTCGTCCCCCACGCAGCGGGGGAAGAGGTATTGGTCTCAACCTTCTTCGTCGTCCGGCAGGCCCATCATGTGGAAGCCGGCGTCCACGTGCACCACCTCGCCGGCCACGGACTTGCCGAGGTCGGACAGCAGCCACAGCGAGCAGCCCGCCACGCCTTCCATGGTGGTGTCCTCCTTCAGCGCCGACAGGCTGCGGCCCTTGGAGAGCATGCCCCGCCCGCCGGAGATCCCGGCCAGCGACAGGGTGCGCATGGCCCCCGGCGACACGGCGTTGACCCGGATGCCCTTGGGGCCCAGGTCGCGGGCCACGTAGCGCACGCAGGCCTCCAGCGCCGCCTTGGCCACGCCCATGGTGTTGTAGTTGGGGATGGCCCGCTCGGAACCGAGGTAGGTCATGGTGATGATCGAGCCGCCGTTCGGCATCAGGGCCGCGGCCCGGCGCGAGGCGTCCACGAAGGAATAGGCCGAGATGTTCATGGCCTGCAGGAAGCCCTCGCGGGTGGCGTTCTCCACGAACGAGCCCTTGATCTGGCTGCGGTCGGCGTAGGCGATGGCGTGGACCAGGAAGTCGATGGTCCCGAAGCCTTCCTCGACCTTGGCGAACATGGCCGCCATGCTGTCGTCGTCGGTGGCTTCGTAGGTGGCGTAGATCTTGGCCCCGATGCTTTCGCCCAGGGGCTTCACCCGCTTCTCGTTGGCTTCCATGTAGCCGAGGGCGAGGTCGGCCCCCTGGGCCGCCAGTTGGCTGCAGATCCCCCAGGCGATGGAGTCGCGGTTGGCGACCCCCATCACAAGGCCCTTCTTGCCCCGCATCAGGTCGCCCTTGGGCATGTTCCAGTCGTCGGCCATGGGTCGGCGGCTCCCGCGTCTTGCTGTCGTTGGGCCGCTTTGTGGACGGGCGCGTGATTTGGAGCAAGCGGCTCCTCCTCCCCCGCGACCACCGCAAGCGGGGGAAGAGGTGGGCCGGCGGGTCAGACCTTGCTCATCACCAGGCAGCCGTTGGTGCCGCCGAAGCCGAAGCTGTTGGACATCACCGTGTCCAGCGGCCGGTCGGCCCGTTCGCGCAGGATCGGCAGGTCGGCGAAAGCCGGGTCCAGGGTCTCGATGTGGGCGCTCTCGGCCGCAAAGCCGTTCTGCATCATCAAGAGGCAGTAGATCGCCTCCTGCGCCCCGGCCGCGCCGAGGCTGTGGCCGGTCAGCGACTTGGTCGACGAGATCATCGGGGCGTCGGCGCCGAACACCTCGCGCACCGCCTCCATCTCCTTGACGTCGCCGATGGGCGTGCCGGTGCCGTGCGGGTTCAGGTAGTCGATCTTGCGGCCCCCGGCCTGGCTCATCGCCAGGCGCATGGCGCGCACCGCGCCCTCGCCGGAGGGGGCGACCATGTCGTAGCCGTCCGAAGTCGCCGCATAGCCGGTGATCTCGCCGTAGATCTTGGCCCCGCGGGCCTTGGCGCGGTCGTAGTCCTCCAGCACCACGATTCCGGCGCCGCCGGCGATCACGAAGCCGTCGCGGTCGGCGTCATAGGCGCGGCTGGCCACGGCCGGACGGTCGTTGAACTTGGAAGACATGGCGCCCATGGCGTCGAACAGGGCCGACATGGTCCAGTCCAGCTCTTCGCAGCCGCCGGCGAAGACGATGTCCTGCTTGCCCATCTGGATCTGTTCGGCGCCCGCGCCGATGCAGTGGGCGCTGGTCGCGCAGGCCGAGGAGATGGAATAGTTGACGCCGCGGATCTTGAACCAGGTCGACAGGGTCGCCGACGGGCCCGAGCTCATCGCCTTGGGCACGGCGAAGGGGCCGATACGCTTGACGCCCTTGGTCCTGGCCGTCTCGGCGGCCTCGACGATGGTGCGGGTGGAGGGGCCGCCCTCGCCGACGATCAGGCCGGTGCGGTCGTTGGAGATCTCGTCCTCGCCCAGGCCGGAGTCGGCGATGGCCTGTTCCATGGCGATGTGGGCGTAGGCGGTGCCGGGGGCCAGGAACCGCGCGGCGCGGCGGTCGACCATGGCTTCCCAGTCGATGTGCGGGGCGGCGGCCACCTGGCAGCGGAAGCCCAGCTCGGCGTATTCCGGCGCGGCGGCCACGCCCGAGCGCGCCTCGCGCAGGGAGGCCAGAACTTCGTTGGCGTTGTTCCCGATCGACGAGACGACACCCATACCGGTGACGACAACGCGGCGCATGCCCTCTTCCTTTCTACACCTGCCCCAGCCGGCGTTCTTCTTGTGGTTCCGCCCTACTTGCTCTCGGGGCGGTACAGTCCGACTCGCAGGTCCTTGGCTTCATAGATGGGGACGCCGTCGGCTTCCATCACCCCGTCGGCCACACCCATGACCAAGCGCCGCAGGATGACCCGCTTGAGCTCGATCCGGTAGACCACCTTCTTGACGTCCGGCGTCACCTCGCCGGTGAACTTCACCTCGCCGACGCCCAGGGCGCGGCCCTTTCCGGGCCCGCCCGACCAGCCCAGGAAAAAGCCCACCAGCTGCCACATCGCGTCCAGGCCCAGGCAGCCGGGCATCACCGGGTCGTTGATGAAGTGGCAGGCGAAGAACCAGAGGTCGGGGTTGACGTCCAGTTCGGCCACCACCCGGCCCTTGCCGTGCTCGCCGCCGGAGGAGTCGATGTGGCTGATGCGGTCGAACATCAGCATCGGCGGATAGGGCAGCTGTGCGTTGCCCGGGCCGAACATCTCGCCCCTGGCGCAGGCCAGCAGGTCGTCGCGGTCGAAGGAAGATCGGGTGGAAGCGTCCATGCGGGCGGGGTTAGCACGCGCCGCGCGGGCCGCAAAATCGTGTGTAAGGCCCGTTCACGGCCTCAGGGCGTCGGGACCTTGCACTGCACGCCCTCGCCCGCCCCCCAGACATCGGCCTTGGCCACCCAGCCCGACACCCCGTCGACGCTGACCTTGCACCAGTCGCCCTTGCAGTGATCGAGGCTGGCCAGGGCCTTGACGTTCAGGAACCCGGCCGGGGCGGCGCCCACTTTGGGCGCCTTGCGGATCGGAGCCGGCTGGGCGGAGGTGGCGATCACCGTGCGCCGGCCATCGACCATCTGGCGGTGCACCCAGATCACCTGGCCGTCGGAATCGCAGATCCGCCGCCAGTCGGTGGTTTCCTGGATGATCTGCACCGGCAGGCCCTTGGCGTGGTAGACGAACAGGGCGTCGTAGTCCTTGCCCGGTCCCTTGCGGGCGAAGACTTCGTCGCGCTTGAGGCTGACGTAGCGCGGCACGCAGAAGCCGGAGGGGGTCTTGGCCTTCAGGGCCGCGGGGCAATCCTTGCCCTCGCCGCCATGGTCGCCGCAGCCTCCCAACGCCAAGCTTGCCGCCATCAGGATGGGCGCCGAGGCCCAGATCGCCGTCTGTCGCATGCCGCTCGCTTGGCCCGGGCAAACCCGTTTGCTACAGGTCAGTTCAAATCACCTGACCGGAAACGCCTTTTTCAATCCCCCCCATGGCCGTCCGCAAGCCGAAAGTCGTCGTAACCCGCAAACTCCCCGATCCGGTGGAGACGCGGATGCGTGAGCTTTTCGACGCTGAGCTGAACCTGGACGACACGCCGATGGGCCCCGAGGCCCTGGCCGCGGCCATGCAGCGCGCCGAAGTCCTGGCCTGCACCATCACCGACCGCCTGCCCGCCGAGCTGATCGAGCGAGCCGGTCCGCAGCTGAAGCTGATCGCCAACTTCGGGGTCGGCTTCGACCACATCGACGTGGCCGCGGCCAACGCCAAGGGAATCACCGTCACCAACACCCCCGGGGTGCTGACGGAAGACACCGCCGACCTGACCATGGGCCTGATCATGGCCGCCTCGCGCCGCATGGTGGAGGGGGCGAACATCACCCGCGCCGGCGGCTTCCATGGCTGGACGCCCACCTGGATGCTGGGCCGGCGGCTGTCGGGCAAGCGGCTGGGCATCGTCGGCATGGGCCGCATCGGCCAGGCCCTGGCCAAGCGCGCCGCCGCCTTCGGCCTGTCGATCCACTACCACAACCGCAAACCCGTCAGCCCCCGCATCGCCGAGGAGCTCGAGGCCACCTACTGGGAAAGCCTCGACCAGATGCTGGCGCGCATGGACATCGTCTCGGTGAACTGCCCGCACACGCCGGGCACCTATCACCTGCTGTCGGCCCGGCGGCTGAAGCTGCTGCAGCCGCACGCCATCCTGGTCAACACCGCCCGCGGCGAGATCATCGACGAGTCGGCCCTGGCCGGCATGCTGGAGCGCGGCGAACTGGCCGCCGCCGGCCTGGACGTCTACGAGCACGAGCCGGTAATCAACCCCAAGCTCCTCAAGCTCGACAACGTCGTCCTGACCCCGCACATGTCCTCGGCCACCATCGAGAGCCGCATCGACATGGGCGAGAAGGTGATCATCAACATCCGCACCTGGATGGACGGCCACAAGCCGCCGGACCGGGTCATCCCTGGGATGCTGTAGGGGAGCGGCAGATCCCAGACGATCCTGCCGACCGCCGTGCGCCCCCTCCGTCACTCAGCGCTGGCGCGCTGAGCGCCACCTCCCCCGCTTCGCTGCGCTACGCAAGGGAGGAGGGAGAATATTCGGCGACGCCCTCTTCTCCTCCCCCGTGAAACGGGGGAGGGGGACCGCCGGGCGCAGCCCGGGGGTGGTGGGGGCGCAACGCCCGCGATGGAACCTGCGTCGCCCCCTCAGCCGGTCATCACCATCTTCAGCGCCCCGGCCTGGCGGGCGTCGAACAGGCGGTAGGCTTCGGCGCCTTCGCTCAGCGGCATGACGTGGGTGACGAATTTCTCGGGATGCAGGCGCCCGCCCTGGATCAGCGGGATCAGCTCGGGCCAGTGCTCGGGCACGCTGCAGGTCCCGATGCGGAAGGTCAGGCCCTTGATGAAGGCCACGGCCATGTCGATCTCGAATTTGCGGGTCTGGTTGACCCCGATCACCGACACCGTCCCGGCCCGGCCCACGGCCTTGAGCGCCAGGTTGATGGTGGCGTCGGCGCCCACCGCCTCCACCGCGCAGTCGGCCATGCGGCCTGACGTGGCGGCCATGATCTCCTCGATGGCCGTGGCCGGATCCAGGGCCGTGGCCCCCAGGCCCGCCGCGATGGCCCGCCGCTCAGGCACCAGGTCGATGGCGAAGACCCGCGAGGCGCCCAGCACGAACGCCCCCTCCACCGCCATCAGGCCGATGGGCCCCAGGCCCACCACCACCACCACCGTCTGTCCGGCCGAGACGCCGGCGTTCTTGAGCCCGAACCAGGCCGTCGGCAGGTTGTCGGTGAGCATCAGGGCCTGGTCGGCGGTCAGGCCCTCGGGGATCGGCGCGCAATTGAAGTCGCCGGCCGGGGCGCGGATGAACTCGGCCTGGCAGCCTTCCAGACGGTGGCTGAGGCCGTAGCACTGCATGGCGTTGTTGCGGCAATGGTTGATGTCGCCGGCCAGGCACCGGTCGCAGGCCCCGCAGCCCACCGCCGCCGACAGCATCACCTTCTGGCCGACCTTGAGCCGGCGCACGCTGCGGCCGATCTCCACCACCTCGCCCACCGCCTCGTGGCCGACACAGAAGCCGAAGTCCGGCGAGAAGCCCTGGCCATGATAGATGTGCAGGTCGCTGCCGCAGATGCCGCAGCGAGCCATCTTCACGATCACGTCCCGGTCGTCGGCGAGGACCGGGTCGGCCATGCTATCGTACCGGATATCCCGGGTCCCGTGGTAGCAGAGCGCCTTCATCGTCAGATCCTCCCGTTTGCGCCGATCAGGCGGCGGTTACCGGGCGGCAGTCAATGCGGGCCTTGTCTTAGCGGGACCCGCGCTCAGCAGGACGACTTGTCGACCGGCACGCCGTTCAGCAGGAAGCTTTTGGTGTCGGCCCCGCTCGTCAGGCGCTCGCACGAGGTCCCGCCATAGCCGTAGCGCATGTCCGGCCCGCTTAGGCCCTCGATGCGCGTGCGTCCGTCGATCGGCAGCTCATAGACCGAATTGGCCGCCAGGCTGAGCGGTTGTCGCCGGCCGTCCTGGATCCGATAGACCGTCCGGGCCGCCCCGGCGCAGACCAGGAACTTGCCCGGCGCCGCGTTGCTGGCCGCGGTCAGCAGCCGCTCGCAGGTCGAGGTGTCCGCCACCACCACCGGCGGCTTGGTCGCCTCGCGCCAGATCATGTAGCCGCCAGCCGCAAGCCCCAGGGCGAGCACCGGGACCACCAGCATCGGCAAGGGCGCACCCTTGCGCGGCCGGGGGCCGGTGAGGATTTGATGAAGCTCTGAGTTCGGATCGTGCACCGTCATCGCCGCCTCCTGGCGCGTGACCGCCGAGCGTGGATTCGGGTCGTGCTGGCCATCACGCACTAAATGCTTGATTCAGAGCCCTTTCTTCCTGCCGGACGGGATGCCCGACCGGAAAAGGACTCTGCGCCGAAACGCCGTACGCGGGCATCATCCGCCCGTGCACGGAATCGGGCAACAGGTGTCTGCAATTTCAGCAGCTTGTCGGCGCGCAGATTGGGCAGTCGGGGTCGGCGCCGATGCGCACCGTCCGCGACTCCCCCGCCAGGCCGTCATAGACCAGCAGCCGCCCGGCCAGGGGCTCGCCGGCGCCGACGATGATCTTGATCGCCTCCAGGGCCATCATCGCGCCGATCACCCCGGCCAGCGCGCCCACGACGCCGACGGCCACGCAGGTCTCGGCGTCCGGCGGGATCTCGGGCACCAGGCACTGGTAGCAGGGCCGTCCGGCGAACACCCCCACCTGCCCGGTCCAGCGCCCGATCGCCCCCGACACCAGGGTCTTGCCCTCGGCCACGCAGGCGGCGTTGACCGCGAAGCGGGTGGCGAAGTCGTCGGTGCCGTCCAGCACCAGGTCGAAGCCGCGCACCAGCTCGCGGGCGTTGGCGGCCGTGACCAGCTCGTCGATGGGTTCGACCGTCACATGCGGATTGAGCTCGCCCAGGCGGTCGGCGGCCCGCTCCACCTTGGGCGCCCCGTCGTCGCCGGTGCGATAGAGGATCTGCCGCTGCAGGTTCGACAGGCTGATGACGTCGGGGTCGGCGAGGCCGATCCGGCCCACGCCCGCCGCCGCCAGGTACAGGGCCGCCGGCGCGCCCAGGCCCCCGGCGCCGACGATCAGCACCCTGGCCGCCTTCAGCTTCTGCTGCCCCGGCCCGCCCACTTCGCGCAGCACCAGGTGGCGGGCGTAACGCTCGACCTCTTCGTCGCTGAATGCCATTCGCCTTGACCCGCGCTCTCGCCGCCGCCACATGCCGGCCATGCAGGATAGCAACTTTCCCAACTGGCATGGCACCACCATCCTCGCCGTCCGCAAGGACGGTGCGACGGTGATCGCCGGCGACGGTCAGGTGTCCATGGGCAATACCGTCGTCAAGGGCAACGCCCGCAAGGTCCGCCGCCTGGCGGGCGGGCGCGTGGTGGCCGGCTTCGCCGGGGCCACGGCGGACGCCTTCACCCTGCTGGAGCGCCTGGAGAGCAAGCTCGAGCAATATCCCGAGCAGCTCGCCCGCGCCTGCGTCGACCTGGCCAAGGACTGGCGCACCGACCGCTACCTGCGGCGGCTGGAAGCCATGCTGATCTGCGCCGACAAGAGCACCATCCTCACCGTCACCGGCACCGGCGACGTGCTGGAGCCGGAGTTCGGCGTCACCGCCATCGGCTCGGGCGGCCAGTACGCCCTCGCCGCCGCCCGCGCCCTGATCGACATGGACGTCTCCGCCGAGGACATCGCCCGCAAGGCCATGGGCATCGCCGCCGACATTTGCGTCTACACCAACCGCGAGCTCACGCTGGAGGTGGTGTGATGACCGAGTTCTCCCCCCGCGAGATCGTTTCCGAGCTGGACCGCTTCGTGGTCGGCCACGCCGAGGCCAAGCGCGCCGTGGCCGTGGCCCTGCGCAACCGCTGGCGCCGCCGCCGGCTGGCGGACGACCTGCGCGACGAGGTCACGCCCAAGAACATCCTGATGATCGGCCCCACCGGGGTCGGCAAGACCGAGATCGCCCGGCGCCTGGCCCGCCTGGCCCAGGCCCCGTTCCTCAAGGTCGAGGCCACCAAGTTCACCGAGGTCGGCTACGTCGGCCGCGACGTCGACCAGATCGTCCGCGACCTCGTGGAGCAGGCCATCGCCATGGTCCGCGAGAAGCGCCGAGCCGGCGTCCAGGCCCGGGCCGAGGCCGCCGCCGAGGACCGGCTGGTGGAATCCCTGGTGGGCCCGGGCGCCGGCGCCGCCACCCGCGACAGCTTTCGAAAGAAGCTCCGCGCCGGCGAGCTCGACGACAAGGAGGTCGAGCTGAACCTGGCCGAGACCGCTTCGCCGTTCCAGGGCTTCGACCTGCCCGGCCAGGCCGGCGCCTCCATGGGTGTGCTGAACTTGGGCGACATCATGGGCAAGGCCTTCGGCGGCCGCACCAAGACCCACAAGACCACCGTCGCCGCCGCCTGGGCGCCGCTGATCGCCGAGGAGAGCGACAAGCTGCTCGACCAGGACGCCCTCACCAAGGAGGCGCTGGAGCTGGCCGAGCACAGCGGCATCGTGTTCATCGACGAGATCGACAAGGTCGCCTCCAGCCGCGAGCGCACCGGCGGCGCCGACGTCTCCCGCGAGGGTGTGCAGCGCGACCTGCTGCCGCTGATCGAGGGGACCACGGTCACCACCAAGCACGGGCCGGTGAAGACCGACCACGTCCTCTTCATCGCCTCCGGCGCCTTCCACGTGGCCAAGCCCTCGGACCTGCTGCCCGAGCTGCAGGGCCGCCTGCCGATCCGCGTGGAGCTCAAGGCCCTGACCCGCGACGACATGCGCCGCATCCTCACCGAGCCGGAGGCCAACCTGATCCGCCAGCACCAGGCCCTGCTGGCCACCGAGGGCGTCACCCTGAATTTCACCGACGAGGCCATCGACGCCCTGGCCGACGCCGCCGTGGCGGTGAACGGGGCGGTGGAGAACATCGGCGCCCGGCGCCTGCAGACGGTGCTGGAAAAGGTGGTCGAGGAGATCAGCTTCACCGCCGCCGACCGCTCCGGCGAGACCCTGACCATCGACGCCGCCTATGTGAAGACCCGCGTCGGCGACCTGGCCCAGAACGCCGACCTCAGCCGGTTCATCCTGTAAGGCGGGCTTCAAGAACATCGGTTTCTGGGCCACACTCGGCCCATGAACGTCGAGATCGCCGAAGAACGCATCCTGGTCCTGTCGGACAAGTTCTCCATGGAGCACGCCGAGGGCCGGGCCTGGAGCCGCCGGGTGGAGGCCTTCGGGACCATGGCCAAGATGGCCGGCCTCTTGTCCAAGCCCAGGGACGAGGAGTTCGAGTGCATCTACCGCGAGCGGCGGCTGCAGCCCTTCTGGCGCATCTCGTCCACCGCCGTCTTCGCCTATGAGCGCACCCGCGACTACCAGGTCGCCGTGCCGCCGGAGGTGCGCAGCGTCACCATCGCCGGCGAGGACCGGCCGGTGATCGACCGCAAGTTCAGCCTGTCGGGCCTGGAATCCTGCCGCGAGGAGATCAGGCGCGAGCTGTTCATCGACGGCCTCACCGGCCAGCAGGACCCCAAGCTGTCGGTCTACATGGACCATTCGGCGGTGGAGGCCGACGCCGAGAGCCTGGCCGCCACGGCCAAGGAGCGCACCGTGGTGGTGCCGCCCCAGGCCCGCGCCTCGATCCTGGTCCGCGACGCGGTGGCCGCCGCCATCGTCAAGTTCGACGCCGACAAGGTGCTGGAGGAAAGCGTGCGGCTGGAGGCCGTCGACCTCTACTACCGGCCGGTCTACGCCTTCCGCTATCGCCGCCAGGGCAAGGAGGCGGTGGTGGAGTTCGACGCCATCACCGGCGAGGTCAAGACCGCAGGCTCCACCTTCGAGCAGCACCTGGGCAAGATCATGGAGCCCAAGTTCCTCCTCGATGTCGGCGCCGAGGCCGCCAACCTGTTCATCCCCGGCGCCACCGTGGCCAAGATCGTGTTCGTGAAGGGCATGGAAATGGCCGAACGCAAGGCCGCCGAAAAGACGCCCTGACCCTCTTCCCCCGCGACCATCGGGAGTGGGGGAAGTGGCCCGAAGCCATCGGCGAGGGTCGATGGGGGTGCGTAACACGGTGCGCCAGCGGTCCCGCAATCGATCGCCGACCGCCAAGCTGCGCTTTGTCCTTCGAGGCCGGAGCACGCCCCCGACACTTCCCCCATCGTCGCCCGCCTCCGCTCCGCG